>Ga0194132_10003165_pt1 | contig 29750 bp, 24 predicted proteins | sample TA2KigOf80mmetaG_FD_148612 | JGI IMG/M metagenome (GOLD analysis project Ga0194132, IMG submission 148612) | Freshwater microbial communities from Lake Tanganyika, Tanzania - TA2015054 Kigoma Offshore 80m | ecosystem: Environmental > Aquatic > Freshwater > Lake | place: Tanzania: Lake...
GAGAAAATCACGAGAAAAGAGTTGCGTGCCGAGCAGAAACTAGCCGCTCGCAGGGCGAAGGCCGCCAAGAAGGAATCTGCCCGCGCGGCGAAAGCCGCCGCCAGGGCCCAGCAGAGCGCCGAGCGTGCCGCCGCGCGTGATGCTGCTCGCGATGCTCGTGCGGCGGCATTGGTGGCCAAACGCGAGGCTCGGGTGCGTAAAGCGCTCGAACGCGAAGAGCGTCGTGCCAAGTCTGCCGCCGAGAAAGAATCTGCCCGGTTGGAGAAAATCACGAGAAAAGAGTTGCGTGCCGAGCAGAAACTAGCCGCTCGCAGGGCGAAGGCCGCCAAGAAGGAATCTGCCCGCGCGGCGAAAGCCGCCGCCAGGGCCCAGCAGAGCGCCGAGCGTGGCGCCGCGCGTGATGCTGCTCGCAGGGCGAAGGCCGCCAAGAAGGAATCTGCCCGCGCGGCGAAAGCCGCCGCCAGGGCCCAGCAGAGCGCCGAGCGTGCCGCCGCGCGTGATGCTGCTCGCAGGGCGAAGGCCGCCGAGAAGGAATCTGCCCGCGCGGCGAAGGCCGCCACGCAAGAGACGGAACGAGAATCCGGCGCTCCCGCCCAATGGTTCCGGTTGTTTCGCGGTCCAAAACGTCTCGACGGTGATTCTCGCGCTGCGTACCGTCTGCGCCGTGCTGCGTCGCGAGATGCGGCTCGTGCCCGTCAAACCTCCGAGCGCGCCGAGGCCGCTGCCCGACTGCGAGCCGAGCGTGCCGCCGCCGCCGAAGCTGCGCGGTTGCGCAAAGAGGAGCGTGACACCGCCCGTTCCGAAGTGCGGGCCCGGCGTGCGGCGGAGCATCGTGAACTGGTTGCCCGGCGTAACGCGCTACGCGCCGAGCGTGCCGCCGCCCGTGCAGCCGAGCGCGCATCCAAGAAAGATCCGACGCTCGACAAGAACCGGTTGCGTACCGAGAAGGTCACCGCTCGCGCCCGCCTGCGGGCCGAGAAGTCCGATTTACGGGAACGACGTCGCCAGGAGCGACTTGATGCCAAACTCGAGGCCGGTCTTGCAAAGAAGGCCGCACAAGAGGAGCGTCTCACCACCAAAGCGCTCGCCGCCCGGGAGAAGGAGGTGCTCCGCGCCACTACCCGCGCCGCCCGTGCCGCCGCGCGTGATGCTGCTCGCAGGGCGAAGGCCGCCAAGAAGGAATCTGCCCGCGCGGCGAAAGCCGCCGCCAGGGCCCAGCAGAGCGCCGCCCGTGCCGCCGCGCGCGCAGCGAGGGTGGTGGCTAAAGCGGAGAAGCGTACCCATCGCGCCAGGGAATCTGCCGAGCCTGAGTCTGCCGCCATCCCCGGTCCGGTGCAAGATCCCCGAACCGCCAAGGTCGTCGCCCGCGCCGAGGCTAAGGCGAAGAAGCGCGCCGAGAAACAGCGTGCGCTGGAGGAACGGGACGCCAAGCGTACCACCAAGAAGTTGGCTCGAGAGCAGAGGCATGCGGATCGCCGACTTGTCCGCGAGCAGGCCCGCCTAGATAAGGTTTCTGGGAAGATAGCGAAAGAGGAGGCCGCCCTCGCCGCCCGTGCTCGCACGAGCGATCTTGAGGCGTCCCGCATCGCCGCCCGTGCCGAACGTGCCGCCACCCGCGCCGCCGAGCAGGCCGCCCGCGACAGCGCACGCGAAGAACGCGCCGCCGCTCGTGCCGCCGAACGTATCGCCCGTGATGCTGCCCGCGGCGAGGCGAAAGCGGCCCGTGAAGCCGCGCGGCTGGCCGCGCGTGAGGAGCGCGAAGCCGCTCGCGCTGCACGCCTCGCCGCCAAAGACGCCCTCGGTCGTGATACTGCTGCCTCCACGGGGGAAATATCTGCCCCGCTCGATGCGACAAACCTCAACGCCTCCACCACCGATGACGCGGCACCCACCGATACGGCCGCCGCTGAGGCGGTGGGTTCGCTCGATTCGATCGATTCGGATATAGCAGCCCCACCCACCATACCGTCGGTCTTTGAGACCGACCCCAGCGCAGCAACATCGGCACCCGATGGTATTGTCGACCGGTTCCATGAACTCTCCACCGCCTCGATTGAACGCTCCGGCGAGGTGCAGGCCGAGGCGGCCGCGGCGATTGACGCAGCGTTCACGGCCGCAAAATCCGCCAGAGAAGCATCCCGCCGCGTCCTACAAGAAGCCCGTGCCAAGGAGAAGGCGGACAAGCTCGTAGCTCGCTCGCAAAAACGTGCGCACCTTACCGAGTTGCGCGCTGCGGAGAACCGCCGGCAGAGCGAGTACAAGATCGAGAACTCCGAGCGGCGTCGCAATGAGAAAAATTCGTCCCGGGAGCATAAGAAACGCTTACGTGATGCCCGCGCCGCCGCCGCCCGCGGTACGCACGCCGACGGCACGGCGCTGACGCGTGCCGAGGTACGTAAAAACCGCCGCTCATTGCGCGCCGCCGGCCGCATGGAGGCGCGCGAAACCCGCAAACGTCTCGCCGCCGATCGTGCAGCTCGCAAGGAGCGTCGCAAGCTGGAGCAATCCGAGTCAAAGAGGTTGCTGCAAGAGGCAGCACTGCGGGAGAAGGCCGCCCGCGCCGAGTTGCGCCGTCGCCTCCGTGAGGAGCGTGTCGCCACTGCCGCTGCCGCAAAATCGGCTCGCGAAGCAGCAAAGGAGCGTATTGCCGCGGCCAAGCGTACCGCTCGCGAGGCGTCCCGCGCCAATAATCGTGTCACCAAGGAGCGAGAGCGTGCCGAGCGTGCCGAGCGTAAGCGCGCCGAGTCGCGTACGCTGCAAGATGCGCGTGCGGCTTCCCGCGCGCAGCGCCGCGCTTCAAAAGCGTTGCTTCGTCAGCAAGCTGCCGAGTCGAAGGCGGCTTCGCGCATCGCATGGCTCGCACAACGCGCCAAGGATCGCACCGATAGAGTCGAGGCCCGCCGGCAAGAGCGCGAGGCTCGCCGCGCCCGCCGCCTCGCGGCCCGCGTGGAGACCGCCCCGGGTGAGCTATCCGAGCGCGAACTTGCCCGCGCCCGTGCTGCCGAGGCCCGCACCGCCCGCGCGCAGCAACGCGAGCAGTTGAAGCGCACCAAGCTCGAACTGAGAGAGAAACGAAAACTCGAGCGCAGGGTCCGCAAGGAGAAGGAACGTCTCCGCAAGACGCAGCTCGACGAGGCGGCACAGGCGACGAAGGAATCCAAGCAGACTGCCCGCCACGAGCGCAGACTCACTGCCGCCCGCGCCAAGGCCGCCAAACAGCAAGAGCGGGTGCTCTCCCGCTCTGAGAGCAAGGTCGCCAAGGAGCAGGAAAAACTCGCCCAGCGCGCCGAATCTCGTGCCCAGGAGGCAATCTTGCGCGGGACCAAAGAGGGCATGCGCGAACAGGAAGCTGCGCTCAAGATTGAGGCCCGCCGTCAGAAGATGGCCGAGCGCGATGAGCGTCGTGCCACCAAGATTGAGGAACGGTCTGCGAAGAAAGAACGGAAGTTAACCGAGCGCGCCGCCAAACGTGAGATCGATGATGCTCGTCGTTCCGTGCTTGCTGCGGAGAAAGAAGAGCGCGAGCTGATCAAGGAGGCACAACGCTCGGCCCGACGCGAAGCCGCCGAGCAGGGGAAACTGGACAGGATCCGTCGCAAAGAGGAGAAGGCCCGCCGCCGCTCCGCGAAGCGCTCGTTGCGCGAGGAGCTCGCGTTCACTAAGCGTGCAGAGAAGGAGAAGATCGAGATGTTGCGACGCGCCCGCAAGATGGGTCTCGCAATCGCGATGGAGGATGTGGAGCAGCAGATCGAGCACGAGGGACATCTCTGGCTCGAAGAGTCCGGCGTCCTCGCCACGCAAGAGACGGATACTGAGTCTGACGCGTTCGACTGGCGTATCGCCGACCTTCCCGAACCACTCCCCGAGCGCGGCGCCGTACGCTCGAACTGAGTGGTCGTTGCCCTCGGCGCACCATCTCGGGAGATCCCGTGTGGTCTGCCGCACCGGTTGATGCGTGGGGGTCAGTGGTAGCGATCGGTTTTGATGCTGCGTGTTTGCACCAGTTCGAGCGCCCCGGAGAAGATGCGGTACGAACGCACTTGCTGCATTTGGTGCACGTTGTTGCGCATTTTGCATGTGATCAGGTCAAATTCCAGTCCCTCGAGCGCGGGTAGAATCGAGACGCTTCGTTGGTGTTCACGTCCCCGGTCGGGGCGTTTGCGGACCTCGTCGTGCATGGTCTCGGGGTGCTCCCACACCCAGTGCTCGTCGATGTGGACGAACGTGCAGTCGTGGCTCATCGTGGATTTCTCGAGGACCGAGCCGTAGCAAATCAAGAGGCCCATGTGTATGATGGGTGTCCTGGCCACGCCCCGCGAGTCGAACCCCTCGGTGAAACCCGTTTCGCAGAGGGCGGCGAAGTCGCCTTGTTCCCCGGCCCGCCGCCGTTGCTCGTCCAAGGCGGCCCGGATGTGCTGCTGCAGTTCTGCGTCCCCCATCCGTGTAAATGGGTCCGCCGGTGTGGTCTCTCCCTCCGCAGTCATGGCACCTACCGTGCCCGCCGCCTCGCTGGTTGCATTCTCCAGACCCGAACGCTGGTTTCGTTCCCCGCTTCGCTTCTCCTCGCCAGCTCTCCCGCAATGGTGCAAGGAGACTACTTCCCTGCCGCATCCGCGGCTCGTACGAAAGGACATTGGTGATGAAGTTCGCCCCCAAGAAGATACACGCCGCAAAAAGCGGCACCGCATCCACTCCAAGTACCCCTGGTGTCAAGGACCACGGCGCCCCCGGCGCCGCTCCAACCGCCGAGGTAAAGACAGAAGAGATCCCCGTGACCATCCCGAGCAAGCGTCCGCTCCGCACGAAAGCCTTCGCTTTCGCTGCGGTCGTGCTATCGTTCGGAGCAGGTTTTGCGTTCCGCTCGCCCTCGGGTGACTTCGACGTCGTCGCCTCAGCGAACGCACCTGGTGTGCTCGCAGTCTCCAGTGGTTCCGCCGTTGAGGAGGCTCGCGACGCCGCTCTTGCCTATCACGGCGAGTTTGCGACGTTCCGCGGATTCACCTCTCCAGGAGTGCAAGTGGCAAGTTCCGATACGGTACTGCTGCTCGCCGCCGTCGTCGACGGTGTGTGTTCGTTTACAAAAATCGTTGACGGTGTCGTCTACGAAACAGGGAACGATCCTACGCTCGAGACGTGCAATCCGTCAACCATAGAGTCCGCGCAAGCGATACTGGACGAGTATCGGGTGGCCTCCGTCACCGCCGCGACCGCCGAGCATGCGTCGATCGTGGAAGCTGCGGCGAACGCTGCAGTGCTCTGGGCCTCGCTCTCGTTTGATGCGCACGGAAAGCCTTCACTCTACGGGCTGAAAGATCTTCAGGTTCCCGGGACGCAAGTGCTTTCGGTCGCTCCCGACGGTCAGTCTGCGAACGTACAAGTGCTCTCCAACGGCGCATGTCTTGTTGCAGTACTCTCGGCTCGCCCGGGTATACTGCCGCAGACCTCTGGATGCTGACACAACGAAATTTGAACGAACGACCCCGGCTTGAGCCGCACCGGTCGTTCGTTTGACGAAATGATCCTGGTAGTGGTACCAGGATCGTTTCTTTTCCCCAGGCGTAGTTGCTGCCCCGATTGCCACCTTGCGCTTCCCAGACACGGTCTTGTTCCATGCCCGCAACCCGCCCCTCTAAGAAAACCCCCGCCACCAAGCTTGGGGAGACGGCCTCCCCAGCGTCCCGCACCCCATCCTCTCCTAAATCCTCTCCTAAATCCTCTCCTAAATCCTCTCCTAAATCGTCTCCCAAGAATAAGCGCGCCAAGAATGCCGCCCCCGTGGGTGTCTCGGTCTCGTCCGCGCAGCATGTGCACCACGTGCAAGACGTCTCCGTCGCCACCGAGTTGCGCTCCTCATTTCTCTCCTACGCCTTGAGCGTGATCGTGGCCCGCGCCCTCCCCGATGCCCGCGACGGTCTCAAACCGGTGCATCGTCGCATTCTGTACTCTCTGTACTCCCAGCGTATTTTACCTACCGGCCCGTACAAGAAATCTGCCCGCGTGGTGGGTGATACGATGGCCAAGTACCACCCTCACGGTGATTCTGCGATATACGAGTCGCTGGTGCGCATGGCCCAGGATTTCTCGATGCGCCTCCCGCTCGTCGATCCGCACGGTAATTTCGGGTCGCTCGACGATTCACCGGCTGCGAGCCGCTACACCGAGTGCCGACTGTCGCCGTTTGGGATGATGTTGCTCGAGGGATTGGACGAGGACGCGGTGGATTTTCAACCCAACTATGACGGCACCGAATCCGAACCGGTGGTGCTTCCTGCCGATTTTCCGAACCTGCTCGTCAACGGGTCCACCGGTGTCGCCGTGGGCATGGCGACGAACATTCCCCCGCACAACCTCGCCGAGGTGCTCGACGCGGCGGTGATGTTGTTGCGTTCGAAGCACGTCTCCCTCGATGACGTGCTCTCGGTGCTGCACGGCCCAGATTTCCCTACCGGTGGTGAGATCGTCTCCCGCGCCGAATTGCGCGAGCTCTACGCCACTGGTCGTGGTAGCATCACCGTTCGCGCTCGCGCCCGGGTGGTTGATCTATCCCCTCGACGCAAGGGAATCGAGGTGAGCGAGTTGCCGTACATGGTGGGACCTGAGAAGGTGGTGGCCCGCATCCGCGATCTAGTCGGTGCCAAGCGACTTCCCGCCGTCGCCGACGTGAAGGATTTCTCCGACCGTAGTACCGGATTGCGGCTCGTGATCGAGGTGAAATCTGGTTTCGATCCGTACGCTCTGCTCGCGGATTTATACCGACTCACCCCGATGGAGGAGGCTTTTCCGGCGTCGTTCGTGGCGCTTGTGGGCGGCCGCCCGAAGCTCTGCTCCTTGCTCGATTTGTTGCATGCCTACGTGGGGCATCGTCTCGACACCTTGCGCCGTCGCTGCGAGTACCAGTTGCGCCGCGCCCGTGAACGCGCCCATCTGCAAGAAGCGCTCGCGCTCGCCCTCGATGACGTCGATGCGGTGGTGCGGCTGATCCGTGCCGCCGCGGACACAGCCGAGGCTCGTACCAAGCTGATGAAACGGTTGAAGGTCGATCAGGTGCAGGCTGAATACATCCTCGAAATGCCGCTGCGCCGCCTCACGTCGCTCGAGGTCTCCAAGATCAAAAAAGATCTCGCCGCGTTGTACAAAGAAATTGATCGCCTCTCTGCGTTGCTCGCCTCCCCCAAGAAACTCGCCGCCACTGCCGCCGATTCGCTCGCCGCACTTCGTGAGCAGTACCGCACCGACCGCCGGACCGCGCTCAAAGTATCGTTGCACCTGCCGGCCGTCCCCCCGGCCGCCTCCGCCGGGGAGTCTCCCGCCATGGACGATTCCTCCCCCGCCGCACCCGTGCTTGTCGGTCTCACGTACGGTGGGACGCTCGCGCGCATCCAACCTGGTCTTGGACGAGCCAAGCCGACCGTGCACGACGCGTTGATCACCGAGGTGCACACCACCCCTGATGTGCAGCTGCTCGCCATCACCGCATCTGGCCTCGCCTACCCGTTTCTCCCCGCCGAATTGCCCGAGGCACCGCGAGCGGCGCGCGGCGTCGCCCCGGTGGATTGTTTTGACGAGTTCGGGAACGATGCGGTCGTCGCGCTGCTCCCCGCCAACGCACCCCTCGCGCTCTTCACCGCCGCTGGCGTGGTGAAACGGCTTGACCCCTCCGCGTATCCACGTTCGCTCCACACCCGGTTCTCGCTCATCTCGCTCGCCGCCGGGGATCGCCTCGTCGCCGCCAGCGCCTTGCACGATGACCCGTCCCGCCTGTACTGCGTGTATGTATCCTCCTCCGGGGTCGTGTTGCGCCACTTCGCCGCCGCGGTCCGCCCTCAGCAGCGTGCAGGGGGCGGCATCATAGGCATCTCCCTCGAGAAGAAGGCCCGCGTGCTCGCCGCCACGCTCGCCTCGGATGATCTCGCCCTCTGGGTCGCAACCGATCAAGGGGCGGTGAAGGGGGTCTCCCTCGGTGAGTTCCCGGCGAAAGGTCGCGCCACGTCCGGGTTGCTCGCCTTGCGTTTCCGTTCTGGTGAGACCGCACTACGTGCCGCGGCGTTTGGCAACCGGCAAGCCTTCAGCGCCGCAGCACAGGTGTGCGGTCCCATGCCAGCACTCGCCGCGCGCACGCACACCGCCCAGGTACTCGAACACGAGGCATTCTGGTTCGCCACGCTCCGACCTTGAGCATGTGTGCTACACCAGCCTGTGGGTCCTATCATGGGCCTACCTATGTGCTGCTCTACGTGCCTCTCGGTGAGCCTATGTATGGCCCGTGTAGGTTGGCGCCGCCGGTGCGGCGCCGAGGGTGGGTGGGGTCAATAAATACCCAAGTCGCATCCGTGCGACCCTGACTGAAAGGATATCCTATGAACGTCTTTACGGCGTTGTCATCGGTGATTCACTTCCCCAAGACGGTCTCAGATTACCTGGTCGCCAGGTTCCCCGTTTCCATTGGTTCGCTCGCCGTCAACGAGCACGTGGAGCCGTCTTCGTTTGATGGTGTGGTCGTTGCAAAACAGCCCGCCGATCTCGCGCAGAACTTGCTCGGGATGAACAACCCTTCGCTCGTATCAACCTGGTGCAAGTCGCGAGACAAGCGCCAAGGTGCATGCGACACGGTGTTGCGTCATTGGTACCTACCGCTCGAAGATCAGCACGCGTTCGCCTCCAAGGCGCTAACCAACGATGCCGCCCGAGAGGTGCTGCGATTAAAGTGGTTCAGCGAATCGGCAAAACTCGTTGCCGCCTCGCGCGCAATCCCGTTAGACATCTGGAACTGGCTCGAAGAAGATCCGGCCGCCCTCAGCGATGAGGATTGGTGCAAAGCGTTCAACCTCGCTTCAGTCACCACGTACCGAGATCAGCTCACGGCTGTGTACTCCACGCTGATGCAGCGGCCTCATCTGGCGATGACGCTCGTCGCGGATGGCACTCCCGCCACCCGCGCCCTCGCCGTCTCGATGGTGCCCTGGATCGACGCCGACGCGGCGATCACGCTCTTGTCCGAGGAGAAAGACATGAATCTGGTGCGTTTAGGGTTACTCCAAATGCTCGATCATCCGTCGCTCCCGCACGACGCCCGCGTCGCCGGGTTCGCTCTCGCCACCGACCGCGGAGTAATCCGCGACGTGTACCGAGACGGATGCCCGTCACCTGGTTCCGCTCTCGCCCTGGGAGTACCGCTCGGATCGCTTATCGATCCGCTGCAAGTCGAGCTCGTCGCATCGCGGGCGTTCACACCCGCACACCGCTACGCGCACTTCGCACAACTCGCCATGGCTCCGGCCGCTTCGGCCGCGACGCTGTATCGAATGAACGACGTGTCGCATCGATCGGTTCAAAGCTCTCCAGGCCTTACCCGCCCCATCGCCGCCCTCGCCGCGCGCGTCGGGGGGAATGATGCGCTCTCCCGCCTCGGCGAGATAGTAAAGGAGTCAGCTGATTCCCGCACCCGCGCGCAACAGCACGCGGCCGGGTTGAAAGCGCCGTTCCAGCACGCCGATGGTCGTCGTACCCATACGCGTTGGTACGGGTCGAGTGAAGTCAAGTCGGTCACGGCGGACGAAATCCTCGAGACCAAACTAGACGAGCTCACTTCCAAAGTGGTCGGCTACCGGGTTGCCGAGAACGCCGCCGAGGTACTCTCTGCGGTGGTACTCGAGCGTCTCGGTGATGCCACTGACGACGTGTCCAAGAAACGCTGGGAGAATTTTCTCCAGTTGCTGCCCCGCACCGCTGGGTCAGTCAAACTCAAGGCATTATTGGCCACCTCGATCCGTCTTCGCTGAGGCGGTCCGGATCCAAAGATCCGTACTCGAACACAACTCGAACACAGGCACCCCTGCCAAAATCACCCCCAACATGATGCCCCGCCCTACAGATTCGCTCTGTGGGGCGGGGCATCGCTACGTTTCCCGTCCTGCTGCACTCATCCGTGCCCCAAACGATTACCCACGGGACGGTACGCGGTAATGGATGCTTCACGGTCGCCAAGACCGCAGCCCGTGCCGGCTACCCGACCGGTAGTAGTACTGGATACTTGCGTACTTGTGGCCGACCCGACTTCAATAGACGCATACCCCGGCTGCGACATCGTGCTCCCGCTCACCGTCATCGAGGAACTCGACGCCCACAAGCGTCGTCAAGACGAGGTCGGTCGGGCTGCCCGACTCACGGTGCGTCGTATCGAGGCGCTACGTCAGGTCAACGGCGGGAGTTTGCTCACCCCCGCCACGCTCCCCAACGATTCGACGCTGCGTATCGAGACTAACGGGTTGAAACTTGACGTCCTCGACGTGTACTCGCTCGACCGGGCCAAACCGGACAACCGAATCCTCGCCGCCGCCCTGGGGGTACGCTCGCACGGCGCCGACGTGCGTGTGGTCTCGCTCGACGTGGCGCTGCGTGTAAAAGCTTCCCAACTCGATCTCGTCGCCCAGGACTATGTGGTGCGCCAAAAGGTGAGTGAGGATTCAAACATCACCACGCTCGACGTCCCCAAGGCGGTGGTGGATGGATTGTTCGCGGATGGTGAACTCCCCCTCCACGACGTGCACACAGACGCACTCGCCCCAAACACTCCCGTGGTGCTGCGCGCCCCGTCCAACGCTTCCGCACTCGCCCGCGTGCGCGGTACCTCCCCCGCTCAGCGTCTCCAACTGCTTGACTCGGACCAGTCGGCCTGGGGACTCAGGCCCCGCTCCAAGGAGCAACGGTTTGCACTGGACATGCTGCTCGATCAAGAGCTGCCTATCGTAGCCCTCTCGGGTGCGGCCGGGACTGGTAAGACGATCCTTGCCCTCGCAGCCGCCCTCGAGCAGGTATTCGAGCCCGCGTCTCGGCGGTATGACCGGCTCTTGGTGCTCCGCCCCGTCGTATCGGTTGGTCGTCAGGATATCGGGTACCTCCCAGGTACCGTCGAGGAGAAGCTCGGTCCATGGTTCGAGGCGATCGTCGACACGGTCGTTGCCCTCTCCGACCAGATGTCCCACCGCGAGGCCCGCGACTTGATCACGATGTGGGTGGACCAAGGTTCCCTTGCGCTCGAAGCGGTCACGTTTCTGCGCGGACGTTCGTTGCAGCGCACGTTCGTCCTGCTTGATGAGGCGCAGAACCTCGAACCGCTCGTCGCCAAGACGGTGCTCACCCGCCTCGGGCAGGGGTCCAAAGCCGTGCTCTTGGGCGACACGACCCAAATCGACTCCCCATGGCTCTCGGAGACTTCCAATGCCCTCGCCGCGGTCGTCGAAGCGCTCGACGACTCCGAATTGTTCGGCCATCTCGTGCTCACCCGTGGCGAGCGCTCCGCCGCCGCCGATCTCGCTGCGCACGCCCTGTAAACGCCCGCCTTGCACCCATTGCGTCCGCCCATGTTCCGGTCATAGTGAATGGTATCCCCAATTCCTCAAACTCTCGGGCTCTGCCCGGGAAAGGATGTGCAATGAACAACAACTTCCAAGAGCTGGTGCTATCCTTGCCGCTCACCGAGGAGGTGTTCGACAAGTTGGCCACCGCCGAGAACCGCCCTGCGCTGCGCGCAAACACGGCGCTTTCCAGGCGGCAGTGGTTTGTGTTGTGGGAGAAAGATCTTCCCGCCGACCAAGCCGCCCAGATGCTCGATCATGACCTCGACCGTGAACAGGTTGAAACTGTACTCGCTTCCGAGCGTCGCGGCACCGTACTGCTCTCGCTTTTCCGCCGCCCCTTGCTCGACAAGGAGCAGCAAGAGCGCGCACTCGCCGCCGCAAAAGGCAGCACGTTCGCTCCCATGGTGATGCAGACCAAGCACCTCGATCCCGCCTTGCGATCCGTCGCCGCCGAACGTCTCGTCGGTACCGACCGCCTGGAGTGGATTGCTGTGCACCAGTCAGAGTACGACGATGATGCCGCCTTTGAGGCGATCACCGAGACCGTTGCGTCCAAGTTGCCGTTGCGCGACTTGCGTACGCTAAACCAGACTTTGGGAAAGATCATCGCGTCTCGACCAGGTTTGGTGCATCGTCTCGCGTCGCAAGATCCGGTACCGGCCCAGCTGCGCACCGCGCTCGCAAGCTCGCGTCTTCTCCTCGAGGAAAGCGACCAGATGAACCTGTTCGCCGATCGGGAGGATTCCAAGTTCGCCGCGCTGGCGTTCGTGGCCAACCCGGTCGCGTACGAAGCTCCGGTTCGCTCGCTCATAGATCACGAGGAGCCAGAAGTCCGCAACGCGGTACGCAAGCGTCTCGACCAGAAAACGTTTGAGCGTGTCTCCCTACCGTACGACCAGGTCGAAGATCCGGCACAACTGCAGCGATTGCTTCGCCGCTGTCTGCCGGGCATTTACCGCTCCGAAGGCCGACCCGCCGATCTCGCGGTCCTCGCGCTGAACGACCGGATCGAACTAGACGACGCCCGGAAGGTATTCGACACCCTCTCCTTCGTGTCACTCGATACGGTTTCGGCGTCGATGCTCAATACCGCCCTCGCGCATTTGGCCCAGCGTCTCGGCGCGCAGGCACCAGACCAGCGTTTCGACGGTGGTTTCTGGGATCGCGAGGATGTGTCGTGTCGGGCGTACCAATCCGAGCATTTTGCGTGGATGCTATCCCCGCACGATCGCCCGTGGGAAGGTGTCGACTTTGCCGCATTGGTGCAAACCCATCCCGTCGATCTTGATAAACGAATCGGGGCGAGCACGCTCGCCCACGTCGTGTATGAAGATCGCGTGGGGCTGCATTTGTGGCTGGTACACACCCTCGGGTTAAACCCGGTGCATTGGGAGATGATGTTGAATCTCTCCAAAACGCACCTCGGTTCGCTCGCGACGCTCACGAAGGCCGCAAAGCGGCTCACCCGCTGAGCAACTATCTTGCCAATGTACACGACCTCGTCCGTTTCGCCCGCGCGAACCTGACGGGGTCGTGTCCCGTTTCCCCGTGTCCGCTATACGTGTCCGCTATACGTGTCCGTTATACGTGTTCGTTAGTTACACGTGTTCGCTATACGTGTTCGCTATGCGTCGTAGTCGTCTCCTCTCGCGAAGCGTTGGATGATTCGCAACGCGTTCGCCCATTCCGCACCCCTCACCCCGGCTTCGTTGCTGGCGAGCAACACGGCGATGTCGCCCGCGAGCCGCGCTAGTGCACCAACCACGCCTGCCATCCATTCGACTGATCCTTCCGCGTCCGAGCATCCGCTGGCGAGCACTCCGCCGAGAAGTTCATAACCATCCCCGCGGCTCGCCCCGTCCAGGTACGCCGTCACCGCCTCAATCGCGTAGCGCTCGTGTGCTGCTTCGACGGTGATGGTACCTTCTTGTAAAGCGACCGCCTCGGTGAGTTGTTTCGCGATCAGGCCCAATTGTCGTCGTGCTGCGCGTGTCTCCTCGCTCGCCGGAAGGTTCGCCAGGCACGCATCGATCTTCGCCAACCGGTCCAAGATTCCAGCGATCATGGGGTGGTGCCGTCCTTCGCCGTCGCTCGCTGCCACGTGGCGACCAGTACTGCCCCCGCACCGACCGCGGCGAGTAGTAGTGCGACGACGGGCGCCGCACCGCTCAACATCCCTGCTCCGCCCCAGACAACGGCGAGGAAGGTCTCGGCCAGGACGTAGCGTACCGGAATTTTCGCTTGACAGCAGCGTGCCGTACCGTTGCAAAGCAACCAGCCGAGGATTGGGACGTTCTCCCGCCACCGCAACTGCCGCCCACACACGCACATGCTCCGGCCTCCGATGCTCGCACCTTTGGGGAGCCGCTCGCTGCACACACAGAGGAACGAGGCGGTGATCGCCCCCAGTACGCCACCCAAGATTGTGTCGTACCACCAGCCGATGCCGCTCATGTCTTTGTATCGTATTGCCCCGAGCCCCGTTGTCGAAACACCGCACCTTCTCGGCTCCTGCTCGCCTCCCGTCCGGTCTGGTGGACTGTTGTACGGGTGGATGACGCTGCCGCACACGAGCACCAAGACGGGCACCAAGAAACTTGCGACGCCGCTACCGATGTCCCGGCGTCCGATTCAGCCCCGCCGCGTGTACACTGGCGTGTGCTGCTCTCCCGCGATGTCTCACCAGGGTTGCTGCGGCGCACTTCCGCCTTCGCTGTGCTGCTGTTGCTGCTCGCCAGTGTCGCTATGGTGCTCGCACCATCCGGCTTTGGTATGATGAGGTCTGGCCCGGTGGTTCGCCTTGATGACGCGATCTCAGGCAGCGCCGTCCTCGCCGCTTCGCCAGGTGTCGGGTGGTTTGCGTTCACCACGGTGGAGGTGGTGGAGGTTTCGTACGCCCGCGCGCTCGTCGCGTTGTTCCGCGGCGAGGATATGACGAAGCTCTCCGATGCCGACGACGACTCCCCCGCCTTCGCTCAGATGCGCGAATCGGTGGAGACTGCGGCTCGCCTTGCACTGTATGTCAAGACCGGGGAGCCGGTAAAGTCCTCTGGGGTACTGCTCGTCGCCGTGACCACGGGTTCTCCCGCTGACAAGGCCGGTCTGCGCCCTGGCGACGTGCTGCGCTCCGTCGACGGCGTGTCGCTCTCCGCCCCCGCCGCGCTGCGTGTCTTCGTCGAGTCTAATGCCTCCACCGCGTCGTATGTGTACGATCGCGATGGTGTCGCTTCCTCGGTTAACCTCGCCCCGCGGGCCGGGAAAATCGGCGTACTCGCCGCCGCATCGTACGAATCGGCCCTCGAGGGGGTGCTGGCCGTGGATACGAAGAACGTGGGTGGGTCTTCCGCGGGGTTGATGATGACGCTCGCTGCGATCGACGCGCTCCATGAGGGGGATCTCACCGCGGGGTTGCGTATTGCCGGAACCGGTACCATGGATGGTGAGGGAACCGTCGGCCCTGTCGCCGGCGTCCCGCTCAAATTTCGCGCGGCCACCGCGGCTGGTGCGGAGTGGTTTTTCGTGCCTTCCGCGCTCTTTGCCGAACTCGAGCCCGTCGAGGGGGTGCGCCTCTACCCGGTTGACACGCTGCTCGATGCGCTCAAACTGTTGTGCGCGGCCGGTGCGACTGATGCGGTGTGCGCATCACAGGTGATACCATGAGCGATCTCTCAGCCATCTCGGGTCGCGCCCACAGGGACGTGCTGGCCGACTATGAGGCAGCAGTGTCCGCCCACGAGTGGTTGCGAGCCGAGGTAGCGCGCTTCTTGTACCCAGATCTCTCCTTCGCCGATGCCTACGCTGGTTCGCTCGCGCACCTCGAAGCGGCGGTCGCGGATGTGGATTTGCTCAGCAAGGAGCAGTTCGAGGCCGGCACCTTGATCGGGTTCGAACTCCGCCTCGAGGATCGCGGCGACGTGCGCAAGGCGCTGTTTCCCCGCCTCCCCACCCCCGCCTCGCTGCTCTTGGTCTGTTGCGACCTCGCCAAACCCGGCGATTCGGTGGTGGTGCGCCATTATATCGCCCACCGCGACCTGATCGAGATGAAGACCCAGTGGCCGTTCTCGATGGATGTCGCCGTGGCGCTCGTCTCGCCGGATGCGACTTCGCTCCTCACCGAGACCCGACCCGCCCGCCGCAAAGGCCGTTTCTCCCGCCGCCCGAGGGGGGATTCGTGATGTCGCGCGGAAACTGGTTTCACCGCGCCGCGATCACAGCGTGCGTCGCCGCGTTCATGCTGCAAAACGGGCCCGGGGGTGCGCGCATCACTTCCCGGTTCGCGCTCTATGGCCCCGCTGTCGCCGAAGGGGAGTGGTGGAGACTGTTCACTTCCGGTTTCCTGCACGGCAGTTTGCTGCATCTGGGGTTCAACATGTTGATGCTCTATTTTTTCGCCCGCGTCCTGGAACTCCGTCTCGCTTCCTCACCATGGCAGTTCCCGCTCCTCTATGTGGCCTCGTTGCTCGGCGGTTCGCTCGGCGCGCTGTTGTTGGGCTACTCGGTCCCCGCGATCGGCGCCTCCGGTGCGGTCTTCGGGCTCGGTGGCGCCATGTTGCTCCGTGACCGGTTCGAGTTGGGGGATTGGAACGCTTCTGGGACGGTGCCGTGGATCGCCATCAACTTGGTTTTCACGCTCGCCATGCCTGGTATCAGTAAAGGTGGCCATCTCGGCGGTCTCGCCGTCGGCGCCGCGTTTGGCTGGTTGCTCTTCGCTCGCTCCTCCCCCGGTCGCGATTAAGTCGCGCATTTGGGCGCCTTCTTCGCTCTCGCAGAGCGAGCTCTCCATGGAGCACGCCGCCGCGCGGATCTATGAACACATTGATCAACTCGTGTGCCCGGCGCTGCTCTGCGTTGAACTCGAGCGGGTAGACACCCCAGGCAATGTCGTGTTCACCGTCGTCGCCTCGTCTCCCGGATGACCACGTCCGCTGCTTGCCGCCTGCCGCGGTCGTGTCAGCGCAGCATCGCCAGGAACGTATCTGCGTCCATCGTCGCCACTCCGAGTGCTTGGGCCTTGGTGAGCTTGCTCCCCGCCGCCCCACCGTGGATCAAGAGATCGGTTTTAGCCGAGACGCTCCCCGAAATTTTTGCGCCAAGCGCCTCAGCGGCTGCCTCGGCACCCCGGCGCTCGTAGCCTGGGATGCTCCCGGTGATTACGACGGTCTTGCCCGCGAGTGGCCCCACACCCGCCCTGGTCGTTCCTGTGCGTGCGCCGATACCCATCTCGACGAGCGCCTCGATGGTCTCGCGCATCGATTCCACGTCCGCGACGATCTGGGCTGCGCGCACCTCGCCGATGCCATCGAGTTCCGCCAACGCCGTTTGGTCCACCCCGGTGAGTGTGGCGAGGCTTTGGTACGCCCTGGCCAGTTCCCCGGCAAGTTTGCGCCCCACCATGCCGATCCCCAGCGCGCAGATGACGGCGCCGAGTTCTCGTGTCTTGGAGTTTTCGATTGCTCCAATCAGTTTCTGCGCAGCGTCTTTGGAGATCTTCGGTTCGATCAGTTTTCCGCTCTTGTTTACGAACGGCTCCGCCGCGGCTTTCCCCTCAAGGTCGGATTCATCGAGCTGGTACACATCTTCCAGTGCCTGGATGCTTCCGTCCTCGATCAAGACCTTGATCAACCATTTACCAAGACCGTCGATGTCCATGCCTTCGCGCCCTGCGAAGAACGCCACCGCTTCGGGTAGGCCACATCCGGCCGCCACGCAGCGCCAACGCTTCGAGCTGGTGTCGATCCCGCCCGCACAGCGCGGACACTTCGTCGGCGGTTTCCACGCCTTGCTCTTTTTTGGCCGTTTCCCAAGTTCCACAGAAACGATTTCCGGGATCACTTCCCCGGCCCGGCGTACCCACACGGTGTCTCCCACGCGCACGTCTTTGCGAGCCACCTCGCTTGGGTTCGAGAGCGTGGTGCGTCGTACCGTTACGCCGCCGACCTCGACCGGCTCAAGTTCGGCGACCGGGGTCAACACCCCGGTCCGACCCACCTGAACGACGATGTCGCGCACGACCGTGGTTCGCGCATCCGCCGGGTACTTGTACGCCACTGCCCATCGTGGTGCCTTCGCCGTCGCACCCGCTTCGCGACGAATATCGCCGGCGGATACTTTGACGACCGCACCGTCGATCGCGAATCCGAGGTCCCCCCTCCTTTTGCCGAGCGCCTCGATGCAGGCCCGTAGCGGCTCATACCCGTGCACTGTCGCCCCGCCCAATCCGGCCCGTTCGCGCGCGCAGGCGAATCCGAGTTTGGCGAGAGCGGTCATCGCTTTGTCGTGTTCCTCCGCCCCAGGTTCGTCGTACGCGGCAAAACTCAGCGGGTACGCCGTCGCATCGTGGATGTTGCGCAGCACGCCCGCGGCTGCGTTGCGCGGGTTCTTGAACGTTTCTTTGCCGTTCTTTTCGCGCAGGCCGTTCGCCGCCACGAAATCCTCGTCGCTCATGTAGATCTCGCCGCGCACCTCGAAGTCATCTTTTCGTGCAACCTTGCCGGGCAGCCCTATGGCTCGACGGGCTTGTGCCGTGACGTCCTCACCCGTGCGGCCGTCTCCTCGTGTTGCCACCTGCACCAGTACCCCCCGCTCGTACCGCGCCGAGACGGCGAGTCCGTCGAGTTTGGGCTCCACGCAGAGTTTCGTCTCCCCCACGAGTCCGACGAGGCGGTCGTACCACTCGCGCAACTCGCCCTCGTCCATCGCGTTCTCCAAACTCAGCATCGCGCTACGGTGCACGATCTCGCCCGCTTTCAGCACGCCTCCGGCGACGGCCCCGGTGAGTTCGTTCACCCTCCACTCCGGGTGCGTCGCTTCGGTCGCCGCGATCGAACGCAACAACGCGTCGTATGTCGCGTCATCCATCTCGAGCCGGTCGCTTCCGTAGTACGCTTCTGCCGCCTTGGTGGCCTGCGCCACGGCGGCCAGGTACTCGCGTTTTTGCAGGTACGTGCGGTCTTTCGCCATATATTCTATGGTGACCGTGAAGGCGGCGTAGGCACTCGCTACGCCAAAGGCGCCCCCACACCGCAGCGGCCGCCTTGGGACTCTTTGGCATGTCACGCACCTCCCCCACCCTCCAATGAGGGCGTTCCCGTGTGCTTTCCGCCTCGCGCCCCGGCTCGAGGCACTTTTGGTGTCCTTGGGGATCCGCCCTGCCGGCCACAGCCCAGAAATGGACTGCCATCCGATCGTTTCTTGACGCCTGACTATGATCGTTGGTCTCAAGATCCGGCCGAGTTGTTCCCGCTACTCGAGTTCCCCTCCCGCCAGACATAGGTCTGCTGCGTCGCGTCCTTGGCGTGCGACTCTTGCATACGCAAGCGACGCCGTGAACTGGGCCAATGCGGGCATAACCTTCCCCCACACTCACCGTATGTCGCGATGGCCAATTCGGTGAAACTTCTCAACGGCGAGCACCTCGCATACGACGCCCGTCCCCACCTGCTCTACTTCTCGCTTCCAGCCGCCTGGGGACTGATGCTGTTTGCGTTGCTTTTTGCGCATATGTTCTCTGACGGGTTTGTCGCCGACTTGCTGCGCGTGGTGCTCTTCGTGTTTCTCGCCACGTGGGTCCCGTGGGCGGTGTGGCATTTTGTGCAGTGGTGGTTTATTCGTTGTACCGTCTCCAACTACCGGGTGGTGTGGCGCCGTGGTGTGCTGAGTCGCACCGGAGTTGAGATACCGCTCGACCGGGTGTCAAACGTGAATTTTCATCAGTCGATCGTCGAACGAATGTTCGGCGCCGGCGATTTGATCATCGAATCGTCCGGACAGGATGGACAGAGCAGGTTCTCCGATATTCGCCACCCTGACGAGGTCCAGTTGGTGATCCACCGTCAAATTGTGGACTCGAAGGCCCCATCAGCAAGCCCTGCCGCGGTTCCCTCGGGAGATTCGCTCCTTCGCGAGTTACAAGAGCTTGAGGCGATGCGGTTCAGGGGCGCGCTCACTGACGGGGAGTTCGCCGCCGCCAAACGCCGACTGCTTGGTGAGTAGGCCGCCTCGAGTGCTCCCCCACCCGCGCAACATCAACGGTCTCCACGGCTTGCCCCCATCCCCACCGCCGCCCGATGCGTTCCCCTACCGCGACGATGCACTCATGTCCCGCCTCAGGTGCGTGCTTTGCGGTTTCGCAAGCACACGTCCATCCACTCCACGTCCTGGTCGACCTCGCACGGGAGGCTGAACACCGCTTCCACAGCCTCGGCGCAGATGCCCTTCTCGTCGCGCACGCTCGTGCACGGGAATTCTCGGTACGTGCGGTTCCCACTCCACCACCAGGCACCTATGTCGTCACGCACCACTTCGATCGCGCACCCGACTTTGGTGCCGCGCCGGATCGGGTCGTCCCCTTCCATCCTCATGCATATCTCCATCACGTCTTGGTACAAGGTCTCCTCCTGTTCGCGTAGGATGAAGAAGAGGTACCTCGCCACCCCCGCGCCGCACCACCGGCTCGCTTGGCCACTCGTGTCGCACACTGAAAAGTACTCCTCAAGCGCGTCGTCTTCGCCGTAGTAGTACCACACGACCCACGGCCAGCAACGCTCGGCGGCGACCGCACTCGCCTGTCGGCAGAGGTCGGCTGCGGTTTCTTTGCTGATTCTCTTCAGCGGCCCACCGGGTCGTTCGTTCCCGGTCTCCTCTTCGCTCGCCCCCGGGGGACCGTGCGACATCAGCAGTCCCGCGTAGCACTGGCCGATCTCTTTTTCAGGATCGACGGCATACCCACCCAACGCGTCGCAAAACGCCACCCGATCCTCGAATCCGCCGAGGTCTTGTTGGTACGCCACATGGCCAAAGCCGTGGGCACAGTCCTCCGTCAAGTCCCGGTTCTTCTCCGGCCGGCAAAGCATGTCGTACACCTCCCGTTCCTCACCGTAGTGTTCGCGCTGTCCCAGGTACCACTCGGTCCATCCGTGTACGAACCCGATGTCGCGCCGGTCAAAGTCGAGGCGTTGCATCGTCTCGCGGTCCAGTTTCGAGGCAACGAAGAAGTAATGGTTCGCATGGTGTCCGTACTTGAACTCGGTCTCCACCACGTATGCATCGAGCGTGTCGAGGGCCTGCTGCCAAGATTGCCATCGTCCCCCGTCCCGTTGCCCGATGTTCATCGCGATATCGACGATACACTGGGTCTTCTCCAGGCTCACCACGTCCATTTCCCCGCACGCCCGCATCGCCGCCATGTCGGCCTCGGCAACCATTCCCACCGCCTCCGGTCCTTGGGTTTGTTCGAGGGTGATCCAGGTGGCCGCGATCGTGCACACGACGGCGATCACGGCGAGGAGCGGTGCGCCAGCAAATTTGGTGCTTTTCACCCCCAGGACGGTCGCCTTTTCCTGGTTTTTCGCAACGCACCAAGCCATTTGCCCGCCCGCCGTACAACCTCGTCAGGGTCGCTCGGGAAGGTTGCTTTTGGCCATCCATCGCTGACGGTATCACCCACTCATAAGAGTACCTGCACGCGACCCATCCTACGTCGCGTGTATCCAAATTGTGTCCGACTAAGAAGTCGGGCCATACCCTCGATCAAGAGATCGGGAGAAAGGTAGGAACCAACATGCGTTACTTCAATTACGCAACCGAGTCGGAGATCTTCTCCGGTTCGTCCGACCCCGTCCGCGCCTCCAAGGGCTTGGGCGATGGCTTCAACGGCCACGCCGGGACAGGCACGATCGCTTCGGCGACCGAGCAGCGCAAGCAGAGCAATCGCGGCGAAGCCGCTTTCCTCCGCACCGCGCTCACCTCGGCCGACATCGATCCAGCCGTCAAGCAGGCCCTTCCGTTGGCCGTGATCACCGAAGTGCTGCGCACTTTGGGCGTCTCGGCTTTCTGGTCGGTGCAGGGCGATTCGGGTTTTGAGTCCGTCGATCCGCGCAACGCGATCGCCGTCCTCGCCCGTTCGGGTTCGACCCTCAAAGTCGAGCTCGCGACCGAACTCCCCGCCGAAAAAGTCGTCGGTCTCCTCGATGAAGTGCACGCTTCGTGCATCGCTCATTTGGAGAACATCGACTCGCTCGACGGTGCACACGAAGGTCAAGGCCGCGCGTTTTACGCGTTGATGGCAGCGTCTTCGGTGTTTGCGATGTCGATCGGTCGTAAGGGTTCTGCCCTCACCCGTCTCGTCGCTGACGCCAAGTCCGCCATCGCCGACGCCTCGCGCGTTGCCAGTGGTTCGATTTTTGCGGCTCCCGCCGCCGATCTCGAGTCCTGCCCGGTGTGCAATTCTCGCACCGGTCGCACGGACATGGTGTGCCCCAAAGGCCACCGTACCGCCGCCGCAATCCGCGCCGCGCAAGAGCAGGTCGTCCTCGACGCAGCCAAGAATGCTGCGCTCCAGGCCGGTCTGATCCTCTCGGTGCAGGCCAAGACGAAGGGTGCTCCCCGGTTCGAACTTGATGCGACCACCGCCCCCGCGACTCTGGCCATGATCCAGGACGTGTCGGCGAAGGTCTCGTTCGGTTCCCCGGTCGCTCCCGGCGACTTGACCGCGGCTTGGGCTTCACTCGCCCAGACCACGACCATGCGTACTGCGCTCGATGCGACCATCGCCACGGCTGCTGCCGGCGCGGAGGTTCGCACACGAGTGCTGCGCGCCGTCAACGCCGCGATCGAGAAGGCTGCCGATGCCGCTGCCGATGTGATTGCCGAACCAATCCGTACCGAGATCGCCCATTTCATCGTGGGTCTCGAGCGTGAGAAGTCGGTGCTCGCTTGGAAGCGTGCCGAGGCTGAGTACCGAAAGGAACTCGTCCGCAAGGCCGCCACTCCGGTATCGCCCGAACAGCTGCGCAACTTCGTCGACGAGACGAACAAGCGCCGCCGCTTCGTCGGTCAGAAAGCCCAGCCCCGCCCCGCCAAGAAAGATGCTCGAAAGGGTCATCGCTCCAAGCGTCGCGGTCGCAAGGCCCGCTGATTCAGCCTCCTTCAATGGAGGTATTCGGGTAAAAGCATCCGATCTGGTACGCCGGTGCGGGTTCGAGCAGGGATAATACACTCCTTCTCGATCCGTGCCGGCGTCCACGATTTATGGGCCTCCCACGCGCCGCAAGGTCCGACGCTAAGACATGGCCCCAGCCCTACCCGTCCCGTCGTTGCAGTTACGTCTGCGGCTTCTCGGGTGGCTCGCAAGCGCTGTTGTGTGGTGTTCCACGATCGTCTCCGGCGTTTGTTGTGTACTCGCCTCGGTCGCGTTGATCGTGTGGAGTTGGAGCCTGTGGCCCTCCCTCCTCTCCGCCGTACTCGTATCGGTGTTCCTGGCCTTGGTATTGTGCATAATCTCGTTGTGTTTTCTCGCCGTCGTGGTGCTTGTGCTCGACGCGTGCTGCAGTTCTGGTTCGTTGCGCGTGCGTTATGCCGCCGCGTATCTTGCGCGCCTTGACGCCGCCTTCCCCGATTCGCCCTCGGCCGCCCTCTCGTGGCTCGTACCCGCTTCGCTCCCGGTACTGCACGAACTGCTCCTCGAGCAAGGTCGCATACTGCGAGAGGACGACCTCGCCTCCCCGTCCCAGCTGCGTCGTCTCCTCCTCACCGAAGAGCGCCTCGGTCGTCTGACCGCCCGCCTGGATTCGGTGTTTGATTCCCCGCTTGCCACCGTGGCCTCTTCCGAGTTCTTCTCCACCCACCGTGGTCGGTACGCCCCGCCGGCGTTGCAGTACCAGGAAAGCTTTGATTCCGTCCCCGCCCACCTCCGACTTCCTCAAGCGCCGGAGGTGTTCTTCGTGCTCAATGGCCGCCATCCCGTCGAGATCCGCCCGCTCCTCTCGCTGGATCCTGCGCAGACGGCGCTACGTATCTGGTTGCGCGACGCACGTCCGCTTGCCAAATACGCCTCGGTGCGTTGCATGGTCGCCCCTGGCTGGCTGCACGCGCTGCTCGCCGCTGAACATGGGTGTTTCACCACCCCGCGCGCCCCGCACTTGCCGAGCGTCTCAGACGCCCGAGTGCTCCCACACGCGCAGGCCACGGCTGATATTTTTGTCGGTCTCTGGTCCCCACCGACCGGGTTCGATCGCTCGCTCGCCGCCGCCGCGACGCTCGCGCGGCTGCCCTCCGCCCGCGCTACTGCAAAACGGGCTGGGTGATGTCCAAGATGATGGCCACCACGCCGATGAAGAGGATGAACACGGTGAAACCAAAGCCGATGCGCGCTATCGTTTCGGCGCGTACTTCGACGTGTTTGCGTCGCACCGCACTTGCCGCCGCCTCGTAAATCACGACCGCGATGCGCCCGCCGTCGAGCGGTAGTATGGGTAAGAGGTTGAATATCGCCAAGAACGTAGAGTACACCATTACCAGTTCCAAGGCGCTGAACAACCCCTCTCCACCAATCTGTGCTCCGATCTGTACCGCCCCGATGGGCGAGAGCGGCCGGTTGTTTGGATCCACTTCCGCCCCGGTCAGCCCGCCAAAGAAGTTTCCAAGGCCTGCCCCCAGGGCGACGAGCCCGCGCACTGAGTTCTCCACCACGTTTGCCACCGCGATTACCGATCCGCGCGCACTTTCGAAGAAGCCGAGCGGCTCATTCACGGTCATGGCACCCACGCCGATGCGTGGTTGCCCGGCGTCGGCGAGGATCTTGACGTCGTACTGGTACGGCCGTCCGTTTCGTATCACGATCACTTCCACCGTTTCGTTCGGGCCGAGAGCCTGCACCGTCTCGCCCACGTCGCCCCAGTCGAGTACGTCCCGCCCGCCTATGGAGATGATCTCGTCTCCCGGTCGGAGACCGGCGGCCGCCCCGCCGAGTCGCAAGTCGACTCGTTCTATGACGTTGCTCGGCTTGGGGAGACCAACGAAGAAGAGCGCGCTGAACGCGACGACGAGCGCGATCGCGATGTTCGTCGCCGGTCCGGCTGCGACGACCGCGAGTTTTTTCCACCGCCCGGAGCGCTGGTATCCTTCCGGGTCGTCCAAGTCGTTCGCGTTCATGCCCACGATTTTCACATATCCGCCCAACGGGAGGCTCTTGATCCCGTACTCGATGCCGTTGCGTGCATAACTCCACACGACAGGTCCGAATCCGACGAAGAACTCCTCCACGCGCATCCGCATCGCCCGCGCCACGGCGAAGTGACCCGCTTCGTGCAGCAAGATCAAGAGCAGCAGTATGATCAACGCCGTGGTCTCGCCCCGGGCCCCGCTGACGAGGAGTGATGCGATGAGCGCGAGCATGATCATTAATCGGCGTCCTGATCCGGGTGTAACGCCTCGGCGTGTTTCGCCCTTGTCGACACTCCCGCCCGGTTCCGCCGCTTTTTGCGTTTCTGATGTGTACTGCATGCCCGGTACTGTCCATCCCCCACCCCCCGTTGCACGCCCGTCCGTTGCTCGCCTCGTCATGGATGCTTGGTACGGTCGTTACCTGTATGGAGCCACCCGTCTCGTTCCCCCCGCTCCTGCTCACCGCGCTTCTCGCCGCCGGCGCCCCAACCGCATGGGTGCGTGGTTTGTTGCGCACCCACCCCACCGAGGCCGCCTGGCGCGCCGCCCCGCTCGCTCCTGGAGAGTTGCCTCTCTGGCGCGATCTTCCACCATCCCCACCGCACGACTTCGAGGATGTCGAGATCGTCACGCTTCTCGATCCGCGGTATCCTGAGAGGTTGCGCAACCATCCCGCCGCGCCGCCGTTGCTTTACTGCAAAGGCGACCTCTCCTTGCTCGCCCCCGCGCCCCTCTTCGCTGTCCCTGCAGTCTCCACGGTGTTCTCCGATGCCCTCGCTCCGATCCTCGCCTCGATGCTCGTTGAGTTGCGCGCCCCGCTGCTCACCTCCGCCACGGCCGGTTCGGCGAGCATCGCCATCGACGCGATGCTCCGCTCCGGTGGCGCCGCAGTGGTGGTGCTCGCCAGCGGTTTTGATGCAACCTCCCCGCGTCTTACCGCGTTGCAGTCCGACCTGCACGCTGCCGCGTCGCTCTGCTGTTCTCCGGCTTTGCCATCCGAGCCGCTCACCGATGCTGCTCGGTTAAGTCGTGATCTGCTCCTCGCCGCCCTCGCCGCCCCGCTCGTGCTCGCTGGTGACACGCCAGTGGCCCGCCTGGCGTACGAGTGCTCCGCCCCGATCCTCGTCCCCCTTCCCCTCGGCGCGCATCGTGCCGCTCGCGAGCACGCGCTGGCTCGCGCCCTTGCCTCCGCTCCCGCAGATGCGGCACGTCTTCTCACCAAGTGGGACCTCTCCCACGCGCACCGGTCTGCCCCGTCGGTTGCCAACGCCGTCGCCACTTCGCGCGAGGATCTTGCCATGATGTTGGGCGTGTTTTGGTGGTGCTACAAACCTCGCTGACCGTCGCGTCGTCTCACACTCGCCCGCACTCGGTACAACGCCGCCGCGATCACGCACACTCCCGGCCGCGTCGCGAGCCACCCCAAGAGCCAGTACCGACCACCGGCCCGCATCCAGATTCTCGCCACTGCCTCCGCCCCGCCGTGCACTCCGGCTTCGTCGATGTACTGCACGCTACGCTCGCACGACTCGTTGTTGAGGCCGTACTGCGCCAAATCCGCATCCTGCCAAGCGGTGATGCGCGCCCCCTCCTCGTGTCTCGCTGCCCAGGTGCGGCATTTCGCGCAACTCCCGTCGTACAGGATTGTCGCCTCCGCCGCTTTTTCCGCGTTTTTTCGTCGTCTCACGTGTACGTATCGTCGCCACCCGCAACCGCCTCCGCCCGTCTTGTGCCGCCCGTCCCCTCCCCCTGACGGTGTGTCGTATGCCTCGTCCTGTTGGTGCAACCCGGCCCGGCGATCGTCCTGCACGCCGACGCGCGTTCAAGGTGGTCTCTGCGGGGTGTATTGTGTACCGCGCCACCCCGTCTGGACTGCAGATACTTCTCGGCCGCCGCCAGGGGAGCGGGTGGATGCTGCCGCGCGGGAAGGCCCTCCCCGGCGAGCGCCCCCGCGATGCTGCCGTCCGCGAAGTGTTTGAAGAAACGAAGGTGCGTGTGCGCGCCTCCCTCGAGGTCGGTTCCTACAGTTACCCGATCGGGAAGGGGAGGTACAAGATGGTACATCTCTTTGCCGCCACCGTCGTCTCAGGCGAGCCCGAACCTGACGGCACGGAGTTCACCGAGCTGGGTTGGGTGGATCTCTCCGTCGCACTTGAAGGTCTCGCCCCGCGCGATTCGGTGCATGTCGCCGCGCTCGCCGAACTCTTCGAAAAACGCGTGCTCTGGTGATTTCAGCGCTGGGCGCTGCGCACCATGACGACGTCGGCGTCATGGTCGGGCCCTACCCGCGAACCGAGCAACACGCACGCCCCACCCTCGCTCACCGCGCCCGCCTCGACGAGCGAACGCAAGACCGAGGACCCGCTCTCCTCCACGCCTCCGTGCCGTCGCGCGACGTGTGCGGAGATTCCGTGGTACAGCGAGATTTTTCTCGCCACTGCCGGGTCCTCCGACACGGCCAGTATTTTTGTCTCCGGTCGCGCGCTGGAGATGAGTTTGGCCGTGTGCCCAGTGGCGGTTATGGCGACGATTGCTTCGGCTCCGATCTCGTCGGCGAATGCGGCCGCGGCGATAGCCAGAGCCCCGTCCACGCCCCGGCCGGCGGTCTTCTCCCCGGTACGGTTCGATTCGCACACGGCTCGTATCGCCGTAGCGGTCTCCACCACGAGCACCGGGTGGTCTCCAACGGCGGTCTCGGCCGTGAATACGATCGCGTCATAGCCGTAGCGGATTACCGCTTCCACGTCGCCCACCTCGGCGCGCGTCGGACGTGTGGAGGTGGTCATCGATTGCATCATCTCGGTGGCGCACACGACTGGTACGCCGAGTTTTCGGCAGGTTCGGTAGATGCTGCGCTGTGCCGCCGGCACGAGCGTGTACGGTAGGTCCACCCCGAGATCCCCGCGGGCGACCATCACCGCGTCCACCTGGTCGCAGATGGCTTCGAGGTCTTCAATCGCGCTGGTGCACTCGATCTTTGCGATTACGCCGGCTCTGCCGTCGATCTCTCTTACCGCTTTCGCCGCGTCCTCACCGTCGCGCACGTAGGACAATGCAACCCACTCGCATCCCGCCGCGATTGCCGCTTCCATGGCGGCCCGGTCCGGGTTTTCCAAGCAACTGCCCTCGATTTCGGCACCTGCCACGTGTACGGCGCTCATCGCCGGCATCTCGATCGTGTCGTCCAAGCGCACGGTGAATTTATCCTCCCCGCTCGAGAGCACCTCGCCGCCGACGGTGCCGTCCCCGAACAAGATTCGTGCTCCGACCGCGATGTTTCCTACGCGGTGGGTGAGATCCACTCGCGCGATCTCGATTGTCGCCCCGGTCGCTCCGCGCATCGCCGCGCGGTTGCGCAGTTTCAACCCTGCCAGGTCGGCAATGACAAACACCTCGCCGCAGCTACGGATGTCTGCGACGATCTCGGAGATCTCCGCCGGCTTGGTGTGTGAGCAGTTGATACGGAACCCGTCCACCCCGGCCTTGACCAGTGACGCGATCGTCGTTTTTGACCGTGAAGCCGGTCCGATGGTGGCCACGATCTTGGTGCCGATCCCGGCCGCGGTGTGTGCTCGCATGGAGGTATACTGTCGCCTCCTCTCCCATGACCGCACTCCTGTGCTGCTCCAAAGTGGGCAAGGGCCCTTGCGGGCATGGCTGGGAATATAGCTACCAGGGTGCGGCGATGCCGTGCAAGATGCTCACCACGGTGGGCTCTTCGCCGCGCTGGCGCAGGAGGTTCGCGCATCCGGCGCTGGCGTGCACGAGCGCGACGACCGCTCCGGCCGCATCCTCGCCCACGAGCCCGACGGCGACCTCGCCGTCGGCGAGGGCCAGGACGACGGCGTTGAATATCACCTCGATCCGGACGCTGCCTTCGGGCAGTGCGCCGTGTATCGCTTCGACGAGCGCCTCTGCGCTCGTTTCGCCGTCCTCGGCGAGTGCCGCCATGCTGGCTTGAACATACCGCCCGGCCATCGCCCGCATCGTTACCACCACCCGCGCGGTCGGCCAGGTTTGGAGTGATTCGAGCCGGCGCATCGTCTCGTTTCGCTCCCCCGTCCGGATCGCGGCGAGAAGTAGGGCGAGTTCGGTCGTCTCGTGCCCGGTGAGCGGTAAGGCGAGCACGACTTGTTGCCCTGCTTGGATTTTACGTTCCGGTTTCTTGGAGAATATACCCATATCTCAACTCCTGCGCTCTGCGCGTCCGGTACTGTGCCCTGATCCTCGTTTCTTGCCCCGTGCCCCGTTCGTTCGCCCGCGCCTCCGTTCATGGCGTTCGACGGCTTCGGCGAGTATCGCCGCCGCGTTCGCGTAGTCGAGCCTCCGGCGGTACAGACCGTCCCCGCGCAGCCCCATGAACGGGCTCATCAAGACGTCCCCGGTGTTTTTTCTCCACCGCGTCAAGATGCGGTTCGCCTCCGCGATCACCGCCGCGAGCGCCGCGTCGTCCGCGTCGTGCAGGTTCGGGACATGGATGCGCGTTTTATGCCGCGAACTGTGTTTGATTTCACCCGCCGCGACCTCTTCGCGCCGGGTGAAGCGGATGCTCGCCTTCTCGGTGCCGTCCACCGCGTGCAACCCGATCTTGCCCCGTTTGTCGTTGAAGCGCATCGTCCGACGCTTCTTGCCACCGCGCCGCGCGGCGAATTCGTACGCCGAGATCGTGCCCCACGTGCCCACCAGGCGCTCGCCTGACCACACCTCAAAGTCCGCCCCCGTTTCTGGTCCGAATACGGCGAGGCAGACTGGATGTTCGGTGTCGGTGAACATCTCCTGGGTCAAGGATATCACGAAACGCAATCGATTTCTGAAATGCCCGCTTCCAATGAAACTCTCCGGTATGATCGCCGCCACGTGCGCCACGTGTGCCAAGCACTCCTCAAGGCAGCGCAGGTACAAATCCTCCCAGCCTCCCATCACTTTCAGTGCCTTCGTGTAACCCCGCCGCCGCGCCGAGTTTCTCGCCAGGTACGGTGGGTTGGTGGCGACGACGTCGAATCCTTCCGGAAAATGCGCCAACACGTCGCGCGTCTCCACCTCCTCGGCGCCGGGCTCGATGTCAAAACTCTGCCAATCTCGCGCCCCCGCCGTAGCCTCGATCATCGCTACGATGTGGTTCGCCCCAGCGAACGGTTCAAGCCATCGCCCGCCGCTTCCCATCTCGTCCAGCCAGCGCCGCACCCGTGGGTGCTCGAAAGGGTTGGCTGCGGTGTAAAACTGCCCCAGCTCGATCTTCGTGGGCCCCGTTGTGCGTTCCTTCGCCATGGGTTCGATCGTCCGCCCCGCCCCGCCCCGCGCACCCGCCCACCTGCGTGGCGCTCACCCCTCCCCGGACACTGTGTAGCGTATGTACAAGCGGCGTCGTCTTGTCGCGATCCTCACCCTCATCGTGCTCGTCGTCGCGCTGCTCGCCTCCGCGCTGCCAGTCTTCGCTCACGAAGGTGAAGA
>Ga0194132_10003167_pt1 | contig 29733 bp, 27 predicted proteins | sample TA2KigOf80mmetaG_FD_148612 | JGI IMG/M metagenome (GOLD analysis project Ga0194132, IMG submission 148612) | Freshwater microbial communities from Lake Tanganyika, Tanzania - TA2015054 Kigoma Offshore 80m | ecosystem: Environmental > Aquatic > Freshwater > Lake | place: Tanzania: Lake...
TCCGCCGACGAACCCGTGTCGTCGGTGCCTTCCCTGATGGTCAGTCCTGTCTCAACTTGGCGGCTGCGCGGCTGCGCTATATCGCAGGATCGGCGTGGTCAGCCAGGTGCTACATGAACATGCGGCCACTCTATCAGCCGCAGGTCCCACAATCCGGAGCCGCCGCCTGATCAAATGTGCGAAAGATTCTGGACAGGACCCTTCCCTGGGCGACGACGCTCGGCGCCACGGCGATCCTCACCGCGATCTGCATCCTCGCGATCCGGACGATGCGGCGCACCGCGGAAGAGCTTCATGCCTCCTACGCGGCCGTCGAACGGTCGATCCGCGATCTCGAGCGCCGGCTTGCCGAGCGGACGAACAATCTGAGGGAAGCGGATGACGAGGTCCGTCATCTTGCCGACGTGATCGAACGCGACCTCCGCACGCCGCTCGCCAACATTATGGGGTTCACCGGCGAGCTCGAGGCGCTGCGCAACAGCATGTTCGCCCGCAAGAACGGCGAGGCCGAAGAGCCGAGCATGAAGGCGATGCGCCGCGACTTCGACGAGGCGCTCTGGTTCATCCGCTCCTCTGTCTCCAAGGTCGATCGCCTCATCGGCGCCATCCTCGATCTGGCGCAGCTCGGCCGGCGCGAGCTCAAGGCCGAAGTCGTCGACCTGGAACGCCTCGCGCGGGCGCTGGCGACCGATCTCACGCATCGCGTCGACAAGGCCGGCATCCGGCTCGCCGTCGGCAAGCTTCCGGCCATCGTCAGCGACCGGCTGGCGCTCGAGCAGATCCTCACGCACCTGCTCGACAATGCCGCCAAGTATCTGCGGAGCGATCTGCCGGGCCATATCCGCATCAGCGCGACCGAAACCGAAGCGGGCATGATCGAGATCGCCGTCGGCGACAACGGCCGCGGCATCGCGCCGGAGGATCAGGGGCGCATCTTCGACCTGTTCAGACGTGCCGGCGCACAGACTCAGCCGGGCGAAGGGATCGGCCTTGCGGTCGTGCGCACATTGGTCAGGCGCCTCGGCGGCTCGATCCGTCTCGAAAGCGAGATCGGACGCGGCTCGACCTTTACGATCGCGCTGCCGAAGACACCGGCGGCGTAACGCCGCCGGGCGTTCTAGCTGGCGGCCTGCGGACCGCCGCCGCCGATCGCGGCTACGGGCGGAACCTTGATCGCCTCGACCGGCGGCTTCCGCGGCATCGTCGGGGCGACCAGCGCCTCGACCTTGCGCGGCGCCGGCGTGACGGTGGCTTCGCGGTTGTAGTGCCGGCAATTGCCCTCAAACGAGGCGCCGGGCTCGACCGCGATAGACTCCTGCATCACATCGGCGACGACCTTGGCCGATTTGAGCAGGGTCACTTGGCGGGCCTTGATCTGGCCAGTCACCTTGCCGGCGATGCGGACCGTCTCGGCCTCGAGCGCCCCCTTCACCACCGCCGTCTCGCTGACGGTGATGCGGCCGGAACGGATGTCGCCGTCCACGGTGCCGTCGATCTGGATGTCGCCGTCGCTCTCCAGATTGCCGGTGATGCGAAGGTCAGCGCTGATGATGGAGGGAACCGACGACCATTGGACGGTGGTCGTGCCCTCGGCAGTCTTGCTGCTAGCCCTTGAAAACATCCTTGCCCGCCCTCAGAAACTTGTTCGGATCGGTCGGTTCGCCGTTGATCAGGACCTCGTAGTGGACGTGAGGTCCGGTCGATCGGCCGGAGGAGCCCAGGAGCCCGATCGGCTCGCGGAACTCCACCTTCTGCCCGCGCTTGACACTGATCTTATACAAGTGCCCGTAACGCGTCCTCAGGCCATTGCCATGGTCGATCTCGACCAAGCGGCCATATCGGCTCTTCCAGCCGGCGACGACGACCGTGCCGCCGGCCGTCGCCATGACCGGCGTCCGGACCGGCGCCGACATGTCGAGACCGTAATGCATCGCCGCCTGGCCGGTAAAGGGATCGTGCCGGGCGCCGAATCCGCTCATCAGCGTAAAATTGTCGAGGGGCGCGAACAGCGGGATCGAGCGGATCACGCCATGGATCTGGTCGAGGCGACGCAGCTGCGTGCCCAGCGAGAATGACATCGACTCGAGGTTGGTGGTCGCGTCCGAGCCCGGCGGCGCGACCAGATCACGGAACAGAGGGACGAAAGGGCCGCCCTGTCCTCCTCCCGCGCGGCTAGGCCGCACCGGTGCCGGCGCGTCCTTCGGCAGGAGGGTGTCGAGGTTGAGGCCGGTGCGGCTGACGATCTTCTGCACCTCGGCCAGGTCGGCTCGGGTGCGGTCGTTCAGCTTCGTCATGACCTCGCGATGGACGCGTTGCAGATCGGTGATGCGGCTTTCGAGGTCGCGTACGCGGACCTGGGCGATCTGTCCGTCCTCGTGCATGCGGTCCCGTTGCACGGTTACCGTCTGCAGGTCGGTCTTGGTCTGCTCGAGCTGACCTTCGACCTGGGCGGTGCGGGCGAGCGAAATCTTGAGCTCGCTCTGCAGCTGCGACATGCGGCGGGACAAGGCGGAGCGTTGCGCTGCAATCTCTTCCTTCTCGGCCTCGATCGAGGCGAGCTGGCCGCGGAGGCCCGAGATGTGCCGCTCGAGGGAGCCGTTCTCGCCCCACATGCTGCGCACGGTCTGCTCGAGCTCGGACATCTTCTCGGCAACCGCCTGGCGGGTCTGGGCCACCTTGGTGCGCTCGGCTTCGGACTGGCGGAGCTGTGTCTCGGTCAGCTTGAGGTCCTGGCGCAGGTTTTCGTTCTGATTGAGCAGCTGTCGGAGGCTGCCTTGCTTGGACTCGAGGTCGCGGGTGATCGCCATCACCGTGAGCTGGTGATTGGCCATCTGATTCAAGAGGTCGCGATAGGCGTCATGGGCCTGGTCGAGGGCGGCCGTGCGCGTATCGAGGATCCGACTGATCTCGAAATAGCTCGTGGAGGCGAAGCTGAGCCAGCCCGTGGTCACCGCCCAGATGCCGAGCGCGATCAACTGGAAACGTCGCGAGATCCTGAGGCATCGCGTCGAGCGGTCGCTGCGGAGGATGATTTCGCGGTCGACAATCCAGCGGCCGGAAATGGCCGCAAGGCGCTGCATCCAGGGACGTGGGCTATGGAACGTGTCCAACGTCTGGCCGGCTCCTCGTCGAGTATGCCTCGGAGAGTGGCCTCGGTCCCGGCGAACGGCTTCGAGACCCATGGTCTCAAGCCCCCCTTCGTCCGCGACAGGCCCGTCCCCCGCGTTTTCTCGCCCGTTCCGGGTCTCTTGGCGGGCACCCTAACCCCGTACCTCCTGGCGTGCAACCCTGAACAACCCTGCGAATCTGTTATCTTGAATGCATGGATTTGGATCCGGAACCGAACGCCGAAGACGTTCAGGCAATGGCCAAGACCTTGATTCATTGGCTCGATGTCGTTGAGACATCCGAGCTTCTGCGCGAGGTCGGAATTCTTCCGAGGTCCAAGGATAAGGTCGACAAGACTTATGATCGGCGCGGCCAGGCCTTTGCCAAACATGCTCTCCCGGCGCAGATCGTTCGCCTCAAGTCGGAGGCGCCCATGGCCTCCCTGCACATCTTCTCGGAGGTCTACGACAACGGGTTCCTCCGTGCCGATCCCTGGCGCTGGTGGTTCGCCTGGCTCTCCCTTGAGATGATCTCGGAGGCCGGCCCGGACCCGGAAGGCAAGCATATGCGGCACTTCCTCAGGGACAGCGAGGCCCATCCTCTCACCGACGAGACCGCCACCCGATGGCTGGCCTGCAACCCGCTCCGAGTCCGCTACTGGAACCGCCGGATCGAGCGCGATTTCATCCTGGCCCAGACCCATCACAGCGCGGACAGCGCCAATGTCGCGGTGAAGGCCGAGCACCATCTGGCGCTCGCGCTCAGGAAGCCGGTCGAGGTGCTGAAGGACGCCCTGCTTGAGGAGGCGGCCGAGGTCTCGGGAGCCCTCACCATGCGCCTCAACGAGCGTGTTCGCCGGAACATGAAGGCGCAGGCGCGACCCAAGGCCCATCGTTAGCCTGGCTTTCGCGCTCTCTTGGCGGCGACCCGCTTGGCTGCTCCCCGGGCGGTCTCGCCGAACATGCGCCGCGTCGAGTACTGGGCGAGCAGCTTGCGCAGCGCCTCGTCGAAGCTGTCGCTGGCAACCGCTACTCGAACCTGAGAGCCTCGATGGGGTCGAGCACGGAGGCCTTCTTCGCCGGATAGAAGCCGAAGAAGACCCCGACGGCGCCGGAAAAGAGGAAGGCGACCAGGATCGCCCAAGGTTCGATCAGTGTCGGCCAGCCGGCGAGGCTTGCGATCGCGACGGAACCCACGATGCCGAGCAGGATGCCGACGGTGCCGCCGATCAGCGACAGCGTCACTGCCTCCACCAGGAACTGCACCAGGATGTCGCAGCCGCGAGCGCCGACGGCCATGCGGAGTCCGATCTCTCGAGTCCGCTCGGTCACGCTTACCAGCATGATGTTCATGATGCCGATGCCGCCGACGACCAGCGACACCGAGGCGACGGCAAGCAGGAGCAGCGAGAGGATGCGCGAAGAGGCTTCGCGCGTCTCCATGATGTCGGCGAGGTTGCGCAGGTTGAAATCGTCGTCGTCCTTGGCCTGCAGCTTGTGGCGCTGGCGCAGCAGGTCGCGGATCTGGTCCTCCGCGTCCTTCATCGACTCCCCTTCGGCGACCTTGACCAGGATGGCGCCGACGGCGCGTGCTCGCGTACCGCTGTATCCCAGCAGCCGGCGCTTTGCCGTGGCCATCGGCGTCATCAGGAAGTCGTCCTGGTCCTGGCCCTGGGTCGACTGGCCCTTCTTGTCGAGCACGCCGATGATCGTGAAGGGCACATGGCGGATGCGGATGACCTGGCCGACGGGATCGCCGTCGCCGAAGATCTTCTCGGCCACCGTCTTGCCGATCAGCGTCACCTTGGCGGCCGAGGACATCTCCTCCGGCGTGAAAAGACGGCCCTCGGCGATGTTCCATTCGCGCGCGACCAGGAAGTCGGGCGTGGTGCCGACGGCCCAGCTCGACCAGTTCTGGTTTCCGAACACCACCTGCACCTGGCCGCGGACGGTCGGTGCTGCGACCTCGACGATCGGCAGCTCGCGCGCGATCGCGGCAGCGTCGTCCTCGGTCAGGGTCGGCCGTGTGCCGGCGCCGAGCCTGGCGCCGCCGGTCGTCACCGCACCCGGCAGCAGCATGATCAGGTTGGCGCCGAGGCTCCGGATCTGCTCGGCGACGCGCTGATGCGCACCGGAGCCGATCGCGACCATGACGATCACCGCGCCCACACCGATGATGATGCCGAGCATGGTGAGCGCGCTGCGGAGCGCATTCACGCGCAACGCTCGCAGCGCGACGGCAAGGCTGTCGAAGGAGAAGGCGCCCCGAGGCGCCAGCCGCACCGGCGAGGCGGTGGTTCCCGGTTGGGCGAGGATCGCGGTCATGCCGCCTGCCTCGGGTTCGGATTGGCGCGGTCGGCGACGAGCTTGCCGTCCCGGAACTGGAGCACGCGCCCCGCATGCGCGGCGACATCCTCCTCGTGGGTGACCACGACGATGGTGAGGCCCTGGCGGTTGAGCGCCTGGAACAGCGCCAGGATCTCCTCCGAGGTCCGGCTGTCGAGCGCGCCGGTCGGCTCGTCGGCAAGGAGCAGGATGGGCCGGTTGACGAGCGCCCGCGCGATCGCGACGCGCTGCTGCTGTCCGCCCGAGAGCTGCGCCGGGTGATGATGCGCGCGCTCAGCCAAGCCCACCTGCGAGAGCGCCTCGGCGGCGCGGCGGTGGCGCTCGGCGCGGCGGACGTCGCTGTAGATCAGCGGCAGCTCGACGTTCTCCTGCGCCGAGGTGCGCGGTAGCAGGTTGAACTGCTGGAAGACGAAGCCGATGTGGCGATTCCGGATCGCCGCGAGTTGATCGCGGTCGAGGCCGGCGACGTCGGTGCCGGCAAGCCGGTAGTGGCCCATGGTCGGGCTGTCGAGACAGCCGATCAGGTTCATCAGCGTCGACTTGCCGGATCCCGACGGTCCCATGACGGCGACGAACTCGCCTTCGCGGATGGCGAAGCTGACGCCGTCGAGCGCCCGCACGAGATGACCGCCGAGCTCGTAATGGCGGCCGAGATCTTCTGCCTCGATGACCGCGAAAGCGCCGGAGGCGTCGGACATTAAAGTCCCCAGCGCGGGCCGGATGCCGTGCCGCCGGCCTTGCCCGAATGTCCGACGATCACATCCTGGCCCGGCCTGATCTCGCCGCTGACGATCTCGGTGAAGCTGCCGTCGCCGATGCCGACGCGAACCGCGACCGATTGCGGCCGGCCATCGCCGCCCAGAACCCACACGCGACCCGGCCGGCTGTCCGCCTGCTGCGCACGCTGCTGCATGGCTTCGAAGATCGCGCGTTGCTCCGCCGTCAGCACCGACGCCATGCGCTGGCGAGTTTCTGCAATGGCCTGCTGGCGAGCGCCGGCACCGGCATCGATGCTCCCTGCCCCGCTGCCGCCTCTCGCGACGCCGATGGCGCCGCCCGGTCCGCCGGGCGCGGCCTCGCTGCCGCCGCCGGGCTGACGACGCGCCGCCAGAGCCGCCTGCGCGCGCTGGCGGGCCTCTTCGAGAATCTGGCGGATCTGCTTCGCCTGCTCGTCGCTCAGCTTGAGTTGCTGGGTGAGACGCTGCGTCATTACTTCGGGCGACGGAAAACCACCCCGCTGCCGAGCCTCGCCGGCCGGGGCATCGGCCGTCTCTGGCGAGGTTCCCGGCGGCTTGTAGCGCAGCGCTGCGTTCGGGACCTTGAGAGCCCTCGACCGCTCGGCGGTAACGATGCGCACGGTCGCGGTCATGCCCGGGAGCAGGCGAAGCTCGGGGTTGGCGGCCGAGATCACCGCGACATAGGTGACGACGTTCGAGATCACCTGCGGTCCCTTGCGGACCATCTTCACCTGGCCTTCGAAAGTCCGGCCCGAGAAGGCATCGACGGTGAAGGTGGCGCGCTGTCCCTGGCTGATGCGCCCGACATCGGCCTCGTCGACATTGGCGTAGACCTCCATGTCCCTGAGGTCCTGGGCCATCTGGAACATGACCGGCGCCGAGAGGCTGACCGCCACGGTCTGGCCGCGATCGATGTTGCGCTGAATGACGACGCCGTTCACCGGGGCGCGGATCACGGTGCGGTCGAGGTCGATCTGGGCCTGGGCCAGGGTCGCCTCGCGCATCCGGACCGTCGCCTCGGCAGTAGCGATACTGGCTTCCGATGCGCCGACGGACGCGCGCTGCGCCGCCTCCTGGGCCTTGGACGCCTTCAGCGCCGCCTCCGAGGCCTCGGCGTCCGTGATTGCCTTGTCGACATCACGCTGCGAGTAGACGCCCCGGCCGGACAGCGATGTCTTCCGCTCCCTGTCGCGAGCGGCGTCCTGGGCTTGGACCAGGGCGCGATGGGAATTGGCTTCCGCGACCGATAACGCCGCTCGCACATTGACCAGGTCGGCCCGGGCCTTGTTCAGCGACGCACGCGCCACGTCGAGCTCCGCTCTGGCTTGCTGGAGCCGAGCCTCGAAAGTCTGCGGATCGATCAGCGCGAGCGGGTCGTCTTTTTTAACTTCGGTATTAAAGTCCGCGTACAGTTCTTTGATTTGACCGGAGAGTTGCGAGCTGACCTGAACCGTGATCACCGCTGCCAAAGTGCCGGATGCGGAGATCGCGGCGATCACTTCGCCCTCCTCCGCCTTTTGTGTGCGGAAGGTCGGCAGGGAGCCCTGGCCGGGACTGGCGAAATAGACGCCGGCGCCACCGCCGAGCACGGCCAGAACAGCTAGGCCGGAAAGCCAACGCTTCATTTATCCATCCTAGCTCATTGCGCGGTGACACGCTGCGCGGTTCCTTTTCCTGCCAGCGAGCCGCTTTCACGAATTCCTTACCATCGCGCGGGTATAGGTCCCGCCTCATGCCTTTAGGTTGCCAAGCGAGACAAAGTTCTCCAAAATTTCATAGCATTTTCAGCGTGTTGCAGCGTCTTGATAAACTGCTTTTAACTTGCTTGCGCGCCGCCGGCTGTGGAAGCCTGCGGCGGCGTCCGCCTGGAGCCAAATGACCGGCACTTACAATATCTGGCTCGTCGCCCTCTCCTACCTCGCGGCCGTCGTCGCCTCCTACGTCGCTCTGACGCTCGCCCAGCGAGTCACGGAAGCCTCTGGCCGCGCCGAGATTTACTGGCTGACCGGTGGCGCCGTCACCATGGGCACCGGCATCTGGTCCATGCACTTCATCGGCATGTTGGCGTTCAGCCTGGATATGCCGATGTCATACGACTTTCCGGTCACGCTGCTCTCGCACCTGATCGCGATCATCGTTTCGGGCTTCGCGCTCTACGAGGTGAGCCGCAAGACCCTCACTCCGACCCGGCTCGGCATCGCCGCCGTCCTGATGGGTATCGGTATCTGCGCCATGCACTACACTGGCATGGCGGCGATGGAGGTCGAGCCGGCGATCACCTACGACCCGGCCTGGTTCTCGGCCTCGGTCGTTGTTGCCATCGTCGCATCGCTGGCCGCGCTCTGGATCGCCTTCCGCCTGCGTTCCGGCTCAAGCGTACGGGCGCTGACGCTGCGCTTCGGCGCGGCCTTGGTCATGGGGCTCGCGATCTGCGGCATGCACTACACCGGCATGGCCGCCGCAATCTTCGATCCGCACACGATGCATCTCGCCGGCACCGCCGGTGTCGACAGCTTCTGGCTCGTGGGCCTGGTCGGCGTCGCCACATTCCTGCTGCTGAGCGGTACACTTATCATCTCGGCGCTCGACTCGCGTGCCGCGGAGCGTGCCTCCGCGCTGGTCGAGCTGGTGATGCGCACGAACCAGGACATCGAGCGCCGGATCGGCGAACGCACCGAAAGCCTGACCAAGGCCAACGAGGTGCTGAGCCAGGAGATCGCCGAACGCGAGCGTTCCCAGGCGGCGCTCGCCGAGTCCGAGCAGCGAAAGAGCGCGATCCTGGAGACCGCGCTCGACTGCATCATCTCGATCGACCACGAAGGCAGGATCGTCGACTTCAACGCCATGGCGGAACGGACGTTCGGCTTCACGACACAGGAAGTGAGAGGCAGGGAGCTCGCCGACATCATCGTTCCACCCGACTTGTGCGCCGCCCATCGCAACGGCCTGCAGCGTTACCTGCAGACGCGCAAATCGGAGCTGCTGGGAAAGCGGATCGAGGTGCCGGCGCTCCGCCGCGACGGGACCACGATTCCGGTCGAGATCGCTATCGCCTCCTCCGAGGCCGGTGGACAACCGTTCTTCGTCGCCACGCTCCGCGACATCGGGGACCGCAAGGCGACCGAGCGCGAGCTGCGCGAGGCAAAGGAGGTCGCCGAGGCGGCGAGCCAATCGAAATCGCAGTTTCTGGCGATCATGAGCCATGAGATCCGGACGCCGATGAACGGCATCCTCGGCATGGCGCGCCTGATGCTGGACACCAAGCTTGATGCCCGCCAGCGCGACAACATCAGCACCATGGTCGAGTCGGCGGAAGCACTGCTGACCGTCCTCAACGACATCCTCGACTTCACCAAGCTCGAAGCCGGCAAGCTCGACCTCGTCTCCCGCGACTTCGACATACGCGGCCTGATCGAGAGCGTCGCCTCGCTGCAGGGCTCGCGTGCGCGTGCGAAGGGACTCGAGCTCAACACCAACGTCGCCTCGGACATCCCCCGCTTCTTCCGCGCCGATCCGGATCGCCTGCGCCAGGTCCTCTCCAATCTGGTCGGCAACGCCATCACCTTCACCGAGAAGGGCGCGGTCTCGATCGACGTGCATCTGCTCGCCGAGTTCGGCGACATCCTCTGGCTTCATGTCTCCGTCGCCGACACCGGCATCGGCATCGCGCCCGAGGTGCAGCGGAAGCTGTTCAGCGACTTCACCCAGGCCGATGCCACGATCGCCAGACGCTTCGGCGGCACCGGCCTCGGCCTCTCGATCTCAAAACGCTTGATCGACCAGATGGGCGGGCGCATAGGCCTGGAGAGCCAGGTCAACCGCGGCAGCGTCTTCTGGTTCGAAGTGCCGCTGAAGCGCGGCGAGGCGCCAGCCGAGGTCAAGCATCCGGTGGAAGCCGCTCGCGTCGGCCCGATCCGCGTGCTGCTGGCCGAGGACAATCTGATAAACCAGAAAGTCGTCACCGGCATCCTCAAGAACAACGGCCATCAGGTCGACGTGGTCGAGAACGGCTCGCTCGCGGTCGAGGCGGTCAAGACCGGCACTTACGATCTGGTACTGATGGACGTGCATATGCCGGTCATGGACGGCATCTTCGCGACGCGAATGATCCGCTCCTTCGGCGGGGACCAGGCCAACGTGCCGATCGTGGCGGTCAGCGCCGGCGCGATGGAGGAGGAGATCCAAGCCTGCCTTGCCGCCGGCATGACCGACTTCGTGGTCAAGCCGGTGCATCCGCGCACCTTGTTCGACACGATCGCCCGGGTGCTTGGTTCGCGTCCCGTGCAGGAAGCGCCGGCCTTCGTATCACCGCCGATCGCCGCTTCCGTCGTCCCCCCTGTCGAGGATGTCAAGCTGGACGAAGCGATCCTCGATGCGCTGGCTGAACAGCTCGGCAACGGAGCCCTGGTCGAGCTTGCAGTCGATTTCGACCGCAATGCCGAGCGGTTGATTGCCACGATGCACCAGGCCCATAGCAGCGGCGACACCCCCGCCTGGCGCCTGGCGGCGCACTCGCTCAAAGGGGCTGCCGCCAGCCTCGGCCTCAAGCGCGTCGTCTCGGCCGCGCGCACGATCGAGATGGCCGCGGCGGAAGGCCGGGTAGCGGATGCCGCTCCCCTCACCCAGGCGCTGCCCGAGACGATCAAGGCCGATCGCGCCATCCTCGACGTGCGGTTGGCCCAGGTCTAGCAGGTCATGGCGGAAGCCGCGCTTACACGGAACGAGGCCGAGGGGTTTCAGCCGACGGCCCTCTCTGTGATGCTGGTCGAGGACGATGCCTTCGCACTCGGCCTCGAACGCCGGATTCTCGAGCGCCTCGGTATCCGCAACATCATCACCGCCGGTGACGGCGAGGAAGCTCTCGCCTTCCTGCAGACCGGCCTCCTGCACTTCGATGTGATCATGTCCGATCTGCGCATGCCGAAGCTGGACGGCATCGAGCTCCTGAAGCGGGTCCGCGCCGACTGGCCCGAGATTCCCTATGTACTGCTGACTGCCGACCGAACCGAGACTTCGGTCCTCTCCGCCCAGGGCCTCGGCGTCGACGCCTATGTCACCAAGCCGTTCTCGCCCTCGCAGCTCCTGAGGACCCTCAAGGTCATCTTCGAGCGTCGCGATCCGACCGGGCTTTCGGTCTGGCAGCGGTCTGACGAGTACCGACTGATGCACACGACCGGGCACCAGGACCTGTTGCGGCTCTACGAGCTGTGGGACGAACGCCGACGGGGGCGCGCCATGCCGGAGTCGAACGACTTCCTGCCGCTAGAGTCCTCGCCGCTCGCCGTTATCGAACAGAACCTGCTGCTGGTGGAGATCGTCGATGGCGGACGTATGCGCTTCGAAAAGGCCGGAAAGACGGTCGAGGAGAATATGGGCCTGAAGCTTGAGGGGGACTATCTCGACCGGCAACCGGCCTGGTTCCGACGTCACATCGAAGGCGGTATCCGCTCCATGATCCGCACGCGGCGGCCGAGTTACCAGAACGTGAAGACGATCCTGGATTTCCGCGTCATGAACCTTCAGCGCCTTGTGCTGCCGGTGGCGGAAGGCCATCGCGGCATCGCCTACGCGCTTTGCGTGACCGTTCGTAACTGACGCGCCTCTGGCAATCTTCCGCTCGCGTGACCATCTTCCGCGCAAGCGAAAGGACGTCCTCATGAGTACCGCGCAGATCGTATCTCCCAGCATCCGCCGGCCGGTCGCCATCCTGGCGGGCCAGCCGACCAGCGACGGCGCCGGCGTCAAGCTGATCCGGGTCATCGGGCAGCAGCGCCTGCCCGATCTCGATCCTTTCCTGATGCTGGATGAGTTCCGCTCCGACGACGCCAAGGACTACATCGCCGGCTTCCCCGATCACCCGCATCGCGGCTTCGAGACGGTCACCTACATGCTCGCCGGGCGGATGCGGCACGAGGACAACAAAGGCAATCGCGGCCTGCTGCGTCCCGGCAGCGTGCAGTGGATGACGGCCGGGCGCGGCATCGTGCATTCCGAGCTGCCCGAGCAGGAAGACGGCCTGATGTGGGGCTTCCAGCTCTGGGTCAACCTGCCGGCCAAAGACAAGATGACGGTGCCCCGCTACCAGGAGATCGCACCGGAGGAGATCCCGGAGACAGAGATCGCCGGCGGCGGCAAGGTGCGCGTGGTCGCCGGCCGCTTCGGCGGCGTGAACGGGCCGATCTCGGGCGTCGCGACGGACCCGACCTATCTCGACGTGGCGCTGCCGGCAGGCGGCGTGTTCACGCATGACCTTCCGGCCGCCCACAACGCCTTCCTCTACGTGTTCGAGGGCGCCGCAGAACTCGGCGGCGAGGCGATCGCTCGCGGCCGCATCGTCGTGCTGAGCCAGGGCGAGCGCGTCGAGGTCTCGGCCGCGAAGGGTGGCCGCTTCATCCTGGTCGCCGGCAAGCCGCTCGGCGAGCCGGTCGCCAAATACGGCCCCTTCGTCATGAACACGGTCGAGGAACTCAGGCGGGCCGTCGAGGATTTCCAGGCCGGGCGCTTCTAGCGCGGCGGGCGGCGTCTAGACCAGGATGAAGGCGATTGCGCCTTTGCTGTCGGTGTTCATGATGACGGAATGGAAGTCGCGCGGCGGCGGGATGCGCTCGCCCGTCGCCTTGAGGCTTGCCAGATGGCGGTCGAGAGCCTCCCGCGCGTTCCTCATCGCCTGATCCACCGTGCCGCCGGAGGCGTTACAACCCGGAACGTCCGGGAAGGACACGGTGTAACCTTTCCGTCCGGCGCGATGGATGACCGAAACATAAGGACTGCGTTGTTCCGATCTGCCGCGGCTGGTTATCATCTATTAACTCCAATACGCGATAAAATGCGGCGATGAGCGTCCGGTCGTCGAGTCCCCATTTCTCGCATGTCGAGTTCGAGCATGAGCAGGCTGCGAGCTTCGCCGACTATTGGCATTCGCTGCCGAAGCACGAACTGATCCCTTCCCGCCTCGACTTCGATCCCTGCACCCAGGGCCCGATCCTGACGACCTACATCATCCACGAGCTGGTATCGACGGACTTCATCAAGATCCGCCTGGTCGGGACCAAGCATCGCGACGGCTTCGGCGCCGATGTCACGGGGCGCAACTATCTCGACTTTGTCGGACCCGAACGGCGGCCAAAGGCAGCACGGGCCATTCAGCTTGTCTGTGAGCACCCGTGCGGCATGCTGGTCCGCCTCCAGACGACGACCGAGACGGGCCGCGTCTACCAGAACGAGACTTTCGCGTTGCCGATGCGCGACAACGACGGCCGCGCGCGGCTCGTCTACTACCAGTCCAACTCGACGCCGCTCGCCGAGTACCGCGATCCCGAGGCCGACAAGCTGAAGGCCTTCGGCGTTGCCCGCCGCACCTTCATCGACATCGGCGCCGGCCTGCCCGCGTTCGAGGATTGAGCAAAAGAGAGAGGGCGCGGCACCGTCCCCGGCACCGCGCCCTCCCGGCCTCGTTCAGCTCAGTTCTTCTCGATGTTCCAGTAGACGAACAAGGGCGACTTCAAGAGCCCGGTGATGCTCTTGCGGTGCGGCCATGGCTGCACGTATTCGCCGAGCGGGATGAAGGGAAGTACCTCCCACAGCCGCTTGTGCAGCTGCTCGACGAGCTCCTTCTGCTTCTCCGCATCGGTCTCGCGCAGGAACTTCTGGCGGATGCTCTCCGCCTCCGGGTCGCAGGCCCATCCGAACCAGCTCTTGTCGCAAGTGGTGACGGTCGGCAGGCTAGTCAGCGGCGAGGCGCCTGTGGTGCCGCCGAAAGTCGTGTGGAAGATATGCCAGCCGCCATCGGCAGGGGCCTCCTTCTTCGAGCGGCGCGTGACCACGCTGCCCCAGTCGCTGAGCTTGAGATCGACGTTCATGCCGATCTTCTTGAGGTTCTCCGCCGTCACCAGCGTCAGCGCGTTCAGCGCCGGCAGGTCGGAGGCGCCGATCAGCACGATCGGCTCGCCGTTGTAGCCGGCTTCCTTGAGGAGCTGCTTTGCCTTGTCGATGTCCTGTTTGCGGTAGGCATCGGAGCCGACCTCGGTCGCGAAGGGACCGCGGCACATGTACATGCCGAAGCACACCTTCCACCACCGTTCCTCGCCATAGGCGGCGGTGGCATAGTCGCGCTGGTTGACCATGAGCGCCAGCGCCTGGCGCGCCTTCACGTTGTTGAAGGGCGGATGCAGGAAGTTCGGGCGGAGCCCACCATAGGCCGGCAGTAGCTGGACTTCGCCGAGCGCCACATCAGGATTCTTTTCGACGAGGTTTATGAGGTCGAGCGAAGGCTGGTCGAGGATGTCGACCTCGCCCGAGTTGAGCGCGGCGAAGGCGGTCGCCGCGTCGGGGATCACCTTGTACTCGATGCGATCGACCTTGACGACCTTGCCGCCGGCAGTCCCGCTCGCCTTCTCGGGCCGCGGCACATAGTCGGTGTTCTTGGCGTAGACGATCTTGGCGCCGGGGACCCACTCCTCCTTGACGAACTTGAAGGGGCCTGAGCCGATCGACTCGGTGATCGGCGTGTTCGGGTCGATCATCGCTTCCTTCTCGCGATAGATCCCGCCATAGACGCTGTTGCCGCCGCCGAGCGTGTAGAGCGTCGGGCCAAAGGGTTCCTTCATCTTGAGCGTGAAGGTCCGGTCGTCGACCGCCTGCACGCTGGCGACGAACTCGTTCAGGCTGCGGCCGAGCAGTTCGCGCGCGAGCATGCGCTTGACCGAGGCGACCACGTCCTTGGTGGTCACGGCCGAGCCGTCATGGAACTTGAGCCCAGGCCGGAGCGTGAAGGTGTAGGTGAGCTTGTCGGGCGAGAGCGAGTGGGTCTCCACCATCTGCGGCTTGGCGTCGAGCTTCTCGTCCCAGTTGAACAGCGTATCGTAGACCGCCGCCATGTGCTGACCGGTGATGGTCGCGGTGGTCTGGTGGCCGTCGACCACCTTGAGGTCGGCATGCGGCACGATCCGGACCGTCTTCTGCGCCAATGCCGGCGTTACGGCGAGGGCGAGCCCTGCCGCCAATACCAATACGCGTGCTGTCATCGCACTGATCTCCCTTCGGATAGCCTCTCCTGGATAGCGGCTTCGTGGGAGGTTGCTCGAAGCGCCTCCGCTTGTCGTTGCCCTTGAAGTCCGCGACCGCCGCCTCATGACGGCCTGTCGATCAGACGATGCCGCCCCGCCCCTGTCAATGGGTCGGCTCCCCTTCGACACCCGTGATGGTTAACGGCCGCCGTCCCTCGAGGAAGGTCTTCTGGCAAGCCTGGAAGAAAGCATTCACATCGCCCGTGAACTCGGCGAAGACGTTCGGATACTCGGGCGTCATCTTCCCCGGCGTCCGCGGGGCGCAATAGCGGTCATATGCCCAGTAGACCTTGCTCTCGGCCTCAGGATGGCCGTGGCGCTCGCGCGCGCGATAGTGGATGAACATCACGTCGCCCGGATGAATCAGCCCGGCGGCATTCTCCTCCGGCGCGGCGGTCGTGGGATCGATGGCGAGCGAGCAGGCCGTGCCGCCCAGCAGCACATGGCCGCAGGGTCCGGAGAGGGGCAGCTGCGCCCAGACCAGCCGACAGGTCTCCGGCGCGAGATCCTCGAGCAGCCGGGCTCGCGCGCTCGTGCCTTCCATGGAAAAGACGAGGAAGCGCGCCATCAATCGACCTCCCCGGTGACCTTGAGCGCCTTGGATCCCTCGGTGAACAGCCGCTCGCTCATCGCATAGAAGGCTTCGGAGCCCGGCATCAGCGTGGCGAAGACATTGCCGAGCACATGCTCCTGCTTTCCCGGCGCGATCGCCATGTTGTAGCGGCCATAGCACCAGATGACCTCGCTGATCGGCTCAGGATGACCGTGGCGCATGCGGTGCGGGTAGTGGATGAAGACGACGTCGCCTTTGATCAGCTGCGCTGTCGCGTTCTCCGTCGGGATGACGATGCTGGGGTCGAAGTGGAACCCCGCCTCGGTTCCCGAGTGGCGCGCCGGGAAGGCCGGCCCGTCATAGGGCAGCATCCTCTCCCACAGCGTCTGGCAGGTGACCGGCGCCATCTCGTCGTCGAGACGGGCGCGCGTCACCGCACCGCCGAGGTCGAAGACCAGGTAGCGCGCCACTCAAAGAACGCTGGGAAGCCAGAGCGCGATCTGCGGGAAGAACAGGATCAGCAGCAGCCCGATGGCCTGCAGGATCATGAACGGCCAGACGCTGGAGAAGATCACGTCGAGCGTTATCTCCGGTGGCGCCACGCTTTTTAGGTAGAACACCGCCGGCCCGAAGGGCGGTGACAGGTAGGAGCTCTGCATGTTCATGCAGAACAGGATGCCGAACCACACCGGGTCGTAGCCGAGCTGCTTAATCACAGGGACGAAGATCGGCATGGTCAGCAGCAGGATACCGATCCAGTCCATGAAGCAGCCGAGGATCCAGAGGGTCACCATCATGATGATGATGATCACGATCGGCTCGAAGGGAAGGCCGGCGATCATCGTCCGCATGTAGGTCGTGCCGCCCATGATGTTGTAGATGCCGATCAGCGCATTGGCGCCGAAGGTCAGCCACAGCAGCACGCCGGTCGTGTTCATCGTCTGGACCAGCGACTGGCGGATCATCGTCCAGTTCAGCTCCTTGCGGATCGCCGCCGAGGCCATCGCGCCGATGACGCCGACGCCGGCCGACTCCGTCACCGAGGCGATGCCGCCATAGATGCTGCCGAGCACCCAGACGATCACCATGATCGGCAGGATCAGGCCCTTCAGCAGCTGCAGCTTGCGGGCCAGCGGAACCCGCCGCTCGGCTTCGGGCGCCGGCGGGCCGAGCGAAGGATCCAGGCTGCAGCGGATCATGATGTAGGACATGTAGAGGCCCGACAGCAGGAGGCCCGGGATGAACGCCGCCTGGAACAGGTCGCCGATCGAGACGTTGGCGGTGAGACCGTAAAGAATCAGGACGACCGACGGTGGTATCATCGTCCCGAGCGAGCCGCCCGCACAGATGGTGCCGATCGCAAGCTTGCGGTCGTAGCCGAGGCGCAGCATCTGCGGCAGCGCCAGCAGGCCGAGCAGAACGATCTCGCCGCCGATGATCCCCGTCATCGCCGCCATGACCGTCGCGACCAGCGTCGTCTGCACGGCGACGCCGCCGGGAAGGCCGCCGGCGAAGAGATACATCGCGTCGTAGAGATCCTTTGCGACGCCGGATCTCTCCATGATGCTCGCCATGAGCACGAACAAGGGTACCGCGACGAAGACGTATTCCGAGACGAAGCCGAGAACACGGCTGGAGACGAGCGGAAGGCCGGTCGGGCCTAGCCACAGCAAGGTGCAGGTGACCGCGAGTGTCATCGTCACCCATGCGAGCGGCATGCCCGTCAGCATGAGCAGGATCATGGCGACGACGATCAGGATCGAGATGGTTTCGATGCCCATGGAGCCCCCGGAAACGCGGCCGCGATCAGCGGCTGCGGAGATGGCGAACGATCTGGACCAGGAGCTGAGCGACGATCAGCGCCGATCCGACGACGATCAGCGGCTTCAGGATCGCCGGCATCGGTGAGTTCCAGGCGCTGCCGGTCCGCTCGACGATCTCGATGGCGAACAGGGCGGGCTTGAACCCGGCCCAGGCGAGGACGCCGAGCGCGAAGACGCCGACAATCATGCCGAAGAGCTCGAGCCCCCAGGCGAAGCTCTTTGGCAGGCGATCCGAGATCGAGGTGATCCGGATATGCGCGTTGGCCTGGGTCACATAGCCGCCGGACAGCAGGTAGGCGATGGCGCAGAGCAGGATGGTCAGCTCGAACGCCCAGCTCGTCGGCGCGTTGAACAGGTAACGCATCACCACCTCGTAGCCCGTGACGGCGACAGCGACGAGGTAAAGGTAGCTCACGGCTTCGCCGAGAAACCGGTTCAGACGATCGATCAGGTTCACGGAACCCCCACGGCGCTAGAAGGAGGGGGAGCCAAGGCTCCCCCTCCCGAATGCGACGTCACGGAAGAAGCCGGCGCCTACTTCGCCAGCAGGCCCATCTTCTGCATGAAGGCGATGTTGGCGTCATAGGCCTTCTTCGCGAGCACGCTGCCCTCGGCGAAGTCCTTCCAGGCCCCGGCGGCGATGGCGCGGAATGCATCGCGGTCCGGCTGGCTCCAGTCGACGATGGTGATACCCGAAGACTTGTCGGCGAGGTCGGCGGCCACGTTCAGGCGATCCTGCAGCTCGTTGCGCATGGTCATGTCGTAGATCGCCGCGATGTACCAGGCATCGACCGCCTTCTTGAGCTCGGGCGAGAGCTTGTTCCAGATCGCCTTGTTCACGGTGAACTGGATGATCGGCATCGAGTGGATGCCCGGATAGATCGGGAACTTCGCGACCTTGTGCATGCCGCTCGACTTGTCCATCGTGTAGCTGGAGTTGTCGGCGGCATCGACGACGCCCTTGTCGAGCGCCGTGTAGGTTTCCGACGGGGGCATAGCCACAGGCGAAGCGCCGGCGCGGCGGAACACCTCCGCGGCGAGGCCCTCGGGCGAGCGGATCTTCTTGCCCTTGAGTTCCGCGAGACCTTTGATATGCACCTTCGAGACCAGCGCCTCCTTGGCGACGGCGCCGCAGCCGACCACCTGGACGGTGCCGCCGGTGTAGCGATCGAAGGCTTCCTGGAGGATCTCGCGGCCGCCGCCGTGATAGCAGAACATGGTCAGCTGCATCGGCGTGTCATAGCCGGCGATCAGATCGCCCATCAAGGCGAAGACCTTGTCCCGCCCGGCGAAGTAGGTGGTCGAGGTGAAGTCGCCCTGCAGGATCCCCTGCCCGATCGCATTCATCGTCTCGGTATGTGGCACCACCGAGCCGATCGGCGTCAGCTCGATCTTGATCTGACCGTTGGTCATGGCCGCGAGACGGTCGAGCCAATGGTCCTGGAGCATCGTGTAATAGGAGTCGCCGGCGACCATCGAGGTCTGAACCTTCCAGGTCTGCGGCTGCGCCGAAGCAGGCGCGGCCAAGCCGATTCCGAATGCGAGCGCCATGCCCGCGGAAAATAGCGTCCGAAGCTTCATGTCTTCACTCCCTGGTTGGGTTTCTTCTGACGGCAGTGCATCGGATGATGCGCTTTGGATTGACGTTAGCGGTATCATGCGCCCGTCCGGCCTGCAAGATTGCCGCGGCCCGTCTCACGTGCTCTCCCGCCACGAGACCTCGAAGCCGAGATCGATCACCCGGCCAGGCGGCGAGTCGCCGTCGATCCGCCCGAGGATCAGGCGCGCTGCCTCCTCGCCGATGCGATGTCGTGGCACCGCGACGGTGGTAAGCGCCGGCGAGGCCGCCGCCGCCACCTCGAAGTCGCCGAAACCGGCGAGCGCGATCCGGCCGGGAACATCCCAGCCGCGACGCCGGCACTCGAAGAGCGCGCCGATGGCGAGGCCGTCGCTGGTGAAGCAGACGGCGTCGACCTCGGGATAAGCCGAAATCAACCGGGCGATGGCCTCGGCGCCGTGTTCCATCCGCGACGGCGGCGGTCCGGTTTCCAGGAGGATCGGCGGCCGTCCGTGGCGGGTCATGGCGTCGACGTAGCCGAGACGACGCTGCCAGGCGCGGCGGTCGTCCTGGGTCGGACCGATGAAAGCGACCTTGCGATAGCCGCCGGCGATCATCCGCTCCGCCATCTCGCGCACCGCCGCGCGGTTGGAGAATCCGACCGCCGAGTCGATCAGCCGCGCCGGCAGCTCCCACATCTCGACGACCGGGATGCCGGCGTCGCGGATCATGCGGCGGACACCGCGGGCGTGATGGCTCCCGGTGAGGATGAGGCCGTCCGGGCGCCGGCCCAGCACCGCCGCGACCACGTGTTCCGCTCCTGCAGCCTCGTAGCTGCCTTCGCCGATGATGAGTTGATAGCCGTGGCCGCGCAGGACTTCGGACATTCCCTCGACACTGTCGCTGAAAATCGAGCTGCCGATGGTTGGAACCACCACCGCGATCACCCTGCTCCGCCGCGAGGCCAGGCTTGCGGCGACCAGGTCCGGGACGTAGCCGACCTGGCGCATCGCCGCCTCGATCCGCGTCCGGGTCGCGCGCGCGACGCGGTCGGGCGTCCGAAGCGCGCGCGAGACGGTGATCATCGACACCCGCGCGATCTCGGCCACGTCCGCCATTCGTGCCTGGACGCCGTTGCCGCCGCGCCTCTTCCGCGCGGCGGTCTTCGGTTCAGAGGTGCCCGGTGGTCGCGAAGTAGCGCCGTGCGGTGCCCTTCTGGTTCTCGTAGATCGATCCGCCATTTCTGGCCTCAGGATAGGGCATACGAACCGGCGTCGCCACGATCCGGGGCATTTCAGGCTCCTCACCGGTCAGAAGGTCGGCGTGGAAGCGATCATAGTCCCCGACGCCCTTGAGCGGCCAGGCATCGGCGGCGGCATACTGATAAAGCAGCCGCCGCCGCGGACGGTTGGTCCCGTTGGTCGCCGATCCGTGGACCAGGCGCGCGTGATGGACGGTGATCGACCCGGCACGTCCGAGCAGAGGCACAGCCTTGGTCAGGTCGAGGTCGCTCCGGGCGATATCCATGGCGCCGCAGAAGCGGCCTTCCGCGTGGTGGTCGTAGGTCGGACCGAGGTGAGTGCCCGGGACGACCAGAAGCGGTCCGTTCGCCTCATCGACGTCGTCGAGCATTATCCCGACGGCGGCGAGATCGTCGTTGGTGTGCGGGTAGAAGGCCCAGTCCTGATGCCATTCGACCGGCGCGCCGTAGCCGGCCGATTTCAGATTGAGCTTGCCGGTATCGAAGCGGATCGATGGGCCGATCAGTCGGGACAGCACCGCGAGCACGCCGGGGTGCCTGGCGGCGGCGGCGTAGAGCGGGTCATGCAGATGGGGCGTCTTGATCCGGCGCACCCGCGGGTTTCCGCGGCGGTGACTGTCCTCGAGGTCATAGACCCCGTCATGCGCCTCGACGCGGCTGGCGCGCTCGACGAAATCGTCGGTGACGCCGCGAAGTTCTTTGACTTCTGCGGGACTGAAGACGTCGGGAATCACGAGGTAGCCATTGGCACGATAGAAGGCGACGTCGGCGTCGGTCGGAACCAAGGGTTTCTCCATGCGTAGGTTGGAGAATGTTAGCGCTAACATAAATCGCGCGCAACGTCATTCGTCGGCGGGCACCTGCCTTGGTCCGCGGTTCCGCCGACGCTCGTTCAACCGAGTCCGCTAGCAGCTCGGGCTGCTTGCGGAAGACGGAACGACCGGAGACACTGCATTACAGGTTACGGAGATCCCCCATGCTTCGCACGCCGCGCGCAGTCCGCGCCTGGACACTCGTATTCACTCTTCTGACCGCGCCGGCGAGCGCCGACGGGCTGAGCCGCTTCGAGCAGGAGCTGAAGCCGAAGATCCCACCGGAGCTGGGCCTGACCTACGGCCGTGCCACCGCGCTCGGCGCGAGCGGCTTCACGCTCGAGGAGGTCCGCGCGACGATCAAGGACGACACCCCAGGTTCGGCACCGACGCCGGTCTCGATCCGCCGCCTCACTGTCGAGGATCTGGATTTCGACGGTGCCAAGGGCAAGGACGGCCCGAACTTCCTGAAGATGCGCGCCGAAGGGATCAAGGCCTCGGGCGAGTTCGAGGACTGGCTGAAGCGCTACGGCCTCGCCGATGGCTCGGCCGATCTCATCGTCGACTACCGTTTTGAGCCGGCGCGGAAGGTGCTGACGTTGAACAAGCTCGAGGTCGTGCTGCCTGGCCTCGCCCGCTTCGAGCTCGGCCTGATCATGGACAATGTCCTGCCGGACTCGGTTTCCAAGCCCGACGCGGCGATGGACGAGGCCACGCTCCGCACCGCAACGCTTGTCTACGAGGATTCTTCGCTCCTGCGGAAGGCGCTGCCCGCCCTCGCCGCGGAGGAGAAGAAATCCGTCGATGCCTGGCTCGCCGAGACCCTCGAGGTCATCGCCGTGTTCGCCGACGGCCAGGGCCCGCGCACGCTTGCCGTCTATGATGCGCTCGCCTCCTTTCTTCGCGACCATGCCGCGCCGAAAGGTCCGTTCCGCATCACCGTCTCTCCGCCGGCCAATGTCTCGGCCAAGGACATGGACAAGCTGACGGTGACCAACGCCATCGTCGACGTCTTCGGCCTCTCGGCAAGCTATGCCGGCACGCGCGCCGGCGCCGCGCTCGAAGCCAAGCCGAAAGCCGCGCCGGCCACGGGCCAGACGCAGAGGGCCGCCGTGCCGCCGGCCGGCGGCGGCGTTCCCTGCACGCCCGGCCAGCGCCTCTTCGCCCTCTCCGACGGCGCCTGGTGGTCGGCGACCGTGCGCGAGGCGACGCAGACCGGCACGCGCTGCGTCGTCCGCATCGAGGACGAAGACGACGACATCATCGTCCGGACCCGCGAGGAGATGATCCCGTGGTCAATGGATGGCCCCGGCAAGGTCGCCGCCGGCTGCAGGAAGGGCGACAAGGTCCTTATGAAGTCGGAAGGCGCCTGGTATCCGGCCGATGTGAAGCTCAACAAGGGCCGGAGCTGCGTCGTCGTCATGGAGGATGACGACGAGGAGCACACGGTCGAGCTGCGTCGCCTCAGGGTGCTCCGCTAGCGTCGGTCTCTAGCGCCGCGTCGTTCGCCGCTTCGGCGGGGTCTTGTCCGCGAGCTCGACCCAAACAGGCGCGTGGTCGCTGGCGGAAGCCTCGCCTCTCACCCAGCCGTCGACACCGGCCTTCTTAAGCCTCGGCGCCAGCTCCGAGCTGAGCAGAAGATGGTCGATGCGGAGCCCGGCGTTGCGCGGCCAGCGGTTCCGCATGTAGTCCCAAAAGGTGTAGATGCGCTCATCCGGGTGAAGCTTTCGGATCGAATCCGTCCAGCCCTGCTTGAGCAGCCGCCGATAGGCCGCGCGGCTCTCCGGCTGCACGAGCGCGTCGTCGTCATAGGAGGTCGTCGGGTAGATATCGAGATCGGTCGGCACGATGTTGAAGTCGCCGGCGAGCACCACCGGCTGCTTCGAGGCATAGAGCTTCCTCGCATGCCGGATCAGCCGCTCGAACCAGGCGAGCTTGTAGTCGAACTTGGGCCCCGGCTGCGAATTGCCGTTCGGCAGATAAATGCAAGCGATCAACACGCCCCCGACCGCCGCCTCGATGTAACGCGCCTGGCCATCCTCCGGATCGCCCGGCAGCGCATCCCTCACCAGTACGGGCTCGATGCCGCGGCCGAGGATCGCCACGCCGTTCCAGGTCCGCTGCCCCTTCCACACCGCACGATAGCCGGCCTTTGAGAATGTGTCGGCCGGAAACGCCTTGTCCTCGGCCTTCAGCTCCTGCAGGCACACCACATCCGGCTTAGCCCGTTTGAGCCAGGCGAGCAGGTTCGGCAGGCGACGCACGACGCTGTTCACGTTGAAGGTGGCGATCTTCATGGCGCAGATACCTCACGCCCATCCGGCGACCAGGTTCCGGCTATGCGTATGGTGAGCCCGGCGGGACTCGAACCCGCGACCCCATGATTAAAAGTCACGTGCTCTACCGACTGAGCTACGGGCTCTCACCAAGGCGGGCGGAAGCTAGTCGGAACCGGCCGCCCGATCAATCGAAACGGATCAGTCGGCGCTGGCGGCGATCTTGAGCTTCTCGGCGAAGCGGTGCTTGAGCCGTGCGGCCGTCCGCGCGCTGACGAATTTCGAGACGTCGCCGCCGAGCGCGCCGATCTCCTTGACGAAGCGCGAGGAGATGAAGTGCACGGTCTCGGAGGCCATCAGGAACACCGTCTCGATTTCCGGATTGAGCCGGCTGTTCATGCCGACCATCTGGAACTCGTACTCGAAGTCGGAGACGGCACGGAGTCCGCGGATGACGAAGCTCGCCCCGACCGAGCGCGCGAACTCGATCAGCAGCGTTTCGAAGGCCACCACCTCGATCTTCTTGGCGCGCTCCGGACCGAGATCCTGGATTTCCTCGCGCACCATCGCGGCCCGCTCCTCGAGCGAGAACAGCGGGCCTTTGCCGGCGTTGCGCGCGCAGCCGACGATCAGGTGATCGCAGATCGAGGTCGCACGGCGGATGATGTCCATGTGACCGTCGGTCACCGGATCGAAGGTCCCGGGATAGACTCCCACGCGTCTGGTCATGCGGTCTCCCCTTCGCCGCCGCCCGCGGCCTCTTCGCCGTTCGGTTCGTCGCCGCCATTCTCGTCGCCGTTCGCCGGCAGATGGCTAACGGAGACGACGCGTTCGCCGGCCTCGACCCGGAACAGCGTGACACCCTGGGTCTTGCGCCCGGCGATGCGGATATCGTCGACCGGCGTGCGGATCAGCTGGCCCTTGTCGGTCACCAGCATGATCTGATCGGTCGCGCCGACCGGGAAGGTCTCGGTCACCGGGCCGGTCTTGTCGGTCACGTCCATGTTGGCGATGCCGGACCCGCCGCGGCCGGTGATGCGGTACTCATAGGCCGAGCTGCGCTTGCCGAAACCGTTGTCGGAGACGGTAAGCAGGAACTCCTCGGCGGCCGAGAGCTCGACCAGGCGCTGCTCGGAGAGCGCCACCTGGGCCACGCCCTTGGTCTCCGGATCGTCGCTGACCGGCCCGGTGCCGTCGGCGCCGCGGCGAAGCAGCGCCGCATGACGCAGATAGGCGGCGCGCTCCTCGACGGTGCAGTCGACATGGCGGAGCAGCGAGAGCGAGATCACCTCGTCGCCATCGGCGAGCTTGATGCCGCGCACGCCGGTCGAGTTGCGGCCGGCGAAGACGCGCACGTCCTTGAGGTCGAAGCGGATGCACTTGCCGGCGCGGGTCGCCAGCAGCACGTCCTGGTCGTCGCGCGCCGGCTGCACGCCGATCAGGCGCTCGCCGCCATCGTCGGCGAGCTTCATCGCGATCTTGCCGTTGACCTTGATCGAGGTGAAATCGCTGAGCGCGTTCCGGCGCACATCGCCGCGCGACGTCGCGAACACCACCGTCATCTGCTCCCAGGTCGTGGGATCGGCCGGCAGCGGCATAACGGTCGAGATCTTCTCGCCCGGCGACAGCGGCAGGATGTTGACCATCGCCTTGCCGCGCGACTGCGGCGTGCCGACCGGCAGCCTGTAGACCTTGAGCTGGAAGACCATGCCGCGCGAAGTGAAGAAAAGCACCGGCGTATGGGTGTTGGCGACGAAGATCTGACTGACGAAATCCTCGTCCCGCGTCTGCATGCCGGCGCGTCCGCGGCCGCCGCGTCGCTGCGCACGATATATGGAGAGCGGCACCCGCTTGATGTAGCCCGCATGGCTGACGGTGATGACCATGTCCTCGCGCTGGATCAGGTCCTCGATATCCTGGTCCGACGCCGAGTCTTCGAGCGTGGTGCGGCGCGGGCCGGCGAACTGCTCCTTCGCCTTGCGGAGCTCGTCCTTCATGATCGACATCACGCGATCGCGCGAGGCGAGGATCGCCAGATAGTCGGCGATCTTGTCGGTGATCTCCTTCAGCTCCTCGGCGATCTTCTCTCGCTCGAGCCCGGTCAGGCGATGCAGGCGCAGCTCGAGGATCGCATCGGCCTGGCGTTCTGAAAGCTTGTAGGTACCGTCGGCGGCGAGCTTGTAGTTGGGGTCGTCGACCAGCGCGATATAGGGCGCCATGTCGGAGGCGGGCCACGCCTTCTCCATGAGGCCCCTCTTCGCCGTCGCCGGATCGGCGGAGGCCCGGATCAGCTGAATGACGGGATCGAGATTGGCGACCGCGATGGCAAGGCCGACGGATCGGTGCGCCCGCTCGCGCGCCTTGGCCAGCTCGAAGACCGTGCGCCGCGTGATGACCTGCTCGCGGAAGCGCAGGAAGGCCTCGAGGATGTCCTTGAGGCCCATCAGCTCCGGCCGGCCGCCGTTCAGCGCCAGCATGTTGACGCCGAAGCTGGTCTGCAGCGGCGTGAACTTGAAGAGCTGGTTCAGCACCACGTCGGCGACCGCGTCGCGCTTGAGCTCGACGACGATGCGCACGCCATGCCGGTCGGACTCGTCGCGAAGCTCGGCGATGCCCTCGATCAGCTTCTCGTTGACGCATTCGGCGATGCGCTCGATCAGGCGCGCCTTGTTCTGCTGGAACGGCACCTCGCTGACGATGATCGCTTCGCGTTCCTTGCGGATCTCCTCGATCGCGGTGCGGCCGCGCATCTGGATCGAGCCGCGGCCGGTCTTGTAGGCCTCGATGATGCCGTGGCGGCCGAGGATCAGGCCGCCGGTCGGGAAGTCCGGCCCCGGAATATGGACCATCAGCTCTTCGACGGTCATGTCCGGGTTGTCGGCGAGCGCGATGGTCGCGTCGATGACCTCGCCCAGATTATGCGTCGGGATGTTGGTCGCCATGCCGACGGCGATGCCGCCGGCGCCGTTGACCAGAAGATTCGGGAACTCGGCCGGAAGGACCGTCGGTTCCTTGCCGGAATCGTCGTAGCTCGGCTGGTAGTCGACGGTGTCGGAGTCGATGTCGCGGAGCAGCGCCTCTGAAGCGCGCGCAAGACGCGCCTCGGTGTAGCGCATCGCCGCCGGCGGATCGCCGTCCATCGAGCCGAAATTGCCCTGGCCGTCGATGAGGGGCAGGCTCATCGAGAAGCTCTGCGCCATGCGGACCATGGCGTCGTAGATCGCGCTGTCGCCGTGCGGATGGTACTTGCCCATCACGTCGCCGACGATGCGGGCACTCTTGCGCGCGACCTTCGACCAATCGTAGCCGCCCTCGATCATCGCGAAGAGGATGCGGCGATGGACCGGCTTCAGCCCGTCGCGGACGTCGGGCAGCGCGCGCGCCACGATCACGCTCATCGCGTAATCGAGGTATGAGCGCCGCATCTCCTCTTCGATGGTGACCGGAACGATGTCCGTCGGCGGAACGGTGGTCGTCACTGAGAATGCGGTCCGAGATTGTTAGGAACGAAAAAGGAACAGGCGGCGCCCCGACGCGGTCGTTCCTATGGCTGTCTTGTTAGCATATTTCGCACCCGCACACAACGCGTGCGGTGCTCAGGACAGGAGATCCCGGAGCAACTGATATGCAGCCAAAATCAATAAGATAAAGGTTGGCGCGACCGTAAGTAGGAACCCATGGTGACGGCCCTCGGCAGCGACATAGTAACCCCTCGCATAAACGAGTCTCCCGACCACCCAGACGAGGCCGAGCAGGGCCGCCCAGCGATCGGCTAAGGCCGCAGCCGCGAGCCACAGCGCGGGCAGGAAAAGCACCAGCTGCTCGAGCGTGTTCATCTGCACGCGGAACACCCGCTCGAAGCCCGGATCGCCCGACGTCGTCGGCGGACGGATGCCGAAGCGGCGACGTGCGCGAGCGACCATGGCCCCCGTCCAGAAGAAGACGAGCACCGCCGCGACGGTGACAAGCCCGCTCCAGGGATAGGCGAAGCTCACTTCTTCAGGTTCATCCGCCGATCGACATCGGCGACGTGGCTGCTCTCGCCCCGCTCATGGGCCTGGGCCTTCTGCTGGGCGAGCGGCAGGTCGAGCGCGACGAAGACCCTGCCTTCTTTGTCGGCCCGGCCGTAGGTCTCGGCAAAGGCCTGCTCGGCGATGCCGTAGATGTCGTCGCCGTTCTTGACCAGCACCCCGCCTGCATCGATGCGCTGCTGCTCGCCCCAGGGCGCCTTGAAGGTGACGGGCTCGGTCAGTAGCACGGCCAGCACCGTTCCCTTGGAGCGGAACTCGCCGGCCCTGCCCGGGTCCGGTTCATAGAGACGGTCGAAGCGGTTGCCGGGGATGACATAGCGCTCGCCGAGCGCCCCGGTGACGATGTAGTCGCCCGGCTTCGCCATGTTCTTGGTCTCGGGCTTGCCGGCGATGACGGTGACGACTTCCTGCTCCGCCTTGGCGATCTCGATCTTGTCCTGGCTAAGGCGGGCGGTCTTGCGGAAACTCGCCGCACCGCTGAAGGAAGTCGCCTTCGGGTCGATCTCCTTGTAGGCGCTCTGAGCGGCGCCATCCGAGGCGAGCCAGCCGAGAAGAAGCAGCGACAGAAGGATCCGCGTCATTGCACGCCTCCGGTCAGAACGGGATCTCGTCGTCGAGATCGGCGGAGCCGCCCTTGCGCGGCGGCGGGCTCGACGGCGCGCTCTCGGCGAACTCGGCCGTATGGCCGCCGCCGGCGCCGCTATCGCCGCGGCCGTCGAGCATGGTCAATTCACCGCGATAGCGCTGCAAGACCACCTCGGTCGTGTACTTCTCCGCGCCCGACTGGTCCGTCCATTTGCGCGTCTGCAGCTGGCCCTCGATGAAGACCTTGGCGCCTTTGCGCAGGTACTTCTCGGCCACCTCCGCCAGATTCTCGTTGAAGATCACCACGCGGTGCCACTCGGTGCGCTCCTTGCGCTCGCCCGACTGGCGGTCGCGCCAGGACTCCGATGTGGCCAGGGAGAGGTTCACCACCTTCCGCCCATCCTGGGTGTTCCGGACCTCGGGATCGCGGCCGAGATTCCCCACGAGTATGACTTTATTAACGCTCCCCGCCATATTCTTCCCCTTTGCCGGCTGCGCGCCACTCGGCGATCATCGGCCTTCAACGCAGGCTGTCCAAGTCGATACCCGGAACGGTGGTGCCGCGGCAACGGCAAGAATATGCTCGCCGCCCGGTTAACGGAACATATAGATTTCCCGGCTAGATTCCCCGGCTGGGTGTCCCTCTTCGGCGCGAGATGTTCGAGCTTCCCAAATTCCAGCTCTTCGAGAAGACCCGGGCCAAGTTCCGGAAGAAGAAAAAGATGGCGCCGTCGCGACCGAAGAAGCCGGTCGCGCCCGCGGTGCGCTACTGGCTGCTGGTGGCAATCGATGCCGCCATCGGTCTCCTCATGCGGTCGATCACCTGGGGCCTGATCGTCGCAATCGGACTCCTGGACCTGTTTGCGGTCTTCGTCACGCTGGTCGTAGCCTACCAGGACGCACTGCCCACCTTCATCGTCGACTTCGTCAAGGAGTACGTCTTCTCGACGCAGAAGCACATGCGACTGACGTTGCAGATGCTCAATCTGGACGGAATCGCCGACCTGATGCGCGATGGGCTCAAGGCACTCGGCATGCTCTGGGTCGCGGTCATGGCACTGACCTTCGGCGCAACGCTGCTAACCCGTTACGTCTGGATCCGGCGCACCCAGAAGAAGCTCGAGAAGGACGCCAGGCTCTCAGGCAAGCTCGCGCCCGGAGAAGTGCTCGTGCCGCTGCACGATCCTCTGGTGCTGGAGATGAACGACGACTTCAGCCGCTTCAAGCACGTCTACTCATTCTACCTCGACCTTCGCTGTCGCAGCGCCGACGACGCCTCGCGCGTCGCGATGGCGATGGATGGCCTCAAGGCGGCTCTCTCGGCGGAGCTGATCGGCCTCGCCCAGAGCCAGGTCGTGCAGCTGAAGCGGGACGCTGCGATCAACGCGCTTACCCAGGCGGCGCAGTCCGTGACCGGCGGCAGCGTCGCCGGCGTCGTCATGCGTTCTTCCGACTACAACCGCATCCGCAAGCCGGAATCCGCGGTCCTGCCTCCGCCCCCTCCCGGCACCAAGCCGCAGGTCAAGATGTCGACCTCCTGGGGCGGGCGCGGCGCGGGCGCCGCACCGGCGCCGACCTC
>Ga0194132_10003169_pt1 | contig 29719 bp, 21 predicted proteins | sample TA2KigOf80mmetaG_FD_148612 | JGI IMG/M metagenome (GOLD analysis project Ga0194132, IMG submission 148612) | Freshwater microbial communities from Lake Tanganyika, Tanzania - TA2015054 Kigoma Offshore 80m | ecosystem: Environmental > Aquatic > Freshwater > Lake | place: Tanzania: Lake...
TGGCGTTGCCGAGCGCGAGGTGGGCAAGCGCCAGTGGCGAGGTGGGAGGAAGTTTGTGCCGGGCGACGGCCACGCCGTTGATGAAGTGCGTCACTTCCCCGCGCTCTGCGTCGAGCACCGTGGCGAGGCAAAGCCACTGGCCAAAGCGCTCGGGCGTCAGCAGCGCAGGCGTGGGCAAGGTGTTCCACTGCGGTTGGCCGGAAACAGTGCCTTGCGATAAGCTTAAGCCAAGTTGGCCGGTTGCCTTCAAATCCCAACGCACGGCATGCGTGACCGACGCGAGTGGCGGCAAGTTGTCCACGTCCCCGCGCGGTGGTTCGTCGCTTGCCAGCAAGGCGGCAGTTGGTTGGGGCAGGGCATCAACGCGCACCCACGCCAGCAGCGTGAGCGGTGCGCTCATGCCCGGCAGCCGCAGCAGCACGCGTTGGCCGCGTCCTCGGAATTCTAGCGCGCCCTTGCCCGGCCAGCGGCCCTGCGACCAGCTGGCACCAATGATTTGTCCGTGGTTGCCATTACCGCGCACGCGGTTCTTGAGCGTCGCGTCGAGCGGCGTTTGCTCCTCGAAGTTGAAGTGCAGGCGCACAGATGGGTCGTCGTCCATGACGTCCGCCGCTGCGCGCCATGCCAGCAACAGGCGCGCGGCCTCGGCGGTTTCGCGTTCACGGACTCGCTCGAAGGCCGGAAATTCCTCGGGACGAAACGGCGTCTCGGAAAAACCTGTTTCATCCAACCGGCGCGCCTGCTTGGCCAGGATCTGGCTTACGCCGCTTTCGCCGGTGCGGCCAATTGTAACTTGGCCCTCGAGTGCGTGAACTTCTTGCTCGCCGGACTCCGTGACTTTCACCCCAAAGGAATTACCCTGATTCACCACTGTCAACCCTGGCGTCAGGAGCCGAAAGCCACGCGTGGAGTCATTTAGTTCGCATGCGACTTTGCCCGAGAGGAGAAACGCTTCGTTTGGTGAGCGCAGTTCCAACTGTGCTGGCCCCTCAAGAAACAGCCGCGCGCCAGAGAATAAATCAATTTGCACAGTGCCCACCGCCAAGCGGAGCCAGCTTTTCGGCAGTTCTGCGCCCTCAACCCGTTCCGGCTCGCCGTCGGCCCAAGCTGCTTCAACCACCCGTGAGAGCGACGCGATGGCCGGTGGCGCAAGGATCACGCGCGGGGTTGAGTCGATCGTCCTCGCAGCGCGATCGTTCACCCACTGCAAAATGGAAAAAATCATGGCCACCACGGCGGCCAATCCAGCCACGGCCCACCAAGGATTAAACGTGCGTTGTTGTCTCGGTGCAGGCATTTGCGCCAGCCGCGCCATGATGGAGTCCTCCAACTCAGGTCCGTCTGGACGCCCACCCAGCGCCCCTTCTAGCAATGGCCAGCGCGGTTCGGCGGACTGCGCGGCGCGCACGTAGCCGTGCATCTGGATTTCTTCAACGAACTCGCGGCGGAAGGTGTTGTCTTCTCGCAGCCGCCCAAGCAGCTCGGTCCGGCGCGTCTCGGACAAGTCCGAGTTCCGGAGCCATGCAGCAACTAAATCTTGTAGGTCGCGGTCCATTACGCGCCTTTCCGCGCCATGCACTCGCGCAGCAGCTTATGTGCGCGGTGGTTAGTCACGTAGATGACGGCGACGGATGACTCCATTGTTTCCGCGAGCGTTTGGGCCTTCTGACCCTCCAGCCCGCCTTGCACGATGCGCCGCATTTTGTCCGGCAGCTTGCTGATGCAGTGCAGCAGACGCGTGAGTTGCTCTTCTTGGACTGCCTGTGTGGCCCGCTCCAAGTCTGGTTCCACCAGTTCCGTGACCTCGCTGCGGAAGCGCTCCAGGGCATTCTCCCGGCGCATCCGGGAGCGGAAATACATTTTCACTTTGTTGCGTGCTATGCCTCGCAACCAAGCGCCGAAGTCGTCGCCCCTCCGGAAAGAGGCAAGGTTCTCAAAGGCCGCGAGAAACACGTCCTGCGCGAGGTCGTCCACGTCGTCCAGATGGTAAAGCTGACTGGCAATGAAACCGCGTACTCCCAGGCCGTATTCTCGAACTACAACGCGAAATGCGTCGCGTTGCCCGGCCAACACTTTGTCAAGTGCGGCATGCAGCGCGTTCATGTCGTGGTTCATTCGTTGAGAGTTTGCCACAGGGCAGGGAAACTTACACGCGGCAATGTGGGTCAGGGGTTCGAGGATGTCCCAGCAGGGCAATCCCCAAAGCTGCCGGCTACTCTCGTCGGCAAGTTGAAAAACTCGCTAAACTGATCGTTTCCTCGAGTAGTTACGCAGCTTATTTTCCGCTTTTGGCCGGTGTTTTATCCGCCGTCATCAGCGTGATGCTCACCTCCACCACGGTGTTTAGCGGCGGCACGTCCTGCTGACGAACCACCCAAGCCTCGTCTGCGTCGCGGTCTGGCCGGGGGTTGTTGAAGACGGCGTCGGGATCGGTGATTAGCGCGATCAGCGAACCTTCCGTCTGAGCGACGAATTTGCCCTGCCACATACGTGAGCCAGTGAAGGTGAACGGCCCGCGCGCCATGGGCTGCTTTTTGCGCTTGTCGAAGACTAGTTCCTCGATGTGCCGCCGGTTGGCTTTGCCATCCTGTGTCCAAGATGCCTCAATCATTACCGTCTCGCCCGGTAACGGTGGGTTGCGCACGCCTTGAGCTTGTGTGATGGGGCCACCCGCCGGTGCGTTGGTAAGTGCCGCGGAATGCATTCCCTTCGCACCGAGCAGCAGCATTGCCACCTGCAAGTGATGCGGTTCAATATCCGCCTTGAGGACGCTCTCGTGTAATTTGCCCTGTCCGGTGACTAGCAAGTATTCAAGCGGCCCATCAGTCATGTTAAGCTTCGCGGGAAACGTCACGCGGCGTGTGGCTTTCTCCAGCTTGACGCCGCCAACTTGGAAGACGCCGGGCGAGACCTCACGAATGCTGGGCGGGGCAGGGGGGGACGCCGCCGGCAAAGCGGTCGGTTCCTGTCCCCACAGGGAAATTGCCAGCCCATAAGGCAGCGACCAAGCGAGTCGGAGGTAGATCATCATATGGACGCTGCGAAACTACGCAGCTTAACGCTGAAGGCGAGTGAATCCTTTTTGATAGTAGTCAAATTGCGGAGGCGATGATGAACAGGCTCATAGGCTGAGGTATGCTTTCGCAAGGCACGACCGGCTAAAATGGCCGCACTTGCCCGCTGGCCAATTACCTTCCACCATTTCGTAAGTTAAAACGTCCATATTACTCATGAGCGATCGTCTCTGCCTGCTCCTTGTCGCGCTTGTTGCCCAGTGGCCGCTTCATGCCGTGGATGATTCCGCGAAGGAGGCTCAGTTCCTTTCCAACACCCGCCAGCTCATCTACGAAGGGCGGCGCAGCGGCGAAGGTTACTTCAGCGCCGACGGAAAGTTCCTCGTCTTCCAAAGTGAGCGCGAGGCGGACAACCCGTTTTACCAGATATACCTTTTGAACTTGGAGACCGGCGATGTCAACCGCGTCTCACCCGGCACCGGAAAAACCACTTGCGCCTTCCTCCGGCCCGGCAGCGACGACGTGCTCTTCGCCAGCACGCACGTGGACCCGGAGGCGAAGGCCAAGCAAAAGGCGGAACTCGACTTCCGCGCGTCCGGCAAGTCCCGCCGCTACGCGTGGGACTACGACGACCGCATGGAAATCTTCGTGTCCAAACGCGACGGCTCAAACGTCCGCCGCCTGACCGACGCGCCGGGCTATGACGCCGAGGGCAGTTACTCGCCGGACGGAAAGCTCATCGTCTTCTGCTCGCTGCGTCACGCGTTTCCGTTGGAGAAACTCTCGCCCGAAGACCGGAAGCGCATGGAGACGGACACCGCTTACTTCGGCGACATCTACCTGATGAATGCCGACGGTTCGAACGTGCGGCGCCTCACCAGCACCCCCGGCTACGATGGCGGCCCGTTCTTCTCGCCCGACGGCAAGCGTGTCATCTGGCGTCGCTTTAACGAGAAGGGCGACACTGCCGACGTTTACACCGCGAAGCTCGATGGCTCAGACGTGCGCCGCCTCACGGACTTCGGCGCGATGTCGTGGGCGCCCTACTTCCACCCGTCCGGCCAATACGTCATCTACACGGCGAACAAGCTCGGCTTCGCAAACTTTGAGCTGTTCGTCGTTGATGAGCTTGGCGCGAAGGAGCCCGTGCGCGTTACCTACACCGACGGCTTCGACGGCTTACCTGTCTTTTCGCCGGACGGTAAAAAGCTCGCATGGACCAGCGGCCGCACGCCGGAGAAAAACTCCCAAATCTTCATGGCGGACTGGAATCACGACGCGGCACTGGCGGCGTTGGCAAAAGCCCCGGCGCGTAGTGGGGCGAGTAATCATTCTCCAGGGTCCAGCGTTCAGTCGAACACGGCTGTGCCAGTTGAACACGCGGCACTCAACACGCAGCCAGCCGTTGCGCCCAAGAATTTTAGCGCCCAAATCACCGCAACGGACGTTCGCGCCCAAGTCAACTTCCTCGCCAGTGAAGCCCTCGAAGGCCGACTCACCGGCACTCCCGGAGCACAGCAAGCCGCCACCTTCATCGCCGATTACTTCAAGACTGTCGGGCTCCAACCGCTCCATGGCGAGAAAGACTACTTCCAGCCCTTCGAGTTCAGCGCCGGCGTGCGCGTGCTGACAAATCAAAACTCCGCCACACTTCGCGTCGCCGGCGAACAACCGCCGCTGATGCTCGACAAGGACTTTCGCCCGCTAGCCTTTACCGCAAACGGCTCGGCCGATGGCGAAGTCGTTTTCGCCGGTTATGGCCTGTCCGTCCCCGGCAAGCTCGGCGAGGGCTACGATTCTTACGCCGGCCTCGATGTGTCGAACAAGGTCGTGCTCGTGCTGCGCTACGTGCCGGAGGAGGCGGACGCCAAACGCCGTCAGGAACTGAACCGCTACGCCGGCCTGCGTTACAAGGCGCTCATCGCCCGCAACCGCGGCGCGAAGGCGCTGCTGGTCGTCACTGGCCCCACCTCACCGAACGCGGGCGAACTCGCGCGGCTCACCTTCGAGACGGGCGCGAGCCACAGCGGCATCGTCTGCGCGAGCGTCAGCGGCGACGTGGCGGCGAAGATGTTTGCCGCCGCCGGCAAGGACTTGAAGAAAACCCAAGCCGCGCTGGACAAGGAAGACCCGCACGCGGAAGGCGCGTTTGCCCTCAAGGGCGTCACCGTGAAACTCACCGCCGCCGTCGAGCACATCAAGAAGCAGGACCGCAACGTCCTCGCGCACCTCCCGCCCGTCGGCACGAGCGAGTATGTCATCGTCGGCGCGCACTACGATCACCTCGGCCACGGTGAGACCGGCGGCTTCGCGCGCAAGGATGAGGAAGGCAAAGTTCACCCCGGCGCGGACGACAACGCCAGTGGCACCGCGGCCTTGCTGGAGCTGGCCGGGGCAATTTCCGAGCAGGCAAGCTTGGAAAAAGTTACTTTCCGGCGCGGCATTCTTTTCGCCGCGTGGTCGGGTGAGGAGGTAGGCTTGATTGGCTCCTCGCACTTCGCCGAGCGCCCGCCGCTTCCGCTCTCGAACGTCGTCGCTTACGTGAACTTCGACATGGTGGGCCGCCTGCGCGACAACAAGCTGAACCTCCAAGGTATCGGCTCTTCGCCTGCGTGGCGTAAGCTCATCGAGAAACGCAACGTCGCCGCCGGGTTCAACCTCACCTTGCAGGAAGACCCGTATCTGCCCACCGACACCACGCCGTTCTACCCGAAGAACGTGCCCGTGCTCGCCTTCTTCACGGGCAGCCACGAGGAATACCATCGCCCCGCCGACAAGCCCGACACGCTCAACTACGACGGACTCGAACGCATCGCGAAGTTCGCCCGCGCGCTCGTCGCGGACCTCGTGTCCGGCGCAGAACGGCCCGCCTATGCGAAGGTCGAGAAGAAGGATGGCGGCGGCGGACGCGAGCAACTCCGCGCTTACCTCGGCACCATCCCCGACTACGCGCAGGAAGTGGCGGGCGTGAAAATCTCCGGCACCCGTGGCGGCAGCCCGGCAGAGAAAGCCGGCCTCAAGGGCGGCGACATCATCGTCGAGTTCGCTGGCCAGAAAATTGCGAACATCTACGACTACACCTACGCGATGGACGCTGTGAAAATCGGCCAGCCGGTGAAGGTGATTGTGCTCCGCGAGGGCAAGCGAGTGGAATTGACAGCAACGCCTTCGACGAGGAAATGAAGTTTGTCAGTACAAGCGCACAAGCAATTTTCGCCAAATAGTACCCGCTGCGTTCGTTTATTACCCTACCAGCCTTACTGAGGGAGAAATGAGGAAACTAAATGTTTTCGATGCGAGCGTAAGCCTTGGAGTGTCGTTGCTGCCAACTTGACGCTAACGGGCCTCGCATGGCCTCAGCCTAGAGAACACGTCGACCTCCTTTGCGTTACATCTTTTTGTAAATGATGGGTGAATGGCCCTCGGCCAAATGAGTCTTTTCCTGAAACTATGAGATGCGTCATCCCGATGCTTACCGCGTTATTTTTGTCCTGCGCAAAGTTGACCGCCACAAACACGCCCTCGGTTCAACCCACCGCCGCCAACGTTTCCTATGGCGATCAGGAGCGGCACCGGCTTGATATTTACGCCCCACCCGGAGCGAAAAACTTGCCCGTGTTCTTCTGGATTCACGGCGGTGGCTGGCAAGTAGGGGATAAATCCGACGTGCACCTCAAGCCTCAGTGGTTCACCGGAAAGGGCATTGTTTTCGTCTCCACCAACTACCGTCTGCTGCCCAATGTGGACATGGTTACCATCTTTCGGGACGTGGCAAAATCACTTGGCTGGGTGCAAAGGCACATTGTTCAGCACGGTGGCGATCCCACGCGGATCCTGGTGGGTGGGCACTCGGCTGGCGCGCAGCTCGCGGCTTTGATCTGCGTGGACGACCGGTACCTCAAAGCCGAGGGGGTCTCGTTTGCCGTGCTCAAGGGCTGCATACCTGTAGACGGTGACACATACGACGTGCCCGCGATGATCGAAACCGCTGAGACGCGCCTCCGTGTCCACGGCTTTCCGATGCCGACTCAGGGCCATCGGGTGAAGTTTGGTAACGATCCGAAGTTGCATCGCGACTACTCGGTCGTCACACATGTCGCAAAGGGCAAAAGTATTCCGCCATTCCTAATCCTTTATGTCGCCGATCATCCCGATGTCGCCATGCAGGCCCGTCGACTGGAAGCCAAGTTGAAGGAATGTAGCATTACCACAAAGGCGTTTGGCGCCCGGGAGACAAATCATAACAAGCTCAACGCCAACCTTGGAGCGATAGATGATCCTGCGACTAAAGAATTAGCCGACTTCGTGACCGCCTGCCTCAAAAAATAGCGGTGCGTGGTCACTTGTTCCCTCCGCGGCTCAGCCAGCACGAGCGGCGCGTGATGAGGGTGGGTGGGGTTCTGCAATGCGTGCTCTCGGCCTCGCAGGCTCGTTGAGCAGCCGGTAGCGCATCGCCTTCTCAAGCGCGGCGGGAATTCCGTCCTTGGAGAGCCGCTTGAGCTGAGGCATGGCGGCGCGGGTCGGGGCTAACCCTTTGTCGCACCGGGCCGGAGTTTCTTCAAGAGCCATCCCAGCGGGTCGTAGAACTCGTCCACCACGCGTTCCTTGAGCGGGATGATGGCGTTGTCGGTGATGCGGATTTCCTCGGGGCAGACATTCGTGCAGCACTTGGTGATGTTGCAGTAGCCGATGCCGTGGTCGGTTTTGAGCGCGCCGAGGCGGTCGCCGGTGTCGGCGGGGTGCATCTCAAGCGCGGCGTTGTAAACGAAGAACCGCGGCCCGATGAATTCCTCGTGCTTGCCGTGGTCGCGCAGCACGTGGCACACATCCTGGCAGAGGTAGCACTCGATGCACTTGCGGAACTCCTGCACCCGGTCAATGTCCGCCTGCCCCATCTTGAACGTGCCGTCCGCTGCGTCGGCCTTGCGCGGCTTGAAGCGGGCGATCTTTTTCTTCACATCAAAGTTCCACGACACGTCGGTGACGAGGTCCTTGCGGTGCGGGAAGGTGCGCATGGGCTCGATGGTGACGGGCTGGTCGAGTGGAATCTGGTTGAGGCGCGTCATGCACATGAGCCGGGGCGAGCCGTTGATTTCCGCCGAGCACGAGCCGCACTTTCCGGCCTTGCAGTTCCAGCGGCACGCAAGGTCGGTCGCCTGCGTGGCCTGAATCTTGTGGACGGCGTCGAGCACCACCATGCCTTCGCTGACCTCGACGGTGTGGTCCTTGAAGCCGCCGTTGCCATTCTCGCCGCGCCAGATTCGGAAGGTGGCTGTGCTCATTTCTGCTCCTCGATGACTTTCTTCAACTCATCCGACAGCGGCGCGACCGGCACCCGCCGCACCTGCATCGAGCCGTCGGCGGCTTTCTTCACCACGATGTTCACCTTGCCGAACTCGGCGGACTTGTCGGGGAAGTCGTCGCGGAACTGCGCGCCGCGGCTCTCCTTGCGCTCGATGGCGGAGAGCGTGATGGCCTCGGAGACGGTCAGCAGGTTTTGCAGGTCGAGCGCGGTGTGCCAGCCGGGGTTGTATTCGCGGTTGCCGGGCACGCCGGTGGTCGCCGCGCGCGCGGACAGTTTCTTCAAGCCCTCGAGCGCGCGGACCATCTCATCCTCGCGCCGCACGATGCCCACGAGGTCCTGCATCATCTCCTGCAAGTCGTGCTGCACGGTGAAGGGATTCTCCGCGCCCGCGCCGCGCTCGAACGGCGCGAGCGACTCGCGCGCGGCGGCCTCGACCTGCGCGGTGTTCACCGTGCCGGAGCCGTGATCCTTCGCGAACTTCGCGGCAAACTCGCCGGCGCGCTTGCCGAAGACGACGAGGTCCGAGAGCGAATTGCCGCCGAGCCGGTTCGCGCCGTGCAGGCCCGCGGCCACTTCGCCCGCGGCGAACAGTCCCGGCACGGAGGACATCTGCGAGTCGGGGTCCACGCTCACGCCGCCCATGATGTAGTGCGTCGTCGGGCCGACCTCCATCGGTTCGCGGGTGATGTCGATGTCCGCGAGCTGCTTGAACTGGTGATACATGCTCGGGAGCTTGCGCCGGATATGCTCGGGCGCGTTCGGGAGCTTCTCTTTGATCCACGAGATGTCGAGGAACACGCCGCCGTGCGGGCTGCCGCGCCCCCCGCGCACTTCGCGCATGATGCACCGCGCCACGTGGTCGCGCGTGAGCAGCTCGGGCGGGCGCCGCGCGTTCTTGTCGCCCTGGCAGTAGCGCCAGCCTTCCTCCTCGTTGTCGGCGGTCTGCGATTTGTAGTTGTCGGGGATGTCGCCGAACATGAACCGCGCGCCGTCCTTGTTCCGCAGCACGCCGCCTTCGCCGCGCACGCCCTCGGTCACGAGGATGCCCTGCACGCTCGGCGGCCACACCATCCCGGTCGGGTGGAACTGCACGAATTCCATGTCCTTCAACTCCGCGCCCGCGTGATACGCGAGCGACTGCCCGTCGCCGGTGTATTCCCACGAGTTGCTCGTGATCTTGAATGCGCGCCCGACGCCGCCCGTCGCGAGCACGATGGCCTTCGCCTTGAACAGCCGGAAGCGCCCGCGCTCGCGGTCGTAGCCGAACGCGCCGACCACGCGCCCGCCGTCGGTGAGCAGCGTGAGCACGGTGACTTCCATGTGGACATCGATGCCCTGATGCACGCCGTGGTCCTGCAACGTGCGGATCATCTCAAGCCCCGTGCGGTCGCCGACGTGCGCGAGCCGCGGATAGCGATGGCCGCCGAAGTTGCGTTGGAGAATCCCGCCGTCCTTCGTGCGGTCGAAGACGGCGCCCCACGTTTCGAGTTCGCGGACGCGGTCGGGCGCCTCCTTCGCGTGCAACTCGGCCATGCGGCCGTGGTTGACGTATTGGCCGCCGCGCATCGTGTCGGCGAAGTGGACCTTCCAGTTGTCGCGGTCGTCCACGTTCGCAAGCGCGGCGGCGATGCCGCCCTCGGCCATCACGGTGTGCGCCTTGCCGAGCAGCGATTTGCAGACGAGCCCGACCGACACGCCCGCCGCCGAGGCCTCGATGGCCGCGCGCAATCCCGCGCCGCCGGCGCCGACGATGAGGACGTCGTGGGTGTGGGTTTGGTAATCAGCCATTCGTCGTGCCTTCTCATTTCCCGATCCTGATCCCCTCGGGCGATTGGGGATTAGGATTAGGATTACGATTACGATCAAGATGAGGGAGGAAACTCACAGCAGCCGGAAGTCCTTCCAGATTCCCATCGAGCAAAGCCGCACATACACGTCGCTGAAGCCCACCCAGAACAGGCTCAGCCACGCCCACAGCATGTGGCGCTTGTTCAGGCAGCTCACGCAGTTGTAGGCGCGGTGGCACGCGCCGGCCTTCGAGACTTCATCCATCCCGCCGCCGATGAGGTGCCGCAGCGAGTGGCAGCCCAACGTGTAGCTCCCGAGCAGCCACACGTTCACGCACAGCACCAGGGTGCCGACGCCGATGCCGAAGGACTGCCCGCCCGCCGCGTTCGTGAACCACATCGCCTTCCACGCGTCGTGCGCGAGCAGCACGATGAACACGACGGCGACGTAGAAAAAGTAGCGGTGGATGTTCTGCAGGATGAGCGGCAGCGAGTTCTCGCCGAGATACACGTTGCGCGGCTCGCCCACGGCGCACGACGGCGGGTCGGCCCAGAACGCCTTGTAGTAGGCGCCGCGGTAGTAGTAGCAGGTGAAGCGGAATCCGGCCGGCGCCCACAGGATCAGGAGCGCGGGCGAGAACGGCAGCCAGCCGGGCCACCAGCCGGGCTTTGGTCCAAACACCGAGTGCGGCGAGTCGCCGAAGATTTCCGGCGAGTAGAACGGCGAGAGATAATTCGCGCCGCCCTGAGAAAGCCAGTAGTAGTTGCCTTGAAACGCCGCCCACGTGGAGTAGACGATGAACGCGCCGAACCCGAGCACTGTGAGGACGGACTGCCCCCACCAGGCGTCGCGGCGCATCGTCTCGCCGAAGCGGCGTCGGGTCAGTGGAACATCTGTGGCTGTCGCACCCATGGAAGCGGGTTCAAAGTAGTGAAGGCGTGATAGCCGAGGCGCGCCCGGAATCAAAGCGCGAATCTGTCGCCAAGCCGGTTAGCAAGCAGCTTAATGAAGCTCATAAGCAGCGAACCGGCTTTCGACCGCTGTTCGTCGGCTCAATCCGCCGCCAGTTTCCGCCACGCCGCCGGCCACGGATAGAACAGGACGGTGCGCGCGACGAGCCCGCGCATTTCGCCGCGGCTCAGCCAGCATGAGCGGCGCGTGATGAGGGTGGGTGGGGTTCTGTAAGGCGTGCTCGATCTGATGTGTGCGGGTAGGGACGCTAATACTTAAGGCTGCGCGTTGACGGCTCTGCGCACGGGCATTTAATTAATTCTATTCGGAATCGCGGCCGTGTTGGGCCGCTCTTTGAAATGAACATTGTTGACCGTATTTGGAAATCCTCGCTGGGTAAGAAATACCTTATGGGCCTGACAGGGGCGGCATTGGTAGTTTTTCTCATCGGGCATCTTGCTGGAAATTTACAAGTCTTCGGTCCGCCCGAGCTAATCAACGGCTACGCGTACTTTCTGAAGAGCAAGCCCGGCCTGCTGTGGGGCGCCCGGCTTGGGTTGTTGGCTTGCGTAGGGTTACACATCGTCTCCGCTATTACATTGGCGCAGCTCAACTCTGCTGCTCGACCACAAGCCTACGCAACGAACGGTGCCCATGGCGCGAGCACTGCTTCCAAGTACATGTTGCCCATGGGCTCCATCATTGCGGCGTTCATCGTGTATCACCTTGCTCACTTCACGGCAGCGTTACCGGCGGTCAACGGAGTTGGGGATTTCACCAAGCTCACCACGACGTTGCATGGCGAAACAGTACCGGATGTTTACGCCATGATGGTACTCGGTCTTCAAGTCCCATGGGTTTGCCTAATCTATCTCGTTGCTCAGGGGCTGCTTTTCATGCACCTCGGTCATGGTCTGTCGTCGATGTTTCAATCCTTGGGTTTCCGGGATCATGTGTGGTGGCCGCGCATACGATTATTTGCACAAGTAACGAGCATCGCTCTGTTGGTCGGCTATTCGGTAATTCCCATCGCGATATATCTGCGGGTGGTCGGCAATGATTACGTAGAGAAAAAGAAATATGCTTTGAAAGCTGCCACTAAAAAGCCTGCGCCCGCGTTCGTGACGGTGCCGGGAAAGGAGGCGAAGTAATATGGTCACGCTGAGTTCCAACATTCCCTCTGGCCCGCTAGCTTCGAAGTGGGAAAAGCACAAGTTTGCCACCACACTCATCAACCCGGCAAATAAACGAAAATACAAGATTCTCGTCGTCGGCGCGGGTCTCGCTGGATCTTCGGCTTCCGCCACTCTCGCGGAACTCGGTTTCGAGGTTCACAACTTCGTGTTTCATGATTCGCCGCGGCGCGCACACTCGGTTGCCGCGCAGGGTGGTATCAACGCCGCAAAGAATTACCAGAACGACGGCGACTCCGTGCATCGCCTTTTTTATGACACTATAAAGGGTGGCGACTTTCGGGCCCGCGAGGCGAACGTGTACCGACTTGCCGAGGTGTCGCTCAACATCATTGATCAGTGTGCCGCGCAGGGCGTGCCATTTGCTCGCGAATACGGCGGCCTGCTCGACAACCGCTCTTTCGGCGGCGCGCAAGTTTCGCGCACGTTTTATGCTCGTGGACAGACAGGTCAGCAGTTGCTCCTGGGTGCTTATTCGGCATTGAACCGAAACATTGCCAACGGCGGCGTGAAGTCTTTCACGCACTCAGAAATGCTCGATCTTGTAGTGGTAGATGGTCATGCCAAGGGCATCGTTGTACGCAACCTGCAAACTGGGGAAATTACTCGACACAACGGAGATGCAGTGGTGTTGGCCACGGGTGGGTACGGCAATGTTTACAACCTCTCGACCTATGCGCGTGGCGCAAATGTCACCGCCAGCTGGCGCGCTTACAAGCGTGGTGCTTGCTTTGGCAATCCTTGCTACACCCAAATTCACCCGACCTGCATCCCGGTCAGCGGCGATTACCAGGCCAAGCTGACTCTCATGTCCGAGTCGCTCCGCAACGACGGCCGCGTTTGGGTGCCCAAGAGGAAGGAAGATCGCGCCAAGCGTCCAGCAGACATTGCCGAAGGCGAGCGAGATTATTACCTAGAGCGAATGTATTCTGCGTTCGGCAACCTCGCGCCCCGTGACGTGGCTAGTCGCGCGGCAAAAACGGTTTGTGACGAGGGCCGTGGCGTCGGCGAGACCGGCTTAGGTGTTTATTTGGATTTTTCCGCCGCCATTCAAAGGCTCGGCGAGGGCAAAGTTCGTGAGCGATACGGCAACTTGTTTGCGATGTACCATGAAATTACAAATGAGAACGCTTATCAGACGCCGATGAGAATTTATCCAGCAGTGCATTACACAATGGGCGGCCTGTGGGTGGACTATAATTTAATGAGCAACATTCCCGGCCTCTTCGTGCTGGGTGAGGCGAACTTCTCCGACCACGGCGCCAACCGCCTCGGCGCGAGTGCGCTGATGCAGGGTTTGAGCGATGGTTACTTCGTGCTGCCCGCGACGATTTCTGGCTATCTCGCCTCACAGAATCCCGGAAAGCGGCCCGCGACAGATAACGACGCCTTCAAGGAAGCTGAAGAAAACGTACAGGCGATTACGAAGCGTTTGCTCGGCAACAAGGGCAAACGTACGCCTTACAGCTTCCACATGGAACTCGGTAAGTTGGTCTGGGAACACTGTGGCATGGCACGTACCGCCGCTGGTCTGACGCAGGGCATCAAGGCCATAAGTGCGCTTCGCGAGGCATATTGGAAAGAAGTTAACGTGCTCGGTGAATCGAATGATTGGAATCAATCCCTTGAACGTGCAGGCCGCATCGCCGACTTCATCGAGCTAGGGGAACTCATGTGCCGCGATGCGCTAATGCGCGAGGAGAGTTGCGGCGGACATTTCCGTGAGGAGTATCAATACACGCCTGAGGATCCCGAGACGAAGGCAGGCCTCGTGAACCCCGGAGACGTGAAACGCCGCGACGACCAATTTGCGTTCGTGGCCGGTTGGGAATATGGCGGCGCACCTGATAAAGCCCCGGTCTTAAACAAGGAGCCGTTAGTCTATGAAGAAGTGCACATGAGCACGCGCTCTTACAAGTAAGCCGCCAACACCAAACATTCTCCGACGATGAAAGTTACCCTGAAAGTCTGGCGGCAAAAAAACCGTAGCACTCCCGGTGCGTTCAAGACCCACGAAACACCTGAGTTAAATGTGAACATGTCGTTCCTTGAGATGCTCGATGTGGTTAATGAGCAACTAGCCAACCGCGGCGAGGAGCCCATCGCTTTTGACCATGATTGCCGCGAGGGCATCTGCGGCACTTGCTCGCTGGTCATTGACGGCAAGCCACATGGGCCGCATAAGGGTATCACCACGTGTCAGACTTATATGCGGACGTTCAATGATGGCGACGAGATTGTCATTGAGCCGTTCCGTGCGAAGGCCTTTCCGCTCATCAAGGACCTCGTCGTGGATCGCAAGGCCTTTGATCGCATTCAGCACGCCGGTGGCTACATAACTGTTCGTACCGGTGCTGCGCCGGACGCGAATTCGGTTCCCGTGCCAAAGCAAACTGCCGACTTTGCCATGGACGCTGCACAATGTATCGGGTGCGGTGCTTGCGTGGCTGCGTGTAAAAATGCCAGCGCAATGCTCTTCGTTGCAGCGAAAATTTCGCACCTCGGCCTCATGCCGCAGGGCCAGCCGGAGCGCTACCGCCGCGCGAAGGGCATGGTGGATCAGATGGACAAGGAAGGCTTTGGTGCTTGTACGGTGACCGGCTCATGCGAAGCGGTTTGCCCGAAGGAAATTTCCCTCGACTTCATTGCCCGCATGAACCGCGATTACGGCGTGGCTTTACTCAAAGGCGACGCAAAGGCAGTCAAAAGCGGTGGCGCAGGCTAACCCCAAGTTTGGCGAGCGAATCCCCGCTCAACTGAACATAGCAGCGGCGTTAACTAAGCGTCGTCATTGATCACGACCCCACCGTTGCCGCCGCACGCTTGCGCATCTCTTCGATGAGCGCTCGCGCCACCGGCGGCAGGTTTGGATGCCGCAGCACTGCGACGGTGATGGGTTTGAGGCCCGCTATCGGCAACGCCCGCAGACGCTTGTCGAGCGGCTTGCCGGGAATCGCGACTGACAGCCCGATCCCAAAACCGCTGGCTGCGTAAGTTTCCACCAACTCAAGTGAACTTACTTCCATGCCGGGCGGCCACACTACTCCTCGGCGCACGAGCGCATCGGTAAAATTCTTTGTGATAGTTTCGCTGGTGGGAGGGCTGATGAGTGTTTGGTCAATACGATCGCTTTTCAGGATGGCATCCAGGGTCGTGAGTTTGAGTGATTTGGGCACGAGCAGCACGACGGGTAATTCCAAAAGGGGTTCGGTCTGGATGCCCAATGGAGCTGCGCCATCAAGGACGGTCACGGCGAGATCTACCTCCTGGTCGGTGAGCCACTTTTCTATCTGCGGTTGCAGGCCTTCGCGGAGGTGAACTTTCAGTTTTGGAAATTTTGGTTGCAGAGTTTGCAGCATCTTCGGCAGGTGGTCGCGGAGAATCACGGACGAGGCAGCCAGGCGAATGACCTGCGTTGCGCCGCCACGAACCCTCTCTTCGATGCCTTCAAGGCCGCCGAAAAAAGGTTTGATGAAATTGTACAACTCTTGGCCTGCGTGGGTGAGGGCAAAGGGCCGGCGCTGAAAAAGCGGCCCGCCAAGATAATCCTCGAGCGCGAGGATCTGCCCACTAATGGCGGGCTGCTGAATGCCGTAGGGCATGTTCCGCGCGGCGGCACTGACACCCTGATGCTTGGCGACGTAGTAGAAAAGTTCGAGGTGATGAATGTTGAGCATGGCTCGGATATTTGGGGGAGTTGAAGCCAAGGCCCGATGGCACGCAAGCGCGGAGGCGCATTGACCACGGCTTGATCAACCCGTCAAAATGTGGGCCGTGCACGGTGCGACGTTTCTTCAAGACTTGGCCATAGTGATGATGGCGGCCGCAGCGGTGACAATAGGGTTCCACCTACTGCGCTTACCCGTCGTGCTTGGTTACATTCTTGCCGGCGTGCTCATCGGTCCGCACGTGCTCCCCCAGCCGCTAATTTCGGACGAGGCGACGATAAGAACGCTTTCGGAGTTGGGGATCGTCTTTCTAATGTTTTCTTTAGGATTGGAGTTCAGCTTCCGGCGGTTGCGGAAGGTGGGCACAACCGCGCTCATTGCTGCGCCGCTAGAGATTCTGCTGATGATGGTGGTCGGTTATGAAGTAGGACAATGGTTTGGCTGGTCGCGGATGGACTCCCTATTTCTTGGGGCGATGGTTTCCATCTCCTCGACTACCATCATCGTGAAGGCCCTTCAGGAGGCGGGGCTGACGAAAGAGCCGTTCGCACAGGTTATCTTCGGTATCCTAATCGTGGAGGACATTCTCGCGATTGTGCTGCTGGCATTATTGTCGGGTATCGCGATGACCGGCGCACTGAAGGCAGGCGAGGTGGCGGACACGCTTGGACGCCTGGGCATTTTCCTAGTGGTGGCGGTGATACTCGGATTGCTGGCGGTGCCTCGATTGGTGGGCTGGGTGGCGAAATTTCGCAGCAACGAAATGCTGCTGGTAACAGTGTTAGGGCTTTGTTTTGGCGTGGCGTTGCTCGCGCTGAAGCTCGGTTACAGCGTTGCGCTTGGAGCGTTCATCATCGGTGCGGTGGTGGCGGAAGCACGGGAGATCGGGCGGATCGAAATTTTGACTGGCTCGTTGCGCGATCTGTTTTGCGCTGTGTTTTTTGTCGCCATCGGGCTGCTCATCGAGCCGCAAGTGCTGGCGCAACACTGGCTGCCCATTCTCGTGATCACGCTGGCAGTGGTCATCGGTAAATCGGTCGCTTGCACGCTGGGCGCGTTCGTCGCGGGGCACGACAAGTGGACAGCCATGCGCGTGGGCAACGGCCTTGGGCAGATTGGGGAGTTTTCCTTCATCATCGCAGCACTCGGCCTCCAGCTAAAGGTCACGAGCGAATTCCTTTATCCGGTGGCGGTCGCGGTCTCAATCGTCACTGCGTTCCTTACGCCGCTGCGGTTGCGGCGCTCCGATGACCTGGTCGAGTGGTGGAACCGCCGTGCGCCGCAGGCTTTTAGCAGGTATCTTGATCTGTACACGGAATGGCTTGGTCAGTTTTGGGCGCACCGCAAGCCGGGGTTGGTCGTGCGCATGGTGCGGAAGTGGTTTTGGCAAATGGGTCTGAATGTGGCGCTCATAGTGGCGGTTTTTATTGTCGCCGCATTTCTCGGGCAGCGACGACCAGCGTGGCTGCCGCAGTCTCCGGGGGGAGAGATAGGCCTTAACGCATTCCTGTGGTTGGGAGCCACCATCCTGTCGTTACCTATGCTCATCGCCGTGTTTCGTAAGCTTCAGGCCCTAGGTCTCTTGGTCGCAGAAGTCAGTGTCCGGCACGAAGCCGCCGGGGATCGAGCGACAAGCATCCAAGCAGTCATCGCGCAGGCCATTCCGTTGGCGGGCGCGGGTGCTTTGGCGTTACTGGTGATGGCACTAAGCGCGCCGTTGCTCCCGCCGATGGAAGTGTTGCTCGTGCTGCTGGTGATCGTGGCGTTGGTCATGTGGTTTTGGTGGCGAGCGTTTGTAAAGTGGTATTCAAAGGCGCAGGTAGCGCTTCATGAGACGTTTGCGCAACCGCCGCCAGCTCGCCCAGAGAACACCACGCAATTTCTGAGACTGCTTTCGCACGCACAGCTGCGCGTTGTGGTAGTGGACATGGGCTCTCCTGTGGTTGGCAAACTCCTCCGGGAACTGCAGTTACGCACGCGTACCGGCGCAAGCGTGGTGGGGATCGAGCGCAACGCCGAGGACCTCGTTAACCCCAGTCCTGACGAAGAAATTCGTACCGGAGATAAGCTGCTGCTTTTGGGAAGCGCGGAACAACTCGCACGGGCTGCGGAGCTAATTCATGCCGCGCAAGAGACGTGAAGCAACGTGTCGTGTGTAGTTAAGGCAATCGCTGATTTGAAACCCATAGGCCGGAGCAGTCTTTTCCCTTATCGGGCAAACTGTTCCCCATGCAAAAAAAAAGACGCGAACCTCACGGCTCGCGTCCTCTGTGAACGGTTTAGGTTCAGCGTTTGAAAGCCATCGGCGCGCCGGCGGGCATCTCATGGGCGCAAGGCTGGTCAGTAGGTGCGTCGGGCAGGCGGTTGTTCGGCTGTACCAGACCATTAGCAAGCAAGTAGGCTTCGACCTCATCGCCGCTCACATCGGCGAGCATCTGGCCATTGATTTCCAATGTGGGCTGCTTGGTCTGGCCGGTCTTGTGGACCATCTCCTCGAACTGATCCGGGCGATTGATAATGTCCCGATCTTCAAAGGGCAGTTCGTATTTCTTCATGACAGCGCGGACACCCATGCTCCAGCCGCAGGATGGTTTTAGGTAAGCGATGATTTTTGGTTTACTCATAAAAGTAGCTCGTTCAGACGGGCCTAAAGTGCCACGCATCGGCTGACTGACAAGCCTTTGTTACAGAAGAAAAACATCACTGGCTGAAAATAGCCATTCAACACGCCAGCTTACGCCGCTCCTATCCCTCGCCAAGACCCTGTGAACTCGCTACCGTCCGGTCATGTCGCTTCGCGTCCTGATCGCACCGGACAAGTTCAAGGGCACGCTCAGTGCCCATGCCGCGGCTCAGGCTATCGCCGCTGGCTGGCGCAGGGCTAGGCCTGCAGATCGACTAGCGCTGCTGCCCATAAGCGACGGCGGAGACGGCTTCGGCGAAATTCTCAGCGCAGCGCTGGGAGCGAAATTACAGAGGGTTCGCACCGTGGATGCTGCGCATCGCCCACTGGAAGGTCAATGGTGGTGGGATGCCAAGTCAAAGACTGCCATTATCGAGTCAGCGAATACCATTGGCCTCGCAATGCTGCCACCGGGGCAGTTTCATCCATTCCAGCTCGACACGTTTGGCCTCGCCGCCGTGCTCATTGCAGCGGCAGGCAAAGGCGCAAGGCGCTGCTTTGTTGGCATTGGAGGCAGCGCGACAAATGATGGTGGGGCAGGGGTGGCGCGAGGCTTAGGCTGGCAGTTTTTCAACGGCCGGGATGAGGAACTGATCCGGTGGACGCACTTGCAACAGTTGAAACGGCTCGCCGTGCCGCGTTGCCAAAAGCTATTCCCGCAACTGATCGTCGCCGTGGACGTCCAGAACAAACTGCTGGGCGCACGTGGTTGCTCGCGCGTGTATGGACCGCAGAAAGGTTTGCGCCCAGAGGAATTTCCAAGCGCCGAGCGTGCGCTGCGCCGGCTGGCGAATGTGGTGAAAGGGCAGCTCCAACGCGACCTCGCGGGCGTGCCGGGCACCGGTGCAGCCGGCGGGTTGGGTTTTGGTCTGTGCGCTTTCGCAGGCGCGAAGTTGGAGCCGGGCTTCGCGCTCATCGCACGGCATGCGCGGTTGGAAGAGCACCTGCGTGCGGCGGATTTAGTCATCACCGGTGAAGGTGCGCTCGATCGCTCGTCGCTCATGGGCAAGGGGCCCGGTGAGATTGCCGTCCGATGTCGCGCACGCAAGCTGCATTGCCTCGGCCTTGGCGGTGTCGTGCAGGACGAGACGGCGTTAAAGAAATGGTTTCAGTCCGTCAGCGGACTCACGCAACTCACGTCATCCACGCAGGCCAAAGCGAACGCGGCGAAGTGGCTGGCGAAATTGGCAGAGCAGACAGCTCAAGCATTGCCGTGAAACTCTTTTACACCGGCCCAGTCATCAACACCGAGATGCTCGTGGCGATGCTGGAGAAGCACGGTATCGCGTCGACACAGGAGTTCTTAGACCCGTCCCTGCCCGATGACGGCGACTTGAGCCGCGAGGCCAAGGTGTTGGTGGCGGAGGGGGATTATGATCGGGCTTACCGACTCTTTTACGAGGACAAGGAAAACGAGCTGTGACGAAGTGTGTGGTGCGATATCGGCTTGGGTTTCGGCAGCAGTCTCGGTTGCGAGTTGGGTATAAAACCAGAGGAGATGCTCGTTGAGCTGCTCGCTAATAAGTCCTTCATAATGCCCGTTAATCGGGTATCCGGCCTGCATCCCAGCGAATTAGTCCATTGCGCGCACTGGCATCTGCGCGCGAAGGAAAAACTCCATGAATTTTCTGCCCTCTGAGGATTTCTAGACTGTATTGACCTAGATTATGTTGTTCCGGCCTGAACAAATTGGCTGCCCTGAGTTTCGTCGCATGCTGCGGCAAGATCGCCGTGGGTTCCTGCGCTCTGGCTTCCTCGGGTTTGCGGGGCTATCGATGGCAAACCTGCTCCGCATCGAGGCGCAAGCAAAGGCGGCCGGCGGCAAAACCTCGCGCGAAAAATCAGTCATCATTTTGTGGATGCGCGGCGGCCCCAGTCAGCACGAGACATGGGATCCAAAGCCTGATGCTCCCCAGGATTACCGTGGTGCGTTCGGCGCGATGAGCACCAGCGTCCCGGGCATCCAAATTTGCGACCTCCTGCCGATGTCGGCGAAGATCCAGCACAAGTACTCCATCATTCGCAGCCTGCATCACACCGACGCGGGGCACTCTGGCGGCGACCAGATCATGTTCACCGGGTATCCGCCCACGCCCGCGCAAAACTTGGAGATCAACGCGTACCCTAGTTGCGGCTCCATCGTCTCGAAGGAACTCGGGCAGCAAAACCCAAAGCTGCCTCCTTACGTCGTCATCCCGCGCAACTGCCCCGGCACTGGTTCTGCTTACCTTGGGGCTAAACACGCCGCTTTCGCCACCGAAGCGGATCCCGCCAAGCCTGGCCCTTTTTCGATCCCGAACTTTACCCCGGTTGAAGGCATCTCTTTCGACCGCCTTGATGACCGGCGTAAGCTGCTGGGCAGCTTCGACCAAATCCGCCGTGACGTGGACGCCTCTGGCATCATGGGCGCAATGGATAGTTTCCAGCAAAAAGCTTGGGACATCGTCGCCGGACCCGACGCCCGCTCGGCCTTTGACCTAGACGCTGAACCGACCAAGATCCGCGAGCGCTACGGCTTCATGCCGGAATATGTCGCCCCCACGCCCGACCGCTGCGGGGTCCCCGCGTGGAGCCAACGAATGTTGCTCGCCCGTCGCCTTGTCGAGGCTGGCGTTCGCCTTGTCACCGTGGATCTGCGCTGGTGGGACACCCATGTGAAGGGCTTCGAAACCATGCGCGATGGCTTCCTTCCGCGCTGGGATCGCGCTTATACCGCACTAATCGAGGACCTCGACCAGCGCGGAATGCTCGACAGCACGATGGTCATCGCTTGGGGCGAGTTTGGTCGCACCCCGCGAGTGAACTCCACCGGTGGCCGTGACCATTATCCTAACGTCTTTAGTGCTGCTGTTGCCGGTGGGGGCATTAAAGGGGGCCGTGTCGTCGGCTCTTCGGATAAATATGGTGCATCCCCGGTGGACAATCCCAAAACTGCCCAAGACGTCCTCGCCTCCATGTACCGTCACCTTGGCATCGATGCGACCAAGTCCTACGTAGACCATCAAGGTCGACCGCATCCGATTCTCCCGCATGGCACGCCGGTTGAAGAGTTGTTTGCCTAAACCAGGTCGAGAATCTGTTCAGCGGGTATTCCTTTCGGCGTTTTGTTACATTCAGTCGTTGATGGGACTCCAGATCCAGAGCCTTACAAATGACTTTGGCTGATTGAACTCAAGAGGTTCTGTTTGTTACATAAACTCCACTTGTGAGTGGCACCGGCTGTGGAGGAAAAAGCCCGAGTGCCTTCAACGTAGGCATTTCCTAGCAACCACCTACAAGTGGACGGACGTCAATCTCCGCGAGTTGCGGGGCTCACTGCTCCCTGTCATATTGAAACCAATGAATAGTCCCTGCACCGCAGGTATCATTTTGCTGCTCTCAGCATTTGCGGCTGAGGCAGCGTTCTTCGGGTCGGCCTCCGCGAAAGATCCGTCAAAGCTGTCTTATCAAAAAGACGTGCTCCCGTTGCTCAGGAAGTACTGTTACGACTGTCACTCCGATGGAATAAAGAAAGGGGGCGTCGAGTTTGATAGCCATAAGTCACATGCCGACTTGCTCGCGGACCGCAAGCTATGGAACCAGACGTTGCTCAACGTCCGCAGCCGCGTAATGCCGCCAGAGGACCGAAAAAAGCAGCCGACCCTAAACGAACGCGAAGTCATTCAGGCGTGGATCGACTTCGAGGTGTTCAAGGCCGACCCGAAAAATCCCGACCCGGGTCGGGTGACCATTCGCCGGCTCAACCGCACGGAGTACAACAACACCATCCGTGACCTCGTGGGCGTGAACTTTCGCCCCGCCGATGACTTTCCTGCCGACGATGCTGGCTACGGCTTCGACAACATCGGCGACGTACTGTCAATGCCGCCGTTGCTCTTGGAGAAGTATCTAACGGCGGCAGACAAAATCTTAGGGCAAGCCATTATCGTCTCGCCCGTTCCAAACGCTCGTGGCACGCACCTCGACCCAAAATTGCTTGATGGGCCCGTGGAAACTTACGTGGGCGCGACCGGCAACATGCGGATGTTCACCAAAGGTTCGGCTTCGATGCGTTTCAACACCCTGAAGTCGGGGGAACACTGGTTCCGTGTGCTGGCAGCGGAGCGCATCTCCGGCCAAGAGACGGCGCGAATGGAGGTGCGTGTAGACGGCAATGTGGTGAAGACGGCGTCAGTGAACGGCACGCTGGAATCGCCCACGTTGGTGGAGTTCGAGGCGCGGCTGAACGCCGGAAGCCACATGTTGTCCTTCGCCCTCCTCAATCCGCAAGACGGCCCGGCGGGCACAGGCACCAAGTATTCGCGTGGGCTCGCCATCGAACAAATCGAGTTTTACGACATGTCGGAAACGACCGCGCCGGACCGATCCAAGGCGCAGCGTATCGCGGCAAGGCAATTTAAGGGTGGCAATGATACGACAAATCCCGATGCGCCCCGGCGAGTTTCTGGCACGCGACCGTTAACGGCTAAGTTTTCTGTCGCACGAGCGGGCGAGCATCGGCTGCGGGTCTGCACGCAAACGCGTTACGTCGCACCCGAAACAACGCGAATGGAAATCCGCTTGGACGGGAAACTGATTAATACGATAGAGGTGCGTGGTGACCCGGACTTAGCGCACGTCGCGGAGCTGCCGGTGCAGCTCTCCGCAGGCACACATGAGTTGAGTCTCGGATTAGCGAATCCCCATACGACGCCAAAGGATGAGCGAGGCCGCTCGCAGACGCGGGCCTTCGCAGTGGAATGGGTGGAGATCTTGGAGCCGAAACCGAACGCGGTGATACGGCTGCTGCCAGACCTGCTGTTTGTGGGCTACAACGCTAAGCAGCTCGGCGACGGTTGGGTTTCGCTCAATAGCGTTGAAGAAGACGACGTAGCGTTCGATTTTGTCGCGCCACGTGACGGCGAGTATTCCCTTCGCACGCTTGCTTGGGCAAAGTCTGCTGATTCCAACGCGATGGTGCTGACCTTCCAACGTGACAATCAAACCCTTCGGCAAGTCAAAGTTGAGGCAGAAGAAACTGCGCCGCAGCATTATGAAGCAAAGTTCCGGTTGCCGGCGGGAAAGCATCGTTTGCGTGTCGTTGTGTTAAGGGACAAGACCGGGTTGTCGCCAGAGAAAGCTGCTGTATGGAAGTCGGGTAAAGACCAGAAAGGGGCCGTTCATGTACGTCATCTCGAAGTTGAAGGGCCGCCCGAGGCTGCTGCCGAGATGCTACCGGAGACGCACCGAAGAATTTTCTTCAAACGCGCGACGAAAGACACAGAGCCGCAGGTCGCAAGCGAGGTAATTGGGGCTTTTGCAAAGCGCGCTTATCGCCGGCCCGTGACGGCGGCAGAGGTGGCACGGCTTGTTAAGGTTTATGATTTCGCGCGGAAAAATGGTGAGTCATTCGAGGTTGGGGTGGCCCAGGCACTTAAGGCCGTGCTGGTTTCGCCGAGTTTCCTCTTTCGCGGCGAGCTACAACCCGAACCGGACAACCCGAAGTCTGTTCATGCTGTCAATGAGTTCGCACTAGCATCGCGGCTTAGTTATTTCTTATGGAGTACGATGCCGGACACGGAGCTGTTCTCATTGGCCGAGCGAGGACAGTTGCGCGCGAACCTTGAGACGCAGGTTCGTCGGATGCTCAAGGATCCTAAGAGTCGCGCGCTGGTGGAAAACTTTGCTGGCCAGTGGCTACAACTACGCAACCTTGCCGTACTCCAGCCGGACAGGAAGCTGTTTCCCAGCTACGATGCGAAGCTGCGCTCGGCGATGCAGCGCGAGACCGAGTTGCTCTTCGAGACCGTGCTACGCGAGGATCGGAGCGTGTTCGAGTTCCTCACGGCGGATTACACCTTTGTCAACGAACGGCTTGCCAAACATTATGGCATAACGGGCGTAAGCGGTGAGGAATTCCAGCGCGTGAGCCTCAAGGGCACGCCGCGCGTGGGTGTGCTAACCCACGCCAGCATCCTAACGCTCACCTCGAACCCCACGCGTACGTCGCCCGTGAAGCGTGGCAAGTGGGTTTTGGAAAACCTTCTAGCCACCCCCCCGCCACCGCCTGCGCCAAATGTCCCGGAACTAGACGACCAGAAACAACTCAGCGGCACTTTACGGCAGCGCATGGAGCAACATCGCGCAAATCCGAATTGCGCATCGTGTCATACGAAGATGGATGCCATTGGTTTCGGGCTGGAAAACTTCGATGCGGTCGGTGTGTTCCGCGCGGTAGACGGCGGTGCGGCGATTGACCCCAGTGGCCAACTTGGCTCGGCGGAAAATTTCCAAGGTCCTGTGGAACTTGCAAAGCTCCTCGCGACGAAAAAACACGACGACTTTTTGCGCTGCATGGTGGAGAAGATCCTCACCTACGCGCTTGGGCGCGGGCTAGAGTATTACGACCGGCCGGCGGTGCTGGCCATCGCCGATGGTCTTGTGAAGCGAAAACACGCTTTTTCCAGTCTTGTGTTGGAGTTGGTAAACAGTGTGCCCTTCCAAAAGCGGCGCGGCGAAGGTGACGCACATGTCGCAATTCGATGAGTAACCCGATTTTAGGCTTTCCATGAACATACTGCCGCAACGGTCAGTCAATTGGTCAATTATTGCAGAGTAGGGTTCGCCATCTTAGAATTTAGCAATACCAGACACTATGCCGCAATCAACGTTGCCTCGTCGCACATTCCTCCGTGGCCTCGGCACACTCATGGCTTTGCCCGCGCTCGAAGCGATGACGCCTAACGTCAAGGCCACCGCAGTGAAGACTGCCCCGCGCCGTACCGCCTTCGTGTATGTGCCTAACGGCATGAACATGGCGCACTGGTGGCCTGAGACCGTGGGCAAGGGTTACGAATTGCCTGCCATCCTTAAGCCGCTCGCTGCGCATCGTGATGATTTCAACATCATGTCCGGCCTCGCACAGGTGAGTGGTCGTGGTGGTCCTGACGGCGCCGGTGATCATGCTCGCGCCAACGCAACTTGGCTCACCGGTCAGCGAGCGCGTAAGACGGCGGGCGCAGACATCCAAGTGGGTGTCTCGATTGATCAAGTGCTCGCTGAAAAGGTTGGCAAGCAGACCCGCTTCAACTCCCTCGAGCTAGGTTGCGACAAAGCCCGCACTGCCGGAGCGTGCGATAGCGGTTATTCTTGCGCCTACCAGTTTAACCTAGCTTGGAAAGGCCCAGCCACCCCCATGCCGCCTGAGGCTAATCCGAAGTTGGTCTTCGAGCGTCTGTTCGGTAACGGGGCGAACGCCGAGGAAGCTGCTGCCCGCCAGAAACGTGAGCAGTACAACCGAAGCATTCTCGACTTCGTGCTTGAGGATGCGCATGCGCTCAAGCGCGAGCTTGGTGCGACTGACCGTCGCAAGCTTGACGAATACATGACTGCGGTGCGCGAATTGGAACAGCGCATTCAACAGGCTGAGAAGTTCAAGCTTGCTAATATCGCGCCCGTTGCGCGGAAAGACTTCCTACCGCAGGACTACAGTTATGAGCAGCACATCCGGATGATGTATGACCTGATGGTGTTGGCTTTCCAATCTGACTCAACGCGCATCGCGAGCTTCCTTGTGGCGCACGACGGTAGCAATCGCAGCTACCCTTTCATCGGAGTGCCGGACGGCCACCATGACCTCTCGCACCACGGCGGTAACGCGGCGAAACTGGATAAGATCACAAAAATCAATACTTTCCACACCACGCAGTTTGCTTACTTCTTGGACAAGTTGAAATCGGCCAAAGAAGGTGCGGGCACCCTGTTAGACAACTGCGCCATCGTTTTCGGCAGTGGCTTGGCTGACGGAAATCGTCATGCGCACCACGACCTGCCAATTATTTTGGCCGGGCGCGCGGGTGGCACTGTCAAGAGCGGCCGAAGCCTCGAGTTCAAGCAGGAAACGCCACTATGCAACCTTTTTGTCTCCCTCGCCGAGCGCATGGGCGCGAAGGTGGACAAGTTCGGCGACAGCACTGGTCCACTGGAAGCCATTGCGCAGAACATTGAGGTCGGACCGCGCCAGTTAAAGTTAGACTCAGGTTCGGAATGGAAGCGCCGGATCTGACTAGACGACAAAGCGCATGAGCCGGGGATACTTTCTCCGGCTTTTTCTTTTCTCGGGGGGCTGTGATGAGATTATTTTCAATCTATGTATACGATTTACGACCATAACCGGGAGGCTTGGGATGAACTTGCTCGCCAGCAAATCCCGCTTGCCCGGCCCGCTGGGGAAAAAGAGTTCGCCAAGCCTCAGTTCATCATTAACCCCTCCGGCTGGGTGGATTTTGAGGTGCGCGGCCTACGCGTGCTTTGTCTCGCGGCGGGTGGCGGCAAGCACAGCGCCCTCTTTGCCGCCGCAGGTGCGGAGACCACCGTGGTGGACATCAGCCCTGCGATGCTTGAACTCGACCGCAGGCTCGCCGCCGAGCGGGGGCTCAAGGTCAACATCGTTGAAGCTTCGATGGATAACCTCTCCGCGCTGCCCTTAGCGCACTTCGACCTCGTGGTGCAGCCCGTCAGTACCTGTTATGTTCCCGCAGTGGCGCCCGTTTACCGCGAGGTCGCACGTGTGATTGCACCGGGAGGTCTCTACATCAGCCAGCACAAGCAGCCGGTGAACCTGCAGGCTAGCCTCCGCATCGCGACAGTTGGTTATCCGCTGCTGGAGCCTTATTATCGCAGTGGTCCACTACCGGCGGCTTCAGCCGGTTCCGCGCTGCGAGAATCGGGCACGCTGGAATTTCTGCACCGGTGGGACGAACTCCTTGGCGGCCTCTGCCGCGCGGGCTTTGTGATCGAGGACACCTTCGAGCCGAATCATGGTGATTCGGCGGCGACGCTCGGCAGCTTTGGCCACCGGTGCTGGTTCATGGCCCCCTACCTTGCCATCAAGGCTCGGCGAAAAGCGACGGCCCCCTCTGGGCAAAAGCTGCTGGTGCGGTAGGAGCTACGAATTCAGCTTTGTGCCAACTCGGGTCGCTCCATAAATGCATAGCACAGCAGGTGGCAAATGCCCATCTGCGCGTCTTCGGCGCGCCCATAGTGAGCGTCGGCAATCACAATGACGTCCTTGGCGATCTCCGCCAGTCGACCACGTTTGGCTCCGACGAGCGCGATGGTGTGCAGACCATGGGCATTCGCCCACTCGATGGCTTTCACGCAGTTCGGGGAGTTGCCGCTGACGCTTAGGGTTAACGCGAGGTCACCGGGTCGACCGTAGTTCTGAAGTTGCGCGGCAAAGACATCGGCATAGGCATAGTCGTTACTCAGCGCGGTGAGCCAACTCACGTTATCGTTGAGCGACATGACGCGGAAGCGCTTGCGGAGCTTGTCAGACGCGCCCTTGCCCAGATCGGTGGCAAAGTGCGAGGCGTTGGCCGCACTGCCCCCGTTGCCAAAGACGAAAATCTGCCGGTCCTCGCGGTGCGCTTGCCGAAGTCTCTCAATTAGGTGAGCGACCGCGTCCGCTTGGATGGAGTCGAGCGCGGCCTTTTGCTTGGCGATGTAATCATCAATCCAATCATTCATTTCCAATACTTTGGCAAAGTTGCGGCCGAAGCGGCAAACAAATTGCTGACGGTAAGCTCCGTGAGTCATCCATTTTACCTCTACCGTGGAGCTGTGTCCTTTTGGGAAATTTACGCACAGAACCAATTTAATGAGTCATTACTAGCGAAGCACCTGCCATTCGCTGGAGAACGGTGTCTGCACCGCAAGGCCAGGAGCAGCGTTTGATCCTTGGTTTCCCAACTGCCGAGACTAGTACTTGCGCGCAGTCTTGCGGTCCTCGCTTTCGAACTGCACCAGGTCATTAGCCAGCATCTCCGTTGCATCGCGCGGAGTTAGTGCACGCGCTTGTGCGGGCGACAGAAGGTAATAATGGCGAACATCGGTCAGTGCAGCGCCTACCTCCCAGCAATCATCCTCCTTGGTAACCCAGTCTGCGGGCGCGAAGCGGCGCAGATCGATCGGCACGGAATAGGCGCGCAAGCTCTTGCGCTGCTTGTCGGTGTACTCATGCAGGTACGACATGGCGAGTTCACGTAGGCTTCGATAAACCGGATCGCGCCAGCGCAGCCAGACATGGTTGCTCTTGGAAATGGCGCCCCAGCAACCGTTACGGCGGAAAAGCGCGACCACATGGTCGAAATCGCCCTGGGCCTCGAGATCCATCAGAAGCGGAGGTTCCCCTCGCAGCCAGAGGGCACAGGCGGCGGTGAAAGCCGCCTCGATGCAGTGGGCGACCCGATGACGCAACACACCGCGCACCGAACGCAGGGTATCCCCGTTTGGTTCGAAATTGGCGGGCAGACTGACGACAAATTTTTGGATCTGCCAAGGCGTAGTAAGCGCCAGCAATTTGCGGCTCTCGGCTTTAGTGAGGCCGAGTTGTTCGGGCGTCGGTCGCTTGATGTTGCGAAGCTTCTTTGGCATTGCCTCAATTCTGCCGCGTTCGTCCCTGCTGAGTCAGCACGGGTGCTCTCGTGGCGTTGGGTTAGTTGTCACAGTTAAGGTGGGATAAACCCATTACCGCCCCAAAACGTTTGATAAATCGCATCTCTTGACGCTGCTTGGCTCAGAGAAGATTGCTTCTGCGACTGGTTGATTTGGACATTTTGTGACGCTCTTGGAGCGCGTCAACTGGTTTGCCGTTTTTTTTACGCATCGGCGTGGTTAATCTCTCCCCAAACTTACCCACCGCCGCCCTTTGATCTTTGCCAACTGGGTGAACCCAGTGTAATGGCGCGCGGTGAATTCGCGCATTCAAACCACCTTTGCGGCCCTCGCCGGCTTGCTCTTAGTCACTGCTCTCGGTACGGCAATCTTTTGGACGCTCGCCTTAAGCCGTCACCCAAGCACCCCGGCAGCCAGTCCTGCCTCAACCGGGGGCGACGAGCGTCTTTACGCTGGCCTGCCGGATGCCACGCGCTACGGCCATCCCGTGATCATCCTGACCAATGCCGCTTACTTGACCGGCTATTGTGAAGCCCGCCGCAATCCCGCTTGGGTAGGGTTTAGCCTCAACAGCATCACCGTTGGTTCGCTGGGAAAGCGCCCAAGCAAGTTTTTCACGGACACAAGGACTCGCAGCGCAACGCATCAGGATTATACCAATAGCGGCTACGACCGTGGCCACA
>Ga0194132_10003173_pt1 | contig 29708 bp, 30 predicted proteins | sample TA2KigOf80mmetaG_FD_148612 | JGI IMG/M metagenome (GOLD analysis project Ga0194132, IMG submission 148612) | Freshwater microbial communities from Lake Tanganyika, Tanzania - TA2015054 Kigoma Offshore 80m | ecosystem: Environmental > Aquatic > Freshwater > Lake | place: Tanzania: Lake...
GCGCTTGCCGGCGGCCGTTTCACCTACGCCGTCGGCCGGCTCGTCTTGTGGTCGGCGAAAGAGGGTTACGTCGATCCCGAGGGCGCGATTCTGCGAACGGGAACGTTTGCCCGCCTGGCCATCGCCGCGCCGAAGCTTGCGCCCTACGGCGCCGCCGCGATCGAGGTGTTGGCGAAGCTCGACCTCGAGTCCGATCTCCGGCCCAAGTTCGTCCAGGGCGAAAACATCGCGCAGACCCATCAATTTGTCGCCACCGGCAACGCCGAACTCGGCTTTGTCGCCTTGTCGCAGGTGATCCGGGACGGCAGGATCCTCTCCGGTTCGGCCTGGATCGTGCCCCGGGACATGCACGCGCCCATCCGCCAGGACGCGATTATCCTGGCGCGGGCGAAAGACAACCCGGCGGCGCGGGCATTCGCCGACTTTCTCAAGGCCGAGACGGCGCGCGCCATCGTCCGCGCGCATGGGTATGAATAACCTCCCTCACCCTCCCGCCTTCGGCGGAGCTTCGGCGGGCCCCTCCCTCTCCCGCAAGCGCGGGAGAGGGTGCCGAGCGAAGCGAGGCGGGTGAGGGCGAAAGGGAGCGGACCCAATCATGGCCGAAGAAGCGCTGGTCGCCATCGGGCTGACCCTCAAGCTGGCGCTGGTCACCACGGCGATCCTGCTGGTGGCGGGCACGCCGCTAGCCTGGTGGCTCGCCCATACCCGTTCGCGGCTCGAAAGCGCGGTCGGCGCCCTGGTGGCAATGCCGATCGTGCTGCCGCCGACGGTGCTCGGGTTCTACCTGCTGGTGGCGATGGGGCCCGAGGGGCCGGTCGGGCGGCTGACGAGCGCGCTCGGGCTCGGGCTGTTGCCGTTCACGTTCGCCGGGCTGGTGGTCGCCTCGGTGTTCTATTCGCTGCCGTTCGTGGTACAGCCGATCCAAAACGCGTTCGAGGCCATCGGCGACCGCCCGCGCGAGGTCGCCGCGACGTTGCGCGCCTCGCCGCTCGACACGTTTTTATCGGTCGTGTTGCCGCTCGCCCGGCCCGGGTATCTCACCGCCACCGTCATGGGCTTTGCCCACACCGTCGGCGAATTCGGCGTGGTGTTGATGATCGGCGGCAACATCCCCGGCGAGACCCGGGTGGTGTCGGTGCAGATCTTCGACCACGTCGAGGCGCTCGAATACGGCCAGGCGCATTGGCTGTCGGCGGCGATGGTCGGATTCTGCTTTTTGGCCCTGCTCGCGCTTTACATCCTCAACCCGACGGGGGCGCGGCGGCGAATCCCGCCGCGCGTATTCGAGGGCGCCCCTGACGGGGCGCGGCGCCGATGAGCGGAATCGAAGCGCGCTTCACCCTCGCACGCGCGGATTTTTCTTTGGATGTCGACCTAACGCTGCCGGGCCAGGGCATCACGGCCGTGTTCGGTCCTTCCGGGGCCGGCAAGACGTCGGTCCTGCGCGCGATCGCCGGGCTGGAACGCGCGGCGGGCTTTGTCCGCGTCAACGGCGCGACTTGGCAGGACGACACGCGGAACGAATTCGTGCCGACCCACAGGCGTCCGCTCGGCTACGTCTTCCAGGAAGCGAGTCTCTTTCCCCATCTCGACGTCCGGCGGAACCTCGAATACGGGATGCAGCGAGTCCCGGCGGCGAAGCGGCGGGTATCGCTGCACATGGCGATTGACCTGCTCGGCATCGGGACCCTGATGGACCGCGATCCGGCGACGCTATCCGGCGGCGAGCGCCAGCGGGTCGCCATCGCCCGCGCGCTCGCCACCAGCCCGGATCTCCTGCTGCTCGACGAACCCTTGGCCTCCCTCGACGCCGCGCGCAAGGCGGAAGTCCTTCCCTACCTGGAGCGGCTGCACGATCAATGGGACCTTCCGGTCCTTTACGTCAGCCATGCCCTCGATGAAGTGGTGCGCATCGCCGATCACTTGGTGCTGATGGACAAAGGGCGCGTCGCGGCGAGCGGATCGATCGATGCCCTGCTCGCGAGGTCCGACCTTCGCCTGATCGAAGGCGACGGCGCGGCGGCGTGGATCGAGGGCACCGTCGCCGATTACGACGCCGCCTATCACCTGCTCGCCATCGATTGTCCGGGCGGGCGCTTCCTGCTGCCCGGTTCGTCCCGTTCCGCCGGAACGCGGGTGCGCCTCAAGGTCCAGGCCCGCGACGTGAGCCTCGCGCTCGAAAAGCCGACCGGAAGCAGCATCATCAACATTTTGCCCGTCCGCGTGATCGACACGCGCAACGAGGCGCGGGGTCAAGTGGTGGTCGCGCTCGCCCTGGGTCCGGGCCGAATCTTCGCCCGCGTCACCCGCAAGTCCGCCGACACCCTCGATCTGCGGCCGGGACGGGAAGTGTACGCGCAGATCAAGGGCATCGCCGTCGTCGATTGATCACGTCCCATCTTGGACGCGCGCGCCGATCTTGCTAGGATCATGCGTCCTTATTCCGCCACGACCATGCCCGAAACAACCGCTCCCGAAAATTTCAAGACCCGCGTCTTCAGCAAGGGCGCGACCCTGGTCAAGGAAGGCGAGAAAGGCAACGACGTCTTTCTCATCGTCAAGGGCAAGGTCGAGGTGCGCAAAGGCCGGCACGCCGACTTTCCCTACGTTTTCGGCGTCAAGGGCCCGGGCGAGATCATCGGCGAGATGGCGGCGTTCGACGATTATCCGCACATTGCCACCGCCGTTGCCCTGACCGAAACCGTTGTCACCGTCATGTCGCGCGTCGAGTTCGAGCGTCGGCTCAACGCGATGGATCCGATCATGCGCGGCGCCATTCTCGCCGTGGTGCGACGCGCGCGCGAAATGGCCCATATGCTTTCCGCCAATTTGGAGCCTATTCGTCTCTGGCCCAGGCGCCAGTAGGCGCGGGCGACGCGGGTTGAGCGAACGCTTCTGGGCGGAAAATCCGGAACCAAGTTAAGGGGATGGCTATACCTTGGACGCGCGGCCGAGGCTTGGTAGGATAGCAACCTCAATCCCGTAACGAACATGTCCGATACGACCACCCCAGAAAGTTTCAAGACCCGGGTTTTCAACAAAGGCGAAACTCTGGTCAGGGATGGCGAAAAGGGCGACGACGTCTTCCTGATCGTCAAGGGCAAGGTCGAGGTGCGCAAGGCCCTGCGCAACGACCGTCACCTGTCCCTCGGCTTCAAGGAGAAGGGCGAGATCATCGGCGAATTTTCCGCCTTCGACGATCAGCCGCACGTCGCCACCGTCGTCGCCTTGGACGAAACCGTCGTCACCGTCATGACCCGCGCGGAATTCCAGCGCCGGGTCGCCACCGTCGACCCGATCGTGCGCAATGCCGTATTTTCCGTGGTGCGACGGGCGCGCGATCTGATCGGCCAATTGGTCGAAAAAGCCGAACCGATCCGCCTCGGGTCCAAACGGTGAAAGCGGGTTCTACGCAAACACCGCCGGGGCGAGATTGACGAGCGGTTCGCTCAACTCATAGACGCTGCGCACCGCCAACTCGTCGCCGTAGGGAATGTTCTCTTTCTCCGCGCGCTTGCGCAAACACTCCTCGTGAAAGTCGAGTACGTCCTTGGGGAACGGCATCAGGCCTGGCGACAGAATGCGGAAGTAGCCCTCGGCGTCGCGCGCCGGCATCACCCGGCTCTTGATCCAGCGGTTGGGCGACCAGGGAATGTCGAGCACGCCCGCTTCGGCCGCGCGCACGGTGCCCTGGGCGACGTCGCCCTCGCCCATCTCCAGGACCTTGTCCATCACCGCGGTCACCTCGCGCCGGATCAGGTCGCACTCGCGCCGAAATTCCGGCATCGAGTCGAGACGGAGGCCGCGCGCGAGATAGAGCGCCATGCGCGTGATGCGCAGGCCCTCGGCGTTGGCGGCCGGGGTCGGTAGGCCGAACGCCTCGTGGGTCGATTTGGTGGTGACCGAGTTGGCGCCGGCGACGCCCGCGAGCGTGCCGCCGTAGGCGAGCAGCGCCGCCGCCTGAGTTTCGTCGTAGGGCCACGCCCCCATCCAGTGGAGCGACGTGATCGGGGTGAAGACGTCGTCGAAGCCGAAGCGCCTCAGGTATTTCTGGACCAGCACCCGGGCCATGCGGATAGCGGCCGCGTCCTGGACGAGATGGAGGGTCTGGGCGAGTTCGAGGCCATAATCGCGCACGCCCTGATGCGCGGCGAGCAGCGTGTCGATAATGCCGGTGACGATCGCGATCGACGGCGGAATGTTGGTGCCGGTCAGGAATCCCGGCTGGCGGCGGTGCAGCAGGACGCCCTTCTCGGCGTAGAGCGCGACCAGGCGGTCGAGGTACTGGTAATTGCGGATGCCTTCTTCCAGCGACGTTTCCTTGGTGTAGGAAACGGTGTAGGCGAGCCCCGAGCCGAGGTAGCCGGTGTAGCCGGCGGCGTAGCCGACCTCGCCGGTGAACCTGGGGAACGACGTTCCCGACAGCACGATCGCCGGCCGGTCGATCGCCTCGATCAGCTTGCGCGTTTCGCGCGGGCCGTAATTGACCATGGGAAAGCCGTTGAGCATGGAGCGGCCGGCCTTGCGGCTTTCCTCGACCCCGTCGGCGGCCTTGGCCCATTGCTCGTTGCGGGTGTAACTGTCGGTGGTGGTCGGCACGATATCGGCAAGCCCGGTGTTTTCCAGCTCGCGCATCAGTTCCATCTGCAATTCCAGGGTGCCGAAACCGCCGCGCGGCTGGGTCAGGCAGCGGCCTTCGGCCTCGGCCTTCTTCATCACCGCGGGCAGGCGCTTCTTTTCCGGCATCGCCAGGTGATAGGCGGCGGCCTCGTCGAGGTCGATCTCGGCGCCGGTCGGCCAGCGGGCGAGGTTTTCCTTCCGCAGGCGATGGAATTCGTCGAGCGGGATGGGCGCCGCCGAGAACGGCAACCGTACGTCAATTCTTGTGTCGAGCTTGTTCATGATCATCGATTCCGACCGGCTTGAGCGAACCGAGCGCCAGCGCCAACGCGGCTTCCGGCTCGACCCCCGCGAGCAGGCCGGCAGCATAAAGCATGTAATCGTGATCGACCAGCAGCCGGGGCGCCGTGGGCCGCAACGACATGGGGCGGGCGGGGTCGGCGCGCGCGGCCTCCAGCACGCTCGCCGGCGTCGCGCCGTGGGCGAGCGGCCCGCCGGTGCCGATCACGGTCTTGACGGCGGAGAGGTCCTTGCCGGTCTGGACCACCACCGGCCCCTGCACGGTCTGCATGATCCGGGTCGAGCCGGCGTGGCGTTCGACCGCGATGCGCACCGCCGCCCAGGCGAGCGCCTCGTCGAACGCGGTTTCCTCGGGCGTCGCCGGCAGCCGCTCCACGTCGGCGGAGAACGCCTTGAGCAGCCGGTCGACGGTCGCGGCGCCGAGTCCCGAACGCCGTGCGACGGCGTCCGGCCCGATCGCCTCGACGATGGCGGCGGCATTGTGGCGCATGCCGAGATCGCCCTCGACCGTGCGCTTGACGCGCGGCTCGGGCAGGCCGTGCGTCACCACCCCTTCGCGCGAGGGCGCGCCGTCGGCGACCGAATGGACGTCGGTGGTGGCGCCGCCGATATCGACCACCAGCAGTTCGCCGAGGCCGGTCTTATCGCCTGCGCCATCGGCGAGCAGGCGGGCCCCTTCCATCACCGCCGCCGGGGTCGGCATCAGCACCGCGTCGAAGCGCGAGGCGGCGCGGTCGATGCCCTTGGCGTGCACGATCCGGTCGATGAACACCTGCCGGATGGCGGCGCGCGCCGGGTCGATATTGAGTTCGCCGAAATTCGGCATGACATTGTCGGCGAGGCGCACGGTTTTGCCGGCGGCGGCGAGCAATCCCGCCAGTTCCTCGCCCACGTCGCGGTTGCCGGCGAGCACGATCGGGCACGCCAGATCGAGCGCCGCAAGGCGAGCGCCATTGTGGCGGATGACGTCGGCGTTGCCGCCGTCGGTGCCGCCGGCGAGCAGAACGATGTCGGGCGCGAGGCCGAGGATGCGCGCTTCGTCGGCGGGCGTCAGGCGATACGCGAACGTGCCGACCAGCTTGGCGCCGGCGCCAAGCGCCGCCTGGCGCGCGGCCTCCGCCGTCAGTTCCCGGACCAGGCCGATGGTCACCATCTTGAGCCCGCCCGCCGCCGACGACGACGCGAGGCGATGCCTGAACGCGGGCAGGCGGCCGAGATGGCGTTCGAGATCGGCGAGTGCCAGGTCCATGCCGACCGTGACATCGGTGGCCACGGTCGAGGGGCCCTGCCCGGTCGCCAACAGCCGGGGCCGCTCCAGATCGACCGCGCGCAGCTTGGTGTAGGTCGAGCCGAAGTCGATCAGCAGCGCCGCGGTCATCGCGATCCGGCCCTTTTCTTGAAATCCTCGTTCAACAGGCGGATCACGTCCGGGGTGCGGGTCGAGGGCGGAAACACCCGGTCGAAGCCCATGTCCAAGTAAGTGCGTTCGGTTTCCTCCCAGCTCCGCTTGCCGACCACCAGGTTGCCGCCGACGTAGAGCAGAATGTTCTCCAGCCCGGCTTCGACGCAGAGATCGCGAAAGCCGCGGCAATCGAGTTCGCCCTGGCCATAGAGCGACGACACCAGGATGGCGTCGGCCGCCGTCTCGACCGCCGCCTTGATGAAATCGGCGGCGGGCGTCAGCGCGCCGAGCGCCACCACCTTGAAGCCCGCCTTTTCCAGGGCCAGGCTCAGGATGCGGTTGCCGACGATGTGGGTGTCGGCGCCGATCACGCCGGTAACCAACGTGCGTCCGATTGCCGGGCCGACGGCGCGTTCGGCGATAGGATCGGGGGCCGTCATGATACTTTGCGAACCTTTTGACCCGCGCCGAATTCGAACTGTTCCAGGGCCGACGCGCGGACACGGGCGGGATCGAGGCGGAGCGGGCCCGGGTCGAGTTGGATCGCGCCTCCTTCGACGCGCATCGGGTTCACGGCCAACGATTGCCTCTGGCGCCGAAAGCCGTTCATTTCGCCCGCCGTGGTCACGTGGCGGCGGGCGACGCAGGCTTCGTGCCAGCAGCCGATGTCGCTCGCGACGCCGTTGCCGAGTACCGCGCGCATGCCGAGCGTATGGATGCGATCGAGCCCGGCGGCGAGGCGCGTGAGCGAGCCGAATTTCATCAATTTCAGTTTCACGAACGCGGCGCCGATGCGCGCGGCGCGGTCGATATCGGCTTCGCCGTAGATCGATTCGTCGAGCATCAGGGGCACCACGCTTACTTCGGCGACGGCGGCGGCCGTGTCCCAATCGGCGGCGGCGCAGGGCTGTTCCAGCAATTCGATGCCTTCGGGCAAAAGGGCCTTGGCGAAACGGAGCGCGTCGTCGCGGGTGTAGCCCTGGTTGCCGTCGATGCGCAGTCGGAGGCGACCGGCGTTCAGGCGTTGGATCAGGCGCACGCGGGCGAGGTCACGGTCGGCGTCGAACCCGACCTTGATCTTGAGGGTGCCGGCGCCCGAGCCGAGCGCGGCCTCGATCTCGCGCGCGATGCCGGCTTCGTCGGTCGCTTCGAGCCCAACCAGCAACGGTACCGCGACCGGCGCCGCGATCGCCAGCAAGGGATGGCCTTCGGCCATCTCGATCGCGCTGACGAACGCGGTGCGCGTGAACGGCGCGTCCGCCAGTTCGGATTCGGCCAGCGCCTTGGCCGCCGCCGGGGTGAGGCCCGGCAGGCGCGGGGCGACCGCGCGCGCCCGCATCCAGGCGCCGTCGATGGTCTCGTCGGTGTAGCCGGAGAGCACCGTCGCTTCGCCGACGCCCTCGCCCGCGTCGCATCGGATCGTCGCCAGGATGGTGTCGAACCGGTCGATCGGGCCTAAGGCGAGCTTGTAGGGAACCTGCAACGGCAGCGCGAGGCGATGGAGGCTCAATTCGCGGATCATGGACGACTCGCTTACGCGACGCGCAACAGAAGCTTTCCGGTGGTGCCGCGCGATTCGATGACGCGATGGGCTTCGGGCGCCTGGCCAAGCGGAAATTCGCGGTCGATGGTAACCGCGAGCGCGCCCGCTTTCCAGGCCGCGAACAGGTCGGCGGCGCGGCCGCGGACTTCATCCGCGCTCGCCATGTAGTCGGCGAGGTGCGGGCGGGTGAGAAAGACCGAGCCGGCTTCGGCGAGATCGAGCACCGCGACCGGGTCGGGCTGGCCGGAACTGGCCCCGAAATTGACGCAGGTGCCGCGCCGGGCGAGCGAACGGAGACTCCTCGCCAGCGTGTCGCGGCCGACCGAATCGTAGACGACATTGACCCCCTTGCCGTCGGTCAGGTGCATGACTTCCTCGCGGAAATCGGTGTCGCGATAAAGGATGCAATGGTCGGCGCCGCGTTTCTTGGCGATCTCGGCCTTGGCCGGCGAGCCGACGGTGGTGAGCACGCGCGCGCCGCGCCGCTTGGCGAGCTGGATCAGCAACTGGCCGACGCCGCCCGCGCCGGCGTGGATCAGGCAGCTATGGCCCGGCTCCAGCCGGAACGCGGAATGGGTCAGGTAATGGGCGGTCGAACCCTGCAGCATCAGGGCGGTGGCGATGGGCGCCGGCACGTCCGCCGGCACCGGCACCAGTTTCCACGCCGGCACCGTCGCGTATTCGGCGTAGCTGCCGCGCACGATGCAGTAGGCGACCCGGTCGCCGGGCTTGCAATCGGCAACGCCCGGACCGACCGCATCGATCACCCCGCACCCTTCCATGCCGATGGTCATGGGCAGCGGGGTCTTGTAGGTGTGCGAGCGCGAATAACTGCCGTCGCGCATATAGACGTCGATGAAATTGACCCCGGCAAGTTCGAGGCGAACGCGCGCTTCGCCCGGCCCGGGTTCGGGCTTGGGCATCTCGCACAGCTTCAGTTCGTCGGCCTTGCCGAACCGCTCGATGCGCACGGCCTTCATCGTTTTTTCGCCCGCCAGCCGCTGTAGAGGGTGTAGGCGAGGCCGAGCACGCTGAACGCCATGATCGCGCCGCTGCCGGGGCGGGTGAAGAACACCGTCCAGTCGTTGTTGAAGCTGATCATGGTGGTCATGAAATTGGTTTCGGCGAGCGGCCCCAGGATCGCCCCCAGCACCATCGGCGCGATCGGAAAGCGGTAGCGCTCGAACAAATAGCCGAGCACGCCGAACGCGGCAATGACCCAGAGATCGCCGACGGTCGAGCGCGACGCCATCGCCCCCATGAAGCAGAACATCACGACGAAGGCCGACGTGATCGCTTCGGGAAACTCCAGTACCCGGACCAGCAGCTTGATGGCGAAGTAGCCGATCAGGCACATGCCGATCACCGACAGGAATACGGCGGCGAAGATCGCATAGACCAAGTCGGCCGATTTGAAGAACACATGCGGTCCCGGTTGCACGCCGTGCAGCATGAACGCGGCGAGGATGATCGCGGTCGCGCCCGAGCCGGGAATGCCCATGGTGAGCAGCGGCACCATCGCGCCGCCGACCGAGGACGTCGCCGCCGACTGCGGCGCGACGATGCCCTCGGCGATACCGGTGCCCATTTCCTTGCGCCGCCTGCCGTATTGGCCCTCGATGCCGTAGCTGACGAAGGAGGCGATGGTCGCGCCCGCGCCGGGAACGATGCCGATGACGAAGCCGATCAGGGAGCCGCGCACGAAGGTCCACTTGGCCTTGAGGGCGGCGACCAAGGACGGCAGCTTGGTCACGATTGTGTCGCGCCCGGAAACAGCCGCCGGCGTGCCGCGCTGCTCGAGCCGGGTCACCACCTCGCCCAGGCCGTAGGCGCCGACCATCACCAGCAGGTACTCGATGCCGTCGGCGAGCAGCAAAAACCCGAAATCGTAGCGCAACGTCCCGTGGGTCGGATCGGTGCCCACGGTCGCCAGCAGAAGGCCGATGGCGAGCGAGATCAGGGCCTTGGTCAACTGGCCGCCCGCGAGCGTCACCACCGACATCAGGCCGAGCAGGATGATGGCGAAGTACTCGGGCGTGGAGAGCGCGAGCGCGAAACGCGCGACCGGCCCGGACATGGCGACCATCGCCACCGCCGCGACCATGCCGCCGACCAGCGCCGAGAACAGCGTCCAGCCGAGCGCCAGGGCGGGTTCCCCTTGGCGCGCCATGACGTAGCCGTCCCAGAGCAGCGGCACGTCCATCGGCTCGCCCGGGATGCGGAACAGGATCGAAGTGAACGCGCCGCCGTAGGTCCCCGACACATACATGGCGGTGAGCAGGATCAGCGCCGGCAGGATGCCCATGCCGTAGGTGAACGGCAGCGCCAGCACCACGCCCATCACCAGCGTCAGGCCCGGCAGCACCGCGACGATCAGGCCGAGGACCAGCCCCGCGATCAGCGCGAGCAGGTTGAACGGGTGGAACAACACGATCTGGAAGCCGTTCAGCAACTGGATCAAGCCGTCCATGGCTCAGCGCACCCCGATCACGGCCATCAGCGCGATGGTGAGGTCCTTGAACGGGCCCGCGCCCATCGGCAAGGACACATAGGCGATCCGCTGGAAGATGAAGAAAAATGCGAACGCGCCGCCGGCGGCGATCGCCGCCGCCACACCCGGACGCGGATATCCGCCGGCGAGAATGATCCCGAACATCAGGAAGAAAGTCGCGATGGTGAATCCGATCCACGGAATCACCGCGACATAGCCGAGCATCAGGGCGATGCCGGCCCAGGCCCACAACGGCTGGCGCGTCGCCGGATCGCCGAATTCGAGCTGCAGGTCGGCCTCGAGTTCGCCCTCGCGACCGACCGCGCGCGAGGCCTGTTCGATCAACGCGCCGAGGCCTTCCTCCGGCGCGCGCGCGAACGATTGCACCGCGCCGACCAGCGCCGCGAGCAGCAGCAGGATCAGGACCGCCTTGGGCCACAACCCGGGACCGGCATAGCCGGGCCGCGCCGACACGAACCCGTCGGCCACATGCCACAACCACACCCCGACCGCGAGCACGATCAGGAATGGAATGGCCCGCGCCAACCGCTCGCGCATCCCGATCATGGCTTCATCTGGACGATACGTCGGATTGGCGCCAGCGCGGCGGCGGAGGCCGGCGCAAGCGGCCAGCCGCCGGGCGCGCGCTTACTTCTTTTAGTTCTTCATCAATTTGGCCAACCCGTCGACCTCGCCCTTGATGTAGGCGACGGCCTTGTCGCCGACCAGGACGCTGTCGGGGTCGGCCCACTGATCGGCGAGAAACTTCTTGTACTCGGCGGTCGCAGTCACCTTGGCGATCTTGTCGGCGAGCAGCTTGACCCGGTCGGGGGGCGTACCCGCTTTTATCGTCAACGTGCGGAACTGGTCGGCGACCAGGTTGATGCCGACGTCCTTGCTGGTCTCGATCTTCTCGAACGGCGCGGTCCGCGCATTGGCGAGGAACAGGATCGGGCGCATCTGGTTGCTCTCGATGAAGCTTTTGACGTCGCCCGCCTGTTCGTAGAGGAGATCGACGTGGCCGCCGACCAGCGCCGCGTAGCGCTCGCCCGGCTTGGCGTAGGGCACCGGCGCGAGCTTGATGTTCTTGCGCTTGGCGATGGTGGCGGTAGCGACATCCTCGGGCGAGCCGAGGCCGGTGAGCCCGACCTTGAGCGGATTGGCCTTGGCGGCCTTCTCGACGTCCGCCCAGGTCTTGTAGGGGCTGTCCGCCTTCACGAAATAGCCGGAGCGTTGCTGGATCAACACCGCGACGGGGATCACGTCGTTCATGGTCCAGCGCTGACCGGGGCCGGCGAGCAGGCCGTAGGTATCGGCGGTCACGATCGCCACCTGATAACCTTCGGGCTGGCCGTTGAGCAGCTTCATCAGGCCGGTCACGCCGGTCGCGCCGGCGACGTTTTCGACCGGCATGGTGACCTTGAGCTCGGACTCAAGCAGACGCGCGAGGTTGCGTCCGGTGACATCGGCGCCGCCGCCAGGCCCCCAGGTCACGATCATTTCGATCGGACGGCTGGGATAGGCTTGCGCCAAGGCGGCGTCCGATACGCCGGCCGCCATCAGCAGGGCGGCGCCGGCGAGGCCCGCGAAACGGCCAAGAGCATTGCGATAAGTGAATGTCATTATTTCCTCCCCGAGTACTCGCGCGGAACGCGCGAATGCGATGGTTCTGTTGACATGCGATACCTTGTAGCGTTGGCGAAGTTACTCTTCACCAAAAAAACGGGAAAATCCAATAAGATTGTAACTTTACTTCAATATTTTTTACGAAAAAAGCGTCAACCGCTTGGCACCAGGGCGTTTCCGCCGACGGCCGGGATCGTCCAATCTTTCCCCGGCACCGCGTCCATCAGTTCGCGGGTATAGGGATGGCGCGGGTTGCCGAAGATATCCTCGACCCGGCCGTGCTCGACGATGCGGCCTTGATGCATCACCGCCACGCTGTCGGCGACCTGGGCCGCGACCCGGAGGTCGTGGGTGATGAACAGCATGGTGAGGCGGAGCCGCGCGCGAATGTCGGCGAGCAGCCGCAACACCTGGTCCTGGACCGAAACGTCGAGCGACGAGACCGGTTCGTCCGCGATCAGCACTTCCGGATCGAGGGCCAGCGCCCGCGCGATGCCGATGCGTTGGCGCTGACCGCCGGAAAATTCGTGCGGGAAGCGGTCGGCCGCGCGCCGGTCGAGGCCGACCAGTTCGAGCAATCGATAGGCCCGCTCCAGCGCGTCGGCCAGGGAAACGCCGTGAATCACCGGCCCCTGGGCGATCAACCGCCCAACCTTCAGGCGCGGATTCAAGGAGGCGAAGGGATCCTGGAAAATCATCTGGATGCGCTTGCGGAAGCGCCGCATCTCGTCGCCCGCCAGCGAGCGCAGATCGGTGCCGTCGAGCACGATGCGCCCCGTGTCGGCTTCCAGCAGGCGCACGACGCAGCGCGCCACCGTCGATTTGCCCGAACCCGATTCGCCGACGATGCCGAGGGTTTCGCCGCGCCGGATGGTGAAGCCGACTTCCCGCACCGCCCGCACCACGCGCGCCGAACGGCCGAACAGGCCGCCCCCCGAGCTGAACGACTTGTCGAGGCCCTCGACCGCGAGCAACGGCGGCGCCGCGCTTTCGCGCGCGCGCGGCTTGGGCGTCAGGGTCGGCACCGCGGCGATGAGCGAGCGGGTGTAGGGATGCTGCGGGCGGTTAAGAACATCGTCGGCCTCGCCGAATTCCACCAGCCGCCCCTTCTGCATCACCGCCACCCGGTCGGCGATTTCGGCGACGATGCCGAAATCGTGGGTGATGAAGAGAACGCCGGTGCCATGCTCCGCCTGCAATTCCTTGATGAGCTTCAGGATTTGCGCCTGAGTGGTGACGTCGAGCGCGGTGGTCGGCTCGTCGGCGATCAGGATCGCCGGTTCCAGCACCAGCGCCATCGCGATCATCCCCCGCTGGCGCTGGCCGCCCGACAGCTCATGCGGATAGGCGTGCGCGATACGCTCCGGATCGGGCAGGCGCACATCGGCCAGAATCGAAACGACCCGCCGGCGGCGCTCGGCGCGCGGCACGCCCTCGTGTACCGCCATTACCTCCTCGATCTGCTCGCCGATGGTCATCAGGGGATTGAGCGCGGTCATCGGGTCCTGAAAGATCATGGAAATGCGCTGGCCGCGGATCTGCCGCATGCGGATGGCGGACACCCGCAGGATATTTTCCCCTTCAAACAGGATTTCGCCTCCCGTCACGCGTAGCCGCGGCGGCAGCAGCCCCATGGTCGAGAGCGCGGTGACCGATTTGCCCGAGCCCGATTCGCCGACCACGCACAGGATTTCGCCCGGCCGCAAGTCCAGGCTGAGATCGGCCACCGCGTGCGCGCGGTCGCCTCCCCCCGGCAGCGCCACCGACAGGCCGTTGATCCGCAGCACCGGGTCGGACGCCGGGTTCATCGGTCGCGCAAGCGCGGGTTCAGGGCGTCGTTCAGCCCTTCTCCCACCAGGTTGATGGACAGCACCGTGAGCAGGATGGCGAGCCCCGGAATCGCGCACAGCCACCACGCCGTGCGCAAAAACGTGCGGCCCGAGCCGATCATGAATCCCCAACTCATGACGTTGGGATCGCCGAGGCCGAGAAACGCGAGCGCGGATTCGATCAGAATCGCGGTCGCAACCATGAGCGAGCCGGTGACGATGATCGGCGAAAGACAATTGGGCAGGATTTCGCGGAAGATGATGGCGGTGTCGCGCATGCCGAGCACCACGCACGCCTGGACGAATTCGCGGTTGCGCATGGCCAGGAACTCGCCGCGCACCAGCCGCGCCACCGGCGGCCACGTCACCGTCGCGATGGCGACGACGATGCTTCCGATCGAAGGCGACAGCACCGCCACCAGCACCAAGGCGAAGACGAAGGTGGGAATGGTCTGGAAGAACTCCGTCAGCCGCATGAGAACGTCATCAAGCGCCCCGCCGTAATACCCGGCGAAGCCGCCGACCGTGCTGCCGACCACGACCGCGATCACGGTCGCCACCAGTCCGATCATCAGCGAGGTGCGCGCGCCGTGAACGATGCCGGCGGCGACGTCGCGCCCGAGCGAGTCGGTGCCGAACAGGAAGGTCCCGAACGGCGGCTCGAACGATCCGCCGACCCGCTGGAAGGGATCGCCCGGATAGAGCAGCGGCGCGGCGAACGCGAGCAGCAGCACCACGCCCAGGATCGCGCCGCCGATGATCGCCGCGCGATGCGAGAGGATCCGGCCGAGAAATTCCTTCATGTGCCCGCCTGTCCCTTCGTCAGCCGACCTCGATGCGCGGATCGACGAAGGTATAGAGTAGATCGACCAGCAGGTTGACGATCACCACCAGGCACGCGGACAGGAAGAAAATGCCGAGCAGTAGGTTGAAATCGCGCGCGAACAGGGATTGAAACGCCAGCAGCCCGAGCCCCGGCCAGCCGAACACCGACTCGACGATCACAGATCCGCCGAGCAGATTGCCGGTCTGCACGCCGGCCATGGTGAAGACCGGCAGCAGCGCGTTGCGCAGCACGTGGCGGAACGTGACCCGCCGCTCGGACAATCCCTTGGCCCGCGCGGTGGTGACGTAATCCATGCGCGACTGTTCGATCATCGCCGCGCGCATCAGCCGCGCATAGAGCGCCATATAGAATAAGGACAGCGTGATCGCGGGCAGAACCAAGTGACGCGACACGTCCACCACCCGTTCCCAGCCCGAATAGAACATGCCGACCGATTCCATCCCGGTCGCCGGCAGCCAGTCGAGCTTGAGCGAAAATGCGACGATCAGCATGAGCCCGACCCAGAACAACGGCGTCGCGTAGGACACGATGGCGAGGATCGAAATCATGGTGTCGCGCCAGCTGCCCACCCGGGTCGCGGCGAGGAGTCCCAGCAGCACGCCGGAAGCGACCGACAGCACCAAGGTCGCCCCCATCAGCAGGAGCGTCGGCCCCAACCGCTCGAGGATCAGATGGAGAACCGGCATGTTGTGGCGAAAGGAAAAGCCGAGGTCGAGCAGCAGAACGTTTTTGACGTAATAGAAAAGTTGCGTGAACAGCGGCTGATCGAGACCGAAGCGCTGGCGCAGCATGGCCATGTATTCGGGCGTGGCCGACCCCGCTTCCCCGGCGAGAACGTCGGCGGCGTCGCCCGGGGCCAGTTGCAGCAGGAAGAAGTTGGTGACGACGATGCCGAGCACGATCGGCACCGTCTGCCCCAGGCGGCGGGCGATATAGCGAAGCCGCTTGCGGGCAACGCTCATCTCGCGAATCGCGCGTTCGCGCCCGCCGACCGTGGGGCGGGAATCACGACTTCAGGTACGCCTGGTCGAAGTTGCCGAGGACTCCGAGCGCGCTGTCGATGATCTCGACGTACTTGTTGTTATAAATGGTCGGGAACTCCAACTCGTGGATATAGGTGATCGCGCATTCCTCGACCACGATCTGCTGGAATTCCTTGTAAAGCTTGGCGCGCTTGGCCGCGTCCGGCTCGATCGCCGCCTTGTCCATCAGCTCGTCGGTCTTGGGCGACGACCAGCCGGTGTTGTTGACGAACACCGTGCCCTTGCGGATCGACGCCGAGTGGTGCATACGGTGCACGCCGATGACCGGATCGGGGAACGTCTGCAGCCAGTTGCTGGTGAACTGGAAGTCATACTCGGTGTAGACGCGCCGGAGCCAGGTGGCGACGTCCTCGTAGCGCAGCGTGACCTTGATGCCGAGCTGGTCGAGGCGCTGCTTGACGTATTCGCCGAACCGCTGCCACTCCTCGCCGTAGGGCGTGACGTCGTGGGTCACCTCGAAGCGCACGCCGCTGGCGTTGCGCTTGAAGCCGGCTTCGTCGAGCAGGCGGTTGGCGATCTCGAGGCCGTTGGCGACCTCGTAGTTCTTGACGTCTCTGGTGTAAAGCCCGCTCGCCTTGAAGTTCGAGTTGATTGGGCCAGTGGCGACGCGGCCGAAACCGAACCAGATCTTGTCGATGATGTACTTGCGTTCGAGCGCGTAGGCGACCGCCTGGCGCACCTTCTTGTTGTCGAACGGCGCCTTGCGGGTGTTGAAGTCGATCTGCACGATCGGCGAGGAGCTTTCATAGCCCTTCTTGGTGACGGTGATGTGCGGCAGCTTGGCGAGCTGGATCACGTCGCTGTAGGGCACCGCGCCGAACCCGGCCAAGTGCACCTCGCCCTTCTCCAGCACCGCCGAGCGGGTGGCGGTGTCGGCGATCGAGCGCACGACCACTCGTTCCAGATACGGCTGACCCGACTTGAAGTAATCGCCGAAACGGTCGAAGCGGATGTACTGGCCGCGCTTCCATTCCACGAACTTGAACGGTCCCGCGCCGACCGGCTCGTTGGCGTACTTGCTGTTCTTGATGTCGGTGCCCTCGAACAGGTGCTTGGGCACGATCGGCGTCTCGAAGCCCGACAGCACCATCATCATGTAGGGCGCGGGCTTGTTGAGCCGGAACACCGCCGTCTGCGGGTCGGGGGTTTCGATTTTCTCCACCTCCTTGAAGCTGTTGGCCGCGCGCGGATGGAACTTTTTCAGCACTTCCATGATGCTGAACTGCACGTCGGCGCTGGTGAGCGGCTTGCCGTCGTGGAACTTCACGCCCGGGCGCAGCTTGAAGGTCACCGTGCGGCCCTGGTCGGTCACGGTCCAGGACTGGGCGAGACTCGGCTTCGGGCTGAGGTCGAAATTGTATTCGAGCAGGCCGGCGTAGGCGCGCGTGCCCGCCTGGCTGACCGGGATCGACGTGCTGAGGAAGGTGGCGAGCGTCGGCACCTCGGGCTGCACCAGGTGAACCAGGGTGCCGCCGACCTTGGGCTTGGCCGCAAGCGTCGAACCCGGCAGCAGCCACGAGCCGAGCGCGGCGCCGGCCGCGACCGTGCCGGTGCCTTTGAGAAAAGTCCGCCGATCCCAACGTTGGGCGATGTCGTCCGTCATGAGTGCCTCCCCGGGATGAAGTTGTGTGAATGAAAAAAACGGTCCAAGCCGTTTTTATTAATTCCGATTATTAAAGTTCCCAAGGGATGGCGCTGTCAACGTCCGACTGCGCTGTGTCGACGGGGCGCCGGGTGCCGGCGGCAAGATCGTGGCCATGAACCGCATTCACGGCGACGCGGCCGCCCACAATGGCCGCCAACGGCGCTATCCGCCATGACTGCCCGCCACGGCACCCAGGACCACGAGCAGGCCGGCCGTCAGCAGCACCCAATGAAAACGCTCGATCAGGGCGAAGATCCGTTCCGGCCGCTCCTTGGCGCGGACCGCAAACCACCGGCGCAGAAACAAGGGTTCGGCGGCAAACAGCACGAAGGTGAAAATCGCCCAGATCGCGACCATGCCGTGCATCCACCAGAAAGCCGGGTCGGCGAAGCGGTGCCAGAGGTCCCATCGGACCAGCAGATGTAAACCCGTGGCTCCGACCAGCAGTGTCGTGAACCGGGCCTGGACGGCGAAGCGCTTTTCCACCTTTTCGAAGAAAGCGGCCCGCTCGGCCGGATCGCGGGTCTCGCGCACGGCGGGCAGCAGCACGGTCGTGACGAAAGCCACCCCGCCGATCCACAAAACGACGCCAACGACGTGCAGGGCGCGGGCCACGACGACGTCATCCATCGGTTCCGTCCTTTCCTCTCCGCTCGGCGCGGTCGACGATCTCCCAAAGCGCCTCGGCGGTTTCCAAATAATCCGCGACCTCGCGGATCGCGCCGGTCCCCGGTGCCGGTGCCCCCGGGGGCAAGTCGCGCGGATAAAAAAGCGGATCGAACCGTCTACCTCGACTGGTGGTGCGGCACGTCGACGAGGCGGCGGGTGCCGGCCGCAAGATCGTAGACGTGGAACGAATTCATGTTGCGCCCATAGAGATACAGGCTGACCGCCTGGGCGCGGTCGTCGGGAACACCGGTGACGTGGATGTGATCGGGGTTCGGCACGAACGTGCTGACCGCGCCTTCGGGTAACAGCGTGCCGCCGCCGCGCCGGAGGCGGATACCGTGGTCGCCGCGAATTTCGCCGTCGACCGACATATAATTGCGCTCCTCCAACACGCCCCGCAGCACCCCGACCACGCCCCAGCAGCCATGGTCGTGGATCGGCGTCCATTGGCCGGGGAGCCAGACCAGCGCGAACAGGGACAGCTCGCCGTCCTCGGACATGTGGATGGCGTTGCGCGCGTAGTGGTTCGGGTCGCTGCGGAAGTGCCCCGGCGCGAGAAAGGTTTTGGAACCGAGCAACAGATCGCGCATCAGCGGCGCGATCTTCTCGACCACCGTCGCCGCTTCGCGTTCGGCCGCCATGACCGCGCGGCAACGCGCGACGAATATGGCCAGCTCGCCGCCTGCGGGTTGTGCCGTGGTCAACGGAAGCCCCCTTCCCGCCCATTCAAACGCGCCCATTCAAGCATGGGCCGCGCGGCGACGGTACCACCTAAATATTTCGCTTGGAGGCGGCAGCGGGGCCGACCAAAATGCCGGTCAGGAGAGATACCGGGAATGGCGCTTCGAGGGGGCGGCGGCCAATCGTCGATGTTGTCCGCGATTGTCAACCGGCGCGTCGGTTTGATGGTGTTCGGCTTCGCCGCCGCGTTCGTGCTCTGGTACGCGAGCGTCAATTGGCTGCCGTTTCCCGCGTTCCGGCGCCTGCCCGATCCGGCCGGCGTCCTCCAGGAATGGCTGAGCCGCGATCCGGCCTACGGCATTTCCGTCTTCACCGCCGATTACTACGTCCATATCCTCTACAGCACCTACCGCGCGACCACCGCGTTCGCGCTGGCGGTCGTGCTCGGGGTGCCGCTCGGCATCATGATGGGCTGGAAAAAGACGGTGCGGGAGTATTCCGACGCGCTGCTCACGCTGTTGCGCCCGATTCCGCCGCTGGCGTGGGTGCCGCTCGCCATCCTGCTGTTTCCGGGCACCGAACCGGCGGTGATTTTCGTCGTCTTCCTGGTCGCGTTCTACGCCACCACCCTCAACACCTGGGTCGGCGTGCGCGCGATCGACGTCGCCTACTTCCGCGCCGCGCTCTGCCTCGGCGCGCGGCCCGTCGACGTGCTGCGCGACGTCATCATCCCGGGGGCCATGCCCTCGATCTTCACCGGATTGCAGATCGCCATGGGCGCGGCCTGGTTTTCGCTGGTCGCGGGCGAAATGATCGCCGCCCGCTACGGCCTCGGCTACGTGATCTGGGAGGCCTATAACCTGATCCAGTACCCGACCATCGTCATCGGCATGGTGACGCTCGGCTTCGTCGGTTACGTGTGCAGCGCCCTGATCCGCGTCGCCGGCGACCGGCTGATGCGCTGGCACCAGAAGAACATCGGTGCGGTCCGTGGCTAGCGCGCCCGCAACCGCCGCCAACGGCGCGGTGACGGTCGATGCCGTCGGCAAGGTTTACGGCGAAACGATGGTGGCGTTGGAAGATTGCAGCCTGGAGATCGCCGCCGGCGAGTTCCTCGCCCTGGTCGGGCCGTCCGGGTGCGGCAAGAGCACGCTGCTCAACATCCTCGCCGGGTTCGACCACCCGACCCGGGGCACCGTCACCCTCGACGGCGCGCTCTTGGCGTCCGCCGACCGGGCCGCGCACCCGGGCCCCGACCGCATCGTCGTCTTTCAGGAAGGCGCGCTCTTTCCCTGGAAAACGGTGCTCGACAACGTCACCTACGGCCTCAAGGTGCAGCGGCAAACGGCGCCGGAGGAAGCGCGGGCGCGAGCACTCGACATGCTCGCGCGCTGCGGCGGGCTCGACCGCGTCGCCCACCAGTTTCCGGGACAGATTTCGTCGGGCATGCAGCGCCGGGTCGAACTGGTGCGCGCGCTGATCAACGACCCCAGGATGCTGCTGCTCGACGAGCCGTTCCGCGCCATGGACACAGTCTCCAAGGGGCGCATGCACCAGCATTTGCTGGACATCCACGCGCAATTCCCGAAAACCGTTTTTTTCATCACCCACGACCTCGAGGAGGCGATCCTGCTCGCCGACACGGTCGCGGTGATGACCACCCGACCGGGACGCATCCGCTCGCGCGTCGCGGTCGATCTGCCGAGGCCGCGCCACGCCAGGATGATCGCCTCGGAACGCTTCGTCGCCCTCAAGGAACAACTGATCGCCGCCGTGCACGAGGAAGCCCAGAAGGCCTTCGAACGCGGCGAACGGGAGTTGGCGTGATGGCCGCCAAGGGCCGAACGCAAAACGCCGTCGCGCGCCTGTTCGCCCATTGGCGCGGCGCGGTGGCCATCGTCGCGTTCGTCCTCGTCTGGCAGATTCTGGGCACGATGTCGTCCACGTTCGGCGGCAAAATCCCGACCCCGATCGAAGTCACGCAAATCTTCTTCGCCTCCTTCGTCGACGATCCGCGCTATTGGCGCAACTGGGCGGCGAGCTTCGAGCGGGTGCTGTGGGGATTCGGCTACGCGCAATTGTTCGGCATCCCGCTCGGCATCGCGCTCGGCCTCAGCCGCACCACCGAGGAAATCGTGTTCCCGGTATTCGAGGTGCTGCGCCCGATTCCGCCGCTCGCCTGGGTGCCGGTCTCGATTCTTTTTTGGCCGACGCACGAGGCCAGCATCATTTTCATCACCTTCATCGGCGCCTTCTTCGTCATCGTCATCAACGTGTTCGACGGCATCCGCCACATCCCCGAGCGTTATTTTTGGCTGGCGACGTCGCTCGGCGCCACGCGCTGGCGGATTTTTCTCCGCATCGTGCTGCCGGCGGTGATCCCTTCGGTCGCGGTCGGCATGACGCTCGGCATCGCCATCACCTGGGACGTGCTGGTGGCGGCCGAAATGATCGCGGGCGATCTCGGCCTCGGCCGGCTGACGTGGGAAGGCTACGTCAGCAACACACCCGAGATCGTGATCGTCGGCATGATCAGCATCGGCATCGCCGGGTATCTCTCGGCGCGCATCGTCGATTATATCGAGGCGCGGCTGATGCCCTGGGCGCAGCATGATCCGAAATTCCGGGGGCGGCGATGAGCGGCGGCGAACTCCGCGCCGAGAGCCTGGGCAAAGCTTACCGTATCAAGGGACAGGCCCCGGTGCGCGTATTGGACAATTGCTCGCTCGCGGTCGCCGCCGGAAGGCTCACCGTGCTGATGGGGCCTTCCGGTTCGGGCAAATCGACCCTCGCCTACATCCTCGCCGGCTACGTCGCGCCCGACCGGGGGCGGGTGCTGCTCGACGGCGCGGCGGTCGAGAAGCCCGGTCCCAATCGCCTGATGGTGTTCCAGGAAACCACCTTGTGGCCGTGGATGACGGTCGCCGACAACGTGCTGTTCGGGCCTTCGGTGCGCACCCCCGGCGCCGAGGCCGAGGCCCGCGCCAAGGCGCGCGACCTGCTCAGGCGTTTCGGCCTGCTCGACTTCCAGGACAAGTTTCCGGGCCAACTTTCCGGCGGCATGAAGCGGCGCGCCGAGATCGCGCAGGCCCTGATCAACGAGCCGCGCGTCCTGATCATGGACGAGCCGTTCCGCGGGCTTGACGTGATGACGCGCGAATTGATGCAGGAATATTACCTCAAGGTTTTCGAGGAATCCCGCCCGACGACGCTCTTCATCACCTCGGAGATCGAGGAGGCCATATTCCTCGCCGACGTGATTTTGTTCATGGACCCGAGGCTGGGCCGGGTCGGCCGCGTGATCGAGGTCGATTTGCCAAGGCCCCGGACCTTCGAGATCATGGCCTCGGCGCGATACCGGGAGATTAAGGAACAGGCGCTGGAAACCCTGTACGCGCACGAGGAATCCGAGCAGTATTCCCCGCAACAAACCCCGACGGGAGGCTGACATGGGAATTGGCAAGAAGCTCGCCGGCTTGACGCTGGCCGGCGCGATTGCGGCGACGGCGCCCGCCTCGGCCGCGGAACCGGTCGACATCACCTACGGCTATCATCCGTACTGGACCGGCGGCTGGAACGGGGTGGTGATCAAGCACAAGGAGCTGTGGAAGAAATACCTGCCCGCCGGCAGCAAAGTGCGTTTCGAGCCCCACCTGACAGGCCCGCCCATGGTCAACGCCATGCTCGCCAACAAGATGCAGGTCGGCACCATGGGCGACATGCCCTCGCTGGTGGCGACCACCAAGCGCGGCATCGGCGACTTGCGGCTGGTGTCGGTACCGATGTTCAGCCGCGGCCAGCAATGCAACAAGGTCCTGGTCCGCAAGGACGCGCCCGCGTTCGCCACCTACAAGGAGGCGATGGCCTGGATGAACGGCAAGCCTTTCGCCGTTCATCGCGGCACCTGCGCCAACCGCTTCACCGAATCGATCATCGCCAAGAGCGCGTTCAAGCCCTCCAACGTCGTCTACACCGCGATCGAGGTGATCGCCAGCAACTTCGAGAGCGGCAAGCTCGACGCCGCCGCCATGTGGGAGCCGCACGCGCGGCGCGTGGTCGAACTCGGCCACGCCAGGTACGCCGCGACCGGCGCGCCGTGGAACGAGCCCGACGCCAACTTCTCGCTCATGCGCCAGGATTTCATCGAAAAGAACCCCGAGGCGGCCGCCGGCTGGATCAAGGCCGAGATCGAGGCGCTCCGCTTCATGATCGAGAAGCCGAACGAAATGGCGCAGATGATCGTCGACGAGGTCAAGGGCTACGACCACAAGACCGCGTGGAAGGCCCTCTACGAAGGCCATCCCGACCCCATCGGCGGCGTCCCGGAAACCTACGTCGCCAAGATGGTGTTCGACGCCGACGTGCAGCAGCTGATGAAGAACGGCTACGACTTCCTGCTGCAGCTGAAGGTGATCAAGGACGGCGACGTGCCCAAGGACCCGATCAACGACGCGCCCTTGAAGAAGGCCTTGGCCGAGATGAAGGTGTCGGCTCCCGTCGGCGTCATCAAGCGGCCGTAACCGAACCCCCGCAAAAAACAGGAAGGAGACCCCCATGACCGATCCCGCGAAAACCACGACCCGGCGCGCCGGTGTTTGGCTCGCCGGCCTCGCCGTCGCCATCCTGACCGCCGCCGCGCCCGCGCGCGCCGACGAAACCTGCCAATCGCCCTACATGCCGATGATCACCGGCGTCGAGGAATACGTCTATGTCTGGACCCTCGGCGTCGAGGGCATGGGCGACGGCTCGGACAAGCTGGTGACCGTGGACGTGCGCGAGGGCTCGCCCACCTTCGGCAAGGTGGTCCATACGATCTCGACCGGCGGCCGCCACGAAGCCCACCACGGCGGCTTCACCGACAACCGCCGCTTCTTCTGGGCTGGCGGGCTCGACGACAGCAAGATATTCGTCTTCGACGTGTTCTCCAACCCGGCCAAGCCGCGCCTGGTCAACACCATCGCCGATTTCGTCAAGGCAAGCGGCGGCGCGGTCGGCCCGCACACGTTCTACGCGCTCCCCGGCCGGATGATGATCACCGGCCTTTCCAACGACAAGGATCACGGCGGGCGCACCGCGCTGGTCGAATACACCAACACCGGCAAGTACGTGCGCACCCATTGGATGCCGACCAAGGAGTCGATGCCCAAGCTCAAAGGCATCGAGCACGCCGACGGCTACGGCTATGACGTGCGCGCGCTGCCGCGCAAGAACGTGATGCTGACCTCGTCGTTCACCGGCTGGTCCAACTACATGATGGACTTCGGCAAGATGCTGAAGGACGAAGCCGCCATGAAACGCTTCGGCCAGTCGGTGGTGCTGTGGAATCTCCACACCCGCACGCCGAAGCAAGTGTTCCACGTGCCCGGCTCGCCCCTCGAAATCCGCTTTGCCTGGGGGCCGCGCAGCAACTACGCCTTCACCAGCACCGCGCTCACCTCCAAGCTGTGGCTGATCCACGAGGACGACAAGGGCGAATGGCAGGCGAAGGCGGTCGCCGACATCGGCGATCCGTCCAAGGTGCCGCTCCCGGTCGACATCAGCCTCGCGGCCGACGACCGCTCCCTCTGGGTCAACAGCTTCATGGACGGCACGACGCGCCTGTTCGACGTCAGCGATCCACACAAGCCGAAGCAGGTCTACGAGAAGAAGATCGGCCGGCAACTCAACATGGTGTCGCAAAGCTGGGACGGAAAGCGCGTCTATTTCACTAGTTCGCTGCTCGCCAACTGGGACAAGAAGGGCGACGACAACGAGCAGTTCCTGAAGGGCTATGCCTGGGACGGCAAGGAACTGAAGGAACGTTTCGTCCTCGACTTCAACCAGGAAAAGCTCGGCCGCTCGCACATCATGGTGTTCGGCAGCCGGGCGCTCTACGGCCGCTAGAGGCGGACGATAAGGCGGAACGGGGCGGCGCGCCGGGATAAGGTTACGCCATGGTATCGCGCGCGTTGTTCATGGGCGGGGCGTTGCTCGCGTTCGGGCTCGGCGCGGCCGCCTATGCCCACGACCGCGCGGCGCACAACGAACCGGCGGCCGCAACGGTGTGGGCGGAACGGACGCCCGAGTTCGACTACGACCCGCCCGTCCCCGGCACGTACGAACTGCCCGAACTGCGCGACGCCGACGACGGCGCCGTGCTCGACATCCGGGGAACACCCAAAAGGCTGCGGGACATCCTTAGGGGCAAGATCACGCTGCTGAGCTTCATCTACACCAACTGCGGCGACGCCAAGGGTTGCCCGCTCGCGACCGCGGTCCTCGCCGACATTTTCCGGGCGGGTTCGGACCAGCCGGACTTGGCCGCCAACCTCAGACTCGTCACCTTGAGCTTCGATCCCGGCCACGACACACCCAAGGTGATGGCCGAATACGCCGCGCCGCTGCTCGCGCTGCGCGAAGGCCGGCCGAGCTGCGAGTGGTCTTTCCTGACCACGGCGGCGGAGGACGACCTTGATCCGATTCTCGCCGACTACGACCAGCTGGTGGTCAAGAACCTCGGCCTGGACAACGCCTTCGACGGCACGTTCGAGCATCTGCTCCGCGTCTACCTGATCGACCGCGCCGGGCGGCTGCGCAACATCTACGGCGTGTCGCTGCTCGACCCCCGGCTGCTGGTCGCAGACGCCAAGACCTTGTTGCTCGAAGAACGCGGCGTCCGTCCCCAATGAAATCGTTCGCGGCGCTGATCGGCGTCGGCGTCGTCGTCCTCGCCTTCGCTCCCGGCGCGCGCGGCGCCGATATCAACGACCGGGCGTTAGCGCGCATGCGGACGCCGCCGCTCGGCCTGCCTGCGGTGCCGGTTTCCGCCGACGACCCGCCGACCCGGGAAACGATCGCCCTCGGGCGCAAGCTGTTCTTCGACCGTCGATTGTCGGCCAACGGCACCATCAGTTGCGCCATGTGCCACGTTCCGGAACAAGGCTACACCCTGAACGAACTGGCGACGCCGGTCGGCATCGAGGGCCGCTCGGTGCGCCGCAACGCGCCGACGGTGGTCAACGCGGCGTTTCAGAAATCGCTCTTCCACGACGGCCGCGCGACGACGCTGGAAGAGCAGGCGCTGCTGCCGCTGGTCGACGCCGACGAGATGGGCAATCCCTCCCTCGACCACGTGGTCGCGCGCCTGCGCGGCTTGCCCGACTACGCCGGCCTCTTCGAGTGCGCCTTCGGCCGCGCCGCCGACGCCGCGACGCTCGCCCGCGCCGTGGCCGCCTGGCAGCGCACCCTGGTTTCCGGAAATTCGCCGTTCGACCGTTGGCGTTTCGGCAGGGACGAAACCGCGCTCGGCCCGGCGGCGCGGCGCGGCTTCGCCCTCTTCGGCGGCAAGGCGGGCTGCGCCGGTTGCCACGCGATCGGCCCCGATCACGCGCTGTTCACCGACCACCGCTTCCACAACACCGGCGTCGGCGCGCCCGCGCCGCCCACCGTGGGCGTGCGCGTCGAACTCGCGCCCGGCGTTTACACCGTCCTTCCCCACGAGGTGGTCGCCGCGGTGAGCGAGCCGGCGAAGCCCGACCTCGGGCGCTTCGAGATCACCGGCGATCCCGCCGACCGCTTCGCCTATAAGACGCCCTCCTTGCGCAACGTCACCTTGAGCGCGCCTTACATGCACGACGGATCGCTCGCGACCCTTGCCGACGTGGTGCGGTTTTACAACGGCGGCGGACGGCCCAACCCCGGTCTCGATCCCTTGATCCGGCCCTTGGGGCTGAATGAATCCGAAATCGGCGACCTGATCGCCTTTCTCGAAAGCCTGACCGGCGCCGACATCGCCGATCTGATCGCCGACGGACGCAGCGTCGCCGTCGGCAATCCGTGATGCCGTTCGGAAACGCCGCGCCGACGCGACGCGCCCAAATTAACGCCGTCGCGGCGCGGCGGTCGCGATGGGGCGCAGTTGCGCCATGATCTCCTCGGCGCGCGCGACGCCGGCGGGGTCGACCGGCACGCCCGCCGCTGCCAGGCTGCGCGCCGTCCAGGTGTTGCACGTGTTCGCCAGATTGAACGCGCCGGTCGCCGGATAGAACAGGCTGTAGGAGTAAAGCCCGGGCGCGTTCGCGCGGGCGCGCGCGGCACCCGAACGGGCGAACGTCGCGTCGAGCGCTCCGACCAGCCGCCGGAAGCTTTCCGGCGAAAGCCCGAGTTCGATTACCTCGGAGCGCGGATAGACGTCCCGCGGGTGGGCCGGCAATCCGGCCATGTGCACGACCGCGGGGTTGTCCCCGAACGCGGCGCCGAGCGCCAGGGCGAAGGTTGGCTTGGGCGCGGGATAGTACTCGGCATCGCCCCAACCGAATTCGAGATACGGGGCGTGGACGAAATCGTCCGCCTCGGGAATCGCGCCGGGCGGCAGCGCCGCGCGCGCCACCACGATGCCCGTATGCCAGCCGTTGCTGGTAACGTGGACGGCGATGTCGCCCCGCCACGGGCCGGCGAGCGGGACGGGCGATTCGATCGGCGGGGCGGGCTGGCACGCGGCCGCCGCGAGCAGAGCCAGCGCAAGTCCCAACCATGGAAACCCGGGGTGCATCCCGAAAAGTATGGCGGTTCGAGCGACTAAAGGGAACTACTGCCGGCACTGGCGGTTTTCGGTAAGGCTTTCGTTCCGTTGCGTGACCCGTTCAATCGTGCGCCCGGCATTCGAGCTTGGCCGGATCGCGAATGCGAATATGGGCGCGCTCCAACGCGATCGCCCCGTCGTGCTCGAGTTCCTTGAGCGCCCGCTGCACCACCTCGCGCACCGATTCACACCCATAAGATCAGTTAATCGTCGACATCAAGAAGATTAATTCGAATAGAATCATTTTTAATATAACCGCACCCCCATCAAAATCTTATGCGAATAAAGTACTTTAGGTAGTTTAGTATCCAACCTTGACATAAACGCGCACCCTCGCCCTATCGGGTCCGCACAAATCCCGGCACAATAATACGACGGTTTGCTACCGGCGGAAAAACACGGATAGCCTGTAACCCGTTGAATTGGCAGAGGGAGAGGGCCTGGGATCCAACGCTCTCTGGAAGTGGGCCCTTATCCCGCGAAAGGATACCGGTCGCGATGATCCGTTGGCCGCCAAAGGTCAATTAATTCGCCCCGAACCACTCAATGTGGGCCAGTCAACTGATCCAGCGGGTCGTTTCTTGCGTACGAAATATATGAAACGACTGCTGATTGCTCTCCTGCCCCTATACCTTGTCGGCTGCTCCGTGGTCGGCATTCAGAGCGATTTCGAACAGCCTTCCTATGAGGTCGTTGCTTCTCTGTCGGACGATATCGAGATCAGGCAGTACGCCGAGCGCCTCGCCGTCGAGGCCACGGTCACAGCCGACGATTCCGATGATGCCCGAAATGCCTCATTCCGCCTATTGTTCGACTACATCTCCGGGGCCAATCAGGCGAACGCAGAGATCGCCATGACGGTGCCGGTTGAAAGAACCAGCTCTTCCCAGCGGATCGAGATGACGGCACCAGTCGAGAGCCAGATCGGCGAAATCCGTACCATGACCATGAGGTTCTTTCTACCGAGGCGGTTTACGCCTGAATCGGCACCCAAACCTACAGACGATCGGGTGCGCTTGGTGCTGATGCCGGAGCAACGCTTCGCCGTCCTGACCTTCTCGGGAGCCCGTAATCAGCAGGTCGTATCAGCAAAAGTAGAACAGCTCCGCGCAGCGCTCAAAGCCCGCGATCTCAATCCCGGGATATCAGCACGTGCCTTCTTCTATGATCCACCTTGGACGCTTCCCTGGTTCCGGCGCAACGAAATCGCAATCGAAGTCTCGACTGATTCTTGACCGATGTTAGATGCGATAGTAAAAATGACCTAATACGTACGGCAGATCCGGACGTATAGGAACTAGGCACTGTTAGAAGGAGCACGCCCTTGTTTACGCCCATCATCAAGTTTGTTGTCTATAGTTGGAACTTTGTCTTCAACCATGAAGTTAGCCCGCTTCGCCACATTCCTGATGTCGCCATCCGCCATTATGTTTTGCAGGCCCTGGGGCTGATGTGGGCTGTAAGCTTTGCGGTGGCGACTGGAAGCTACACGTTTATGGCCGCTAGCTTAATCGGCCATACCGTTCTGATAGCGGCGGCGGCAATCACGGTCGCAACTTGGACAGCAGCTACCGCAAAGCCTAAATTATTTCTCCTTGGTTCCGCCCGGCAGGAACAAGGGAGTGACGAGGGTCGAAAAAACGATTGATCGCCCTTCACGGACCGGTGTGGTGGCGGGTCGCGCATATGCAGCTGTAAATGGCCGGGTGATGCTCGCCACTCTGCGAAGAAGATTTCATGATCCGTATACTGATTATCGGCGCCAGCAGGGGAATTGGCTTGGAAACGACACACCAAGCCCTAGATGCCGGTCATCATGTGCTCGCCTTGGCGCGATCCGCGACCGGAATGGCGACCTCAAATCCTCGCCTCGAAAAGATGCGAGGTGACGCGTTAAAGACCGAGGATGTAGAGGCTGCTCTTGTCGGGGTGGACGTCGTGATCCAGACCCTAGGCGTCGGATTAGGAGACTTGTTCCGGCCTGTTCATCTGTTCTCGGATGCGACCCGAGTGCTGATCGCGGCGATGAAGGACCAAGGTGTCAAACGTCTGATCTCTGTGACCGGTTTTGGAGCTGGCGATAGCCGCGCGAGCATCAGCTGCCTGCAGCGGTTGCCGTTCCAGATCGTCTTTGGTCGAGCTTATAGGGACAAGAGTTTGCAGGAGCGTTTGATCCAGGAGAGCGGGCTCGATTGGACGATCGCGCGGCCTGGAGTTCTGACAGGTGGACCGCGGACAGGACGCTACAAGATCCTTTCTGATTCCTCTAAATGGCGGAACGGGATCATTTCGCGCGCGGACGTCGCCGAGTTCCTCGTTCGACTGATCGAGGATCGGACGTACATTCGTCAAGCCCCTGTGCTAGTCAACTGACTGCTCGATATTCAGGAATTCTTCGTGGAGCCTGAGCCACCGAAATCAACCGTGTATTTTGACGGCTCCTGTCCACTGT
>Ga0194132_10003175_pt1 | contig 29687 bp, 29 predicted proteins | sample TA2KigOf80mmetaG_FD_148612 | JGI IMG/M metagenome (GOLD analysis project Ga0194132, IMG submission 148612) | Freshwater microbial communities from Lake Tanganyika, Tanzania - TA2015054 Kigoma Offshore 80m | ecosystem: Environmental > Aquatic > Freshwater > Lake | place: Tanzania: Lake...
TCGAGCACCGCCGCTTGCTGCACCAGCAAGCCACCGCCTAGACTGACAAACCAGATGGGCCGAAGCCTCCATTAATAAAGCCTTCGATCAGTCTCAAATGATCTGACGACGGACACTTGATACCTCGATCTTGCAAGACCAAGCGTATGCGGACGTCAACCTTTCCGGACAAGAGTTGGAAGTATTCAATGAGGTGGTCGAAGTACTCTTAAGGAAGGTTCGCAAGCCCACGGTTGTCGTGCACTTGATCTGCCCAGTGGAGGCACAGTTGCGGCGAATCGCCGATCGTCGGCGCAACGAGGAACGCTCAATTACGGCTACCTACCTACAGGCCCTGAATCAGGCCATTGAGCAAAGGATTCCAATGTTTGGCGTGCCAACGCTCGTAGTGAATAGCGGCGCGCGGGACTTTGCGACCGATGCGCGTTGCCAGGCGGAAGTGGCCAATGAGGTTGTTACTTTTCTCAACAGCCATTCGGCTCCAACGAAGCTCTGAGAAGTGAACTATCGCCACGCCTACCACGCCGGCGGCTTCACGGACGTTCTCAAACACGCGGTCCTGACGCGCCTCGTCCTCTACCTCGAGCGCAAGCCGGCACCAATTTTCGTGCTCGACACCCATGCCGGTCTCGGTCGCTACGATCTCGCAGGTCCCGAAGCCACGCGCACGCATGAGGCGGACGCGGGCATTCACCGGCTCATGGCGCGTCGCGACGTGCCCGAATTCATCGTCCCTTATCTCGATCGGGTGCGAAACTTGCAGACGCCCGGGGAGGCGCTCCAGCACTACCCGGGCTCGCCCCGTCTGATCCGGGACCTCCTGCGCCGCGGCGATCGCCTGTTTGCCGTCGAAAAACACCCCGAGGACGTGCTCGCACTGCGGCGCGAGTTCGCGCGCGACCGTCAGACCAGGGTGTTCGCGCTCGATGGCTACGAGGCGCTCGGGTCCTTCGTGCCCCCCAGGGAGCGTCGCGGTCTCGTGCTCATCGATCCGGCCTACGAAGCGGAGGACGAGACCGAAAGGCTCTGTGCCGCTCTGCGCACGGCGCTGCGGCAGTGGGCCGACGGCCTCTATGCGGTGTGGTACCCGATCAAGGAACCGGCGCAGGTCCGCGCCCTGCATGCGGCGGTGCGGGACGATCCAAACGTCCGTCGCGCGCTCGTGGTCGACCTCGAACTCGCCAAGCCCGACGGCGAGACGCTCGTCGGCTGTGGGCTCGTGATCATCAATCCGCCCTACGTGTTGCCCGAGGAACTCGACGCATTCATGCCCTACCTCGCCACGATACTGGCGCGCGAGCGACCCGCACGCTGGCAGCGCCAATGGCTGCGGCAGGAGCAGCCACCCGACTGAGGGGGTGCAGCGGAACGTTCGTGGTCTCAGCGCTTCTTCGGAATGTGGCTCTCGTGGTTCTTCAGGTACCACTCGGCGATCTGCTCGCGGTTGGTGATCCACACCCCGGGCTTCGATTTGGCGTAGGCGAGGAACTCGCGGATCGCCCGAATCCGGTAGGCGAGGCCGCTGACGTGCGGGTGTAACCCCACGTTCATCATGCGCCCGGTCTTGGCGCCCTCCGCCCACAACACGTCGAGTTGCTCTTTGTAAAGCGCGAGCACGGCGTCGGTCGTGAAGCCGCGGCGATGGAAATGCGTGAAGTCGTTGACCTCGTTGGTGTAGGGCGTCGAGACCATCGGCCGGCCGCTCGAGGTCTCGATCAGGTAGGGCTGATCGTCATTCATCAGGTCGCAATAGAAGATGAGCCCCTCCTCGGCGAGAATGTCGGCGGTGCGCAACGTGCCGCGCAGGCTCGAGGACAGCCAGCCCTTGGCCTTCTTGCCGACGACTTTTTCATACACTGCGAGCGTGCGCTTGATGACGTCGCGTTCCTTGGCCTCGTCATGGGCGTAACGCACGAGCAACTCGCCCTGTTCGTAATTGTGGGCGACGATCTCCCAGCCGCGCTTCAGCGCGTACTGCACCATTTGTGGGCGCTCCAACGCCGTCTTGGCGTTGATCGTGCAACTCGCCTGGCAGCCCGCCTCTTCGAAGGCCTCGTAGAGGCGCCAGATGCCGACGCGCTGGCCGTATTCGCGCCAGGAATAGTTCGGCCAGTCGATGACGTTGCCCGGCAGGGGGTCGGGCAGGATCGGCGGACCGCCGGCGTAGTAGGCCTCGCTCGACTCTTTCACCATGTCCCAGTGCTCGAGGTTGAGCGTGAAGATCAGGGCGACGCGGGCGTCGTTGGGCCAGCGCAGCGGCCGGCGGTCGGGCAGGGGAACGTAGTCGTAACGCATGGCACTCCTCTCGGGGGCGATGAACCTAGGACTTTGGCGCGTGCGCCACAGCGAAATCGGGGTCGACCGCGAAGCGCGCGACCCGGCGCGCGTAGACCGGCGACGCGAGCGGCGCTTCGATGTAATGAAACAATCGCCAGCCCGCCGGTTTCCGGCGCAACAGCGCACTCACGCGATTGAAGCCCGCCATCAACTGGTGACCGAGCGCGCCCGTCGTCTTGGCGTTCCAATGCATCTCGTAGAACGCGATGGCCAGGTCGGGCACGGGCTGTCGCGTCTGCAGGTTCCAGGTGCGGACCTTGAGCGCCGCCAACACCCGGCGGTTGTTGGCGAAGTACCCCTCGATGGCCGGCCAACCGACGAAGGGATCGCCCTCTTCGGCGACATAGATCGGCGCCGGCTCGTCGCGGTCCCACAGTTGCAACATGCCGTCGTAATCGGCGGCGCTGAATCGCGCGTAATAGGTGCCGAGGAATGCGCCCAGTTCGTCATCGAGGCTGGCCATCGCGGGCTCCGTGGTGGAAGCCTAGATTGGCACAGGACGCCACCTCCCGTAACCTGATGACGGGAGACCCCAATGGTTCAACACCACGACGTGGGTGGGCAGTCCGGCCGTCCCCTCGATCGTCAGGAGCACGACCTGAGCGATTTCGAGCGGCGCATCGACGCGCTGTGTCTGATGCTGTGTTCGCCCGCGACGCGGGTGGTCACGGTCGAGGAACTGCGCCGCGTCAAAGAGCAGATGAAGCCCGCCGAATACGACGCGCTCAGCTACTACGAGCGATGGACGGAAGGTTTGTACCGGCTGCTGGTCGAGAAGGGCGTACTGTCCGAAGCGGAGATTGCGACCAAGCTCCGGCAGAACGCGGAGGGGGATCATGGCGGCGTTCCGCGTCGGTGATCGCGTGCGCGTTCGCACGAATGACCCACCCACCCATATGCGCACGCCTGCGTTCTTGCGCGGCAAGGTGGGCGTCATCGAGCGCGACCAGGGGCCATTCGGGCGCCCCGAGGACTTGGCCTACGGACGGGCCCCACGAGTCGGCACCGTCTATCGCGTGCGTTTTCGGCAGCGCGAGGTGTGGCCCGACTATCGCGGGGGGCCGCGCGATACCGTGGCTGCCGATCTGTTCGAACATTGGCTCGATCGGGAGGCCTCATGAGTCACGACCACGACGATCACGACCACGACGACCATGATCATCGCCCGCCCCAGCCCGACGATCCGGTCAGCCGCTATGAGGCCCTGGAACAGGCGCTCCGCGAGCTCTTGATCGAAAAAGGCGTCGTCACCGCCGACGGCCTGCGCCGAACCATGGAGGTGCTGGAGTCCGCGAGCCCCGAGAACGGCGCCCGCATCGTCGCGCGGGCGTGGTCCGATCCGGCGTTCAAGGAACTCCTCCTGCAGGATGGCCAGGCGGCCGTCGCCTCGCTCGGCATGGGGCCCACGGGTCGGTTCGTCGTGGTGGAAAACACGCCGGAGCGCCACAACGTCATCGTCTGCACCTTGTGTTCTTGCTACCCACGGTTCGTGCTCGGGTTCCCGCCGGCTTGGTACAAGAGCCGTGACTATCGCGCCCGCGTGGTCCATGAGCCGCGAGCGGTCCTGGCCGAGTTCGGTCTCAAGTTGTCCGACGACACCGAGGTCGTGGTCTCCGATTCGACGGCCGAAATCCGCTACATGGTCCTGCCGCAGCAACCACCCGAGACCAAGGGCTGGCCCGAGGAGAAGCTGGCTGGCCTGATTACTCGTGATTGTTTGATCGGGACGGCGGTCGCTCGCGCTTGACGGGCTTGGTTCCGCGAGCGCCAGCCACCGATTTGACGTATATCAACGGTGCACAAAGCACCGAAGGAGGAGGTTTGATCATGGAGAAACGTTTCATGAAATCGGGGCTGGCGGCGCTGTTCTGCGTTGCCGCCCTGGCGGCACTACCGGTCCAGGCGCAACAGCACCTGCGGTTGGGTGTCGTCGAACTGCCGCCGTCGCGCGGCAATCCCTATGGAGGATCCGGCACGCCCGGCATCTTCACGTGGTCGATGTTCTACGACGGACTGACGTTCGTCGACACCAAGGGCGTTCCCGGCGCCGCCCTCGGACAGACCTGGCGGAACTCGGATCCGACCACCTGGGAGTTCAAGCTCCGTGCCGGCGTCAAGTTCGACAACGGGGAAGCGCTCGATGCCGAGGCGGTGGCCGCCGCGGTCAACTGGTTGTTGAGCGAACAGGGCAAGGCCCAGGTCGTGGCACGCGAGGTGTCGAACTTCGCCTCGGCCCGCGCGGTCGACGCCAGCACGGTCGAGTTCAAGACCAAGACCCCCGATGCGATCCTGCCTTCGCGCATGGCCAACATCTTCATCGTCGCGCCCAAGGCCTGGAAGGACAGCGGTCTCGAGGGCTATTCCAACAAACCGGTTGGCACCGGCAGCTACCGCGTCGAGAGTTGGGCGGCGGAGAAGGTCGTTCTGGCCGCCCGCAGCGATAGCTGGCGCCCGGCCAAGATCCCGCGCGTCGAGTCGATCTCGCTGCCCGAACGCCCGGCGCGAACCCAGGCGCTCCTGTCCGGGCAACTCGATGTCGTGATCGGCGTGGACACCGGCGACATCCAGCGCATTCGTGCCGCGGGGGCCGAAGTGGCCATCGCACCGGCGCCTCAGGTGATTTCGCTGTCGATGCCCAACAGGGTGAAGCCCAACAGCCCGTTCAACGACAAGCGGGTGCGCCAGGCGGCGAACTTCGCCGTCAACAAGAAGGCAATCGTCGACGGCCTGTTCGAGGGTCAGGCGCAGGTCGCGACCCAGGGCGCGACGCCGACGGCGTTCGGCTACAACCCGAATGTCAAGGGTTATCCCTATGATCCGGATCGCGCCAAAAAGCTGTTGGCCGAGGCCGGGCATCCCAACGGCTTCAAGGCCGTCGCCGAAGTCGTGGTCGGCTCCTTTGCCGGCGACTCCGAGATGTACCAATTGATGGCGCAGGACCTGAGCAAAGTCGGCATCCAGGTCGAGCTTCGTCCGATTCGTTTTCCGGACTGGCTGCGCAAGTACCAGAGCAACGGCTGGGACGGCGACACCTTCGGTCTTTCCTGGCAGCTCGCGCCGTACATGGATGTGATCCGGGCCGTCGCCTATTACTCCTGCGCCCAACGGCCGGCTGTGTTCTTCTGCGACGAAGAGACCCAGAAGGTCATCGATGCCTCGAACAGCGAACTCGACAAGGCCAAGCGCGAGAAGCTTCTGCACCAGGTGCAGGAGCGCTATTTCGATCTCGCGCCGGCGTTGTGGTTGGTCGAAGCCATCGACGTCTATGGTCTCAGCAAGCGCGTGCGAAACTTCAAGGACGTCAATCGCACGTTGCTCTATCACGAAATGACCCTGGGCGGCTGAAGCCCGTAGTCCGCAACGCGTGTTCTAAGGGGCGCCGGCCACCCGCGCCCCTTTTGCTCTCCAGGCCGCTGACCAAGCTCGGCCGGCTCCACGCACCGGCGCGGCCGCGTTAGTGTTCTCGAGCCATCCCGAGGGAGGTTGCCATGCCCGTACCCAAGTTCGTCGCCACCGCCGTCCAGTCCGACATCCGCGTCGTGCCCGAAGGCTGCGACGGCCAGACCCGCGACCGAATCATTCGCGAAAACCTGGAACGCAACATGGAGTTGGTCGCCTACTTGCATTCCGATCCGCGGTATGGCGGCCCGAAGCTGGTCGCGTTTCCGGAGTTCGGCCTGTGCGGAATCCCCGAGACGCGGTCGTGGGAGAACTATCACGGCCGGGCCGTGAGCCTGCCCGGATGGGTGACCGAGATCGCCGGCAAGACAGCGCGGAAGTTCGGCTGCTACGTCGTGCTCAACACCTTCGAGCGCGACGACAAAGACTGGCCTGATCACGTGTTCAACACGGGCTTTATCGTCGGGCCGGATGGTGATCTCAAGCTGCGCTACCGCAAGAACAACGACACCCAGCCGGGCTGGTATCGCACCACGAACCCGGGCGACATCCTCGCGGCCTATGCGGCCAAATACGGCGGTATCGAAGCTCTGTTTCCGGTTCTGAAGACCGAATACGGCAACATGGCCTGCTACACCGACGTGGGCCACGGCGAAGAGGGACGCTGCTTCACGTTGCTCGGCGCCGAGATTCTCATTCAGTGCACGGGCGAGGCCGCGGGTGATCCCGGGCGCGTGGTCTACAAGGCGGCCAAGCAGACCCGGGCGTGGGAAAACGCTTGCTATCTGATTTCGGTCAACGGCGGGCTCACGCTCAATTCCTCGCGACCCGTGTTCCGTCAGGGCGGCGCCTCCCGGATCATCGACTACCAGGGTCGGATCATGGCCGAGGCCGATGTGCCCGGGGAATGCGTGGTGAGTTCGCTGCTCGACATCGAGTCGCTCCGCGAGTTCCGCGCCGCGGGCGGCTACAACTACCTCATGTACAACCGCCTCGATCTCTACAAGCAGATCTTCGAACGTTTTCATCTGTGGCCGAACGACAGCTATGGAGCGAGCGCCAACACGGACCGCGAACGGGCCCAGAAACTTCGGCTGTCGGTGCGCGACAGTCTCATCCGTCAAGGCATCATCACGCCACCGGCCACGATGAAGGACGAAACCCGGGGGGTCTTCATCACGTGAACTCCGCCCGCTCGCGCTCCCTCTCCCGTCTGGGGAGAGGCAGGGTGAGGGCGCGCGCGAGGAGACGCTCTGCTAGAGTCGTACCGTTGGAGGGAGGATGACCATGTCTGCGCCGATTGGACCGTGGGTTGCTTCGACGATCGCCGCCCCCGATGTCGATGCGGTCGAAAAGAGTTACGTCGAATGGCTCGATCACCGCGTCGTACGGCGCGGGACGGTCAGCGAGGCCTTGGCGCGGTCCTGGGGCGCGCCCAAGCTCGCCGGCGCCAAGATGTCGATCCTCGAACCCGACTCGGGCAAGCAGGTGTATCTGCGCGTCGTCGAGAATCCCCACCCGGAGGGGTTCCGGCCACTGACGACGTACGGTTGGGCGTCCTCCGAACTCGTCGTCCAGAACGTGGATGCGCTCCAGGAGCGCATGAAGAAGTCGCCGTTCAAGATCATCGGTCCGGCCAACGATCTCGAAATGCTCAAGGACATTCGGGCGATGCAGGTCGTCGGGCACGCGGGCGAGGTGTTCTATCTGACGATGTTCAAGAAGAACATCGAAGGCTACGACCTGCCGACGGCACACTCGTTCATCGACCGCATGTTCATCGCGGTACTGGCGACGGACAGGCCGGAGCGGGTGCAGTCCTGGTACAAGCAGCATTTCGGCATCGCGGTCGGCGATCTGGCCGACATCAAGCTGACGCTGCTCGACGATGCGTTTGGCGTCCCGCCGCGTTCGGGCGACTATCGTTTGACGGTTGTACCGTTCCGAGGTCGGAGCCTGATCGAGGTCGACGGGTATCCGCGCGAGGCCCGTCCCCGGGCCCGGGTCGACGGCGTTCTGCCGCCGGGCAACGCGCTCATGTCGGTCCTGGTCGACAGCCTCGATGGTCTCAAGCTCAAATACTTCCGCGAGCCCACGTTGTTTGCGGAGGCGCCGTACCACGGCCGGCGGGCGGCGACCGTCCTCGGGGCCATGGGGGAGTTGCTGGAACTCGTGGAACGTGAGGCGGCCTAATCACGAGGAAGGCGAGAAATGCCTTCAGACGGCCCTGTTGACGAGACCGCGAGGCACCGGTAAACGGCTTGCTTTCTTGGTGAATTTCCCGTGGCGGTTGGTAAGATACGGGCCGTTATGGGGGATGCCCGGCCGCAAGAGCCGGCATCGCAGGGAGGGTGCGGTTGGGTTGGGGTCGTCTGAAAACGAGCGATCGAAACCCGTGTGTGGTCGGCGTTGATCCGACGCAATCGGGACTGCCTTATTACATCATCGAGGGAGCAACGACGTGACCGACATTGCGAAGGACGCGAAAGTCGCTGTGCCTGCGGGCGCCGCGGGCTCGGAGCGGCAGGTCGAGACCATTCCGGTCTTCCGTCGAACGATGGATCAGGTGAAGAACCGCGTTATCGAACTGCTGTGTCTGCTGTTTTTCGTCAGCACGCTGTTGTTCTTCCTGCTTCGTCTGACGGGTGACCCGGCGGCGGTGCTGGCGGGCGAAACCGGTGACCAGGAACAATTGGCGTTGATCCGGCGGCAGTACGGCCTGGATCAGCCGCTCTGGTACCAATACTTCGTGTTCCTTTTCAAGGCTATCCAATTCGACTTCGGCAATTCACTGGCCAACGCGCAAAGCGCGATCGGTCTCGTGTTCGAGCGGTTGCCGACCAGCTTCACTTTGGTCGGCATTGCGTTCACCGCGAACCTCCTCATCTCGATCCCGGCGGGAGCCTGGCTCGGCAGCCGTCCCGACCGCACCGGGCGCAAGCTCGCGGCGACCGCGGTGTTCGTGATGCAAGGCATCCCGGGCTACATCGTCGGCCTGCTGCTCATTCAGGTCTTTGCCGTCGAATTGCGCTGGCTGCCCTCGATCGGCAATCAGGGGCCGCTGAGTTGGATCATGCCGGCAACGACCGTGGCATCGTTCCAGGCGCCACACGTGCTGCGCGTCATCTCGGCCAACGTCGCCGAGGCGATGCGCGAGGACTACATCCGCACGGCGCGCGCCAATGGCGCCTCGTTCAGCGTGCTCCTGTGGCGCCATGCGCTCAAGAACGCGATGCTCGGCGCCACGGCGTTGATCGGCGCCCAGGTGTCGTTCCTGCTCGGCGGCTCGATCATCACGGAAGTGATCTTCGCCTGGCCGGGCCTCGGACGTTTGATGGTGACCTCGGTGCAGACGCTGGACTTCCCGGTCGTCCAGGCCGCGGTCTTCGTCATCGCGATCTTCGTCTACACGGCGATCATGCTCACCGACGTCGTGTTCATCATGATTGATCCACGCCTACGGAGGCAGAGGGCATGAGCACGACAGTTACGACACCGGCGGCCAAGCCGCCGGCCCTGGGACTGAGACTTCCGAAGAAGCTGGCCACCGGCTCCACCCAACTCGACATCGGCATTGTCCTGCTGACCTTGGTCGTGCTGGCGCTGGTCATGCAAGAGTTGTTCGTCACCTCGGCGATGCTCGACGGCAATTTGTCGAAACGACTGAGATGGTCGGGCGACGGCGTCGGCATCCTCGGGACCGACCAGCTCGGGCGCGACCTGTTCTACCGCGTGCTGGCGGGTTTCCCGTGGTCGCTCGGCATCTCGGGCGTCGCCGTCGTCATGGTGGCCACCATCGGAACCTTCGTCGGTCTGATCGGTGCCTGGTACACCGGCTGGGTGCGGACGGTCGTGTTGCTCGGCGTCTCCGCCATCATCGCGATGCCGTTCCTGGTGCTGGCGCTGGTGGTGATCGCCCTGATCGGCCGCGGTTTCTGGCCGCTGTCGCTCACCATGGGCGGCATCGCCTGGCCGGCGATCTCGCGCGTCATCTACGCCGAGTCCCGCGGGCTGTTGACGCGCGAATACGTGTTGGCCGCCCGGCTGTTCGGCGTCTCGCAGTGGTCGATCCTGTTCGGGCACGTGCTCCCGGGCCTGCGGCCGACGATCCTGGTGATGGCCGCGTTCTACTTCGCGACGCTGCTGATCATCGAGAGCGCGTTGTCGTTCCTCGGCCTCGGCGCGCCGCTCAACGCGCCGTCGTGGGGCAACATGCTGTCCGACAGTCGGCAGTATCTCGTGAATGCGCCGTGGATGATGTTCGTGCCGGCCGGCGCGATCTGCGCCTCGGTGATCGGACTCAACCTTGTTGGTGACGGAGTGGCCGAGCTGTCGCGTCGGCGCGCCCGGGCGGTGGAAGTATGACGGCCATTCAGGAAGCGGCGGCGACCGGACGCTCAGTCGCCACCGCGGACACGATCCTCGCCGTCAAGGACGTGGTCGTCGAGTTCCCACGTCCGCGCCAGAACGTCGGGTTCCGTGCCGTCAACGGCGTGACCTTCAACCTCAATCGTGGCGAGACGTTGGGGCTGGTGGGCGAGTCGGGCTCGGGCAAGAGCATGACGGCACTCAGCCTGCTCGGCATCGTGCCGGCCCCCGGCAAGATCGTCGAAGGCTCGATCAGCCTGCGTGGGCGGCGCATCGACAATCTCGGCCTCAAGGAGATGCGCACGATCCGGGGCAAGGACATCGGCATGGTCTTCCAGGACCCGATGACCGGCCTCAATCCGGTGCGCAGCGTCGGTGCGCAGCTCACGGAATCGGTGATGCGTCACCAGAACGTGACACGGGCCGAAGCCGAAGAGATCGCCTTCAGGGCGCTCGATCAGGTGTCGATCCCGTCGCCGCGCGACCGCCTCAAGGCGTTCCCGCACGAGTTGTCGGGCGGCTTGCGTCAGCGCGTGATGATCTCCTTGGCCCTGATCAACCATCCGGAAGTGATCATCGCCGACGAGGCGACGACGGCACTCGATGCCACCATTCAGGCGCAGATCCTCGATCTGTTCCGCCTGCGTCTGACCAAGGCGACGATGATCATCATCACCCACGACATGGGCGTCGCGGCCGAGATTTGCGACCGCATCGCCGTCATGTACGCGGGCCGCATCGTCGAGACCGGAACGATCGCCGAGGTTTTGAGCAATCCGCGACATCCATACACGGTCGGGTTGCTCGCCGCGGTGCCGCGGTTCGACATCCGGCGGCCGAAACTGGTGCCGATCCCGGGTGTGCCGCCTACGGCCGAGGACATCATCCGCGGCTGTGCTTTCAAATCGCGTTGCAAGTTCGCCCAGGCGAAGTGCGACGAACGCCCGCCGCTCACCCATCTCGGCGGCCGGCTGGCGTCCTGTTGGTTCCCGCGCGGAGCATAATCCCATGACCATGCAGCCTTCGTCCCCGCGCGTCGGGAATCCCGAGTTCCTGCTCGAAGCCAAGGATCTCAAGGTCACGTTCCGGGCCCCGGGCGGCAAGAAGCTTCACGCCGTCGACACGATCACGCTGGGTGTTCGCCCGCGCGAGACCGTCGGTCTCGTGGGCGAGTCCGGGTCGGGCAAATCGACCGTGGCGCTGACGCTGATGCGGGCCCACGAACCCGAGGGCGGCCAGATCATCTTCGACGGCCAGGACGTCACGCATCTCACCTACAAGGAACTGATGCCGGTTCGCCGTCGCCTGCAGATGGTGTTCCAGGACCCGTACTCGAGCCTCGACCCCCGGTGGTCGATCCGCAGGGTCATCGGCGAGCCCCTGCGGGCGCACAAGTACGGCAGTCGCGCCAAGATCAACGAGCGCGTCGCCCAGTTGCTGCAGCAGGTCGGCCTGCCGCCGGATGCCGCCGACCGTGTGCCTTCGCAGTTCTCGGGCGGCCAGCGTCAGCGCATCGCCGTGGCGCGCGCCCTCGCGCTCGAGCCCAAGGCGCTGATCGCCGACGAACCGGTGTCCTCGCTCGACGTGTCGATTCAGGCCCAGATCATCAACCTGCTGCGCGATCTGCAGGAGCGCCTCGGCATCGCGCTCCTCGTGATTGCGCACGACCTGGCGCTCGTGCACCAGATCTCCGACCGCATCATCGTCATGTACCTGGGCGAACCGGTCGAAGAGGGGCCGGCCGACGAGGTCGTCGGCAAGCCGCAGCACCCGTACACGGTGGCGCTCCTATCGGCGACGCCGGTGCCCGAGCCGGGCGGTGGCAGCAAGCGTATCGTGCTCACCGGCGAACCGCCGTCGCCGATCTATCGGCCGACCGGTTGTCGCTTCCATCCGCGCTGCCCGATCGCGCGCGACCGGTGCAAGACCGAAAAGCCGCCGCTCAAGGAGATCGGGCCGAACCGCCGGGTGTCCTGTTTCTACGCCGGCGAAATGCCGCCGCCGCGCGATCTGTGGGCGCTCGAGAACGTGCCCCTGCCACCGGGCGTCGAGCGCGCCCCGCGGCCGTTCGCGGTCGGCAGCAGCAGAGCCAACTGAGCGCACCTGTGCGCTGCCGAAACGGCCGCCCTAACGGGCGGCCGTTTTGTTTTCGGCGCATGGCGGCCTTCGGCTATCCTCGATCGCGACCCGCATAATCGACGGAGGCCGCGATGGGACGCCCGCACACCGAGTTCATCGCCGCGCAGCGGCTGCCCTGGGAGAAGGTCCCGGGCGACGCGCGCGCCGATTGCCAAGCCAAGATCCTCAGCATCGACCCCGAGCGGGGCGACTGCTCGCTGCTCGTCCGCTACCCGGCCGGTTGGCGGCGTGGCGCCGAGGTGTTGGGGTGCGATGAAGAGCTCTTCGTCCTCGACGGGGACCTGACGATCGACGGGCACCCCTATCGCGAACACGGCTATGCGTTCCTTCCGGCCGGCCATGGGCGCCGCGACGCGGCGAGCCGCCACGGCGCCGTCGTGCTCACCTTTTTCAGCGCCTGGCCCCGTCTCGCCTCGACCGCGATCAAGTCGAACGCGCCGGCGATCCAGGGCCTCGATTCGATCGCCATGGACTGGGACACCAAGGATATCGATCCGGGCCTGGCGTTCATGGGCATCCGGCGCAAGACGCTGCGCGTCAACCCCGAGTTCAACCAGCGCAGCACATTCCTGATCGCGACGGCGCCGCACAACCATCCCAAGGGTTGGAAGTGCCCGACGCTCACGCACCCCTGCGTCGAAGAATGCTTCATGCTGGGCGGCGACCTCACCGGACCGCAGGGCGTGCTGCACACCGGCACCTATTTCTGGCGACCGCCCGACGTGCCGCATGGGCCGTTCGGATCGCTCAACGGCAGCCTGTCGCTGATCCGCTTCGTCTACGGCCGGCACATCAACGTTTGGGGCAAGGAGGACGTGCCCTACACGTTCACGCCGGAACACCGGCCAGTGCTGCCGGCGCATCTCGCAGCGCTCGGCCGCGAGCCCTATCGCGGCACCATGCCCTACTGATGGCGCGATCCCACGTCGAGTTCATCCAGGCCCAGGTGCTGCCCTGGCAACGCGGTGTGCCCGGCACCGCGGCGCGGGACGATGTCGAGGCCAAGGTGCTGAGCCGGGATTCGGAATCCGGCGCCTGCTCCTTGCTCGTGCGTTATCCCGCGGGCTGGGTGAGGGCAACGCCGGAACGTCTGGCGGCGGACGAGGAGTTCCTCGTACTCGAGGGCCAGCTCGCGATCAACGGTCGCAGCTATCGCCCCTACGGCTATCTCCCGGCGGGCTACGAGCGAAGGGTGGCGGCCGCCCCGGGCGGGGCGGTGATCCTCACGTTCTTCGAGGGGGCGCCACACGCGCGGGCCACGGGGGCGTGCGATACGCGAAAGCTGATCGAGCACCTCGACACCGACGCCATGCCGTGGACGCCGGTGATCGGTATTCCCAACATGCGATCGGGCATCGCGACGCGCGTGCTGCGCGTCGATCCCGACAACCGCGAGCGCACCTGGTTTCTCATGGCGCCGCCCGGCGGACGGACCGAGGGCGCGGTGAGTCCGATGGAGATTCACCCGGTCGTCGAGGAGATGTTCGTCCTGTCGGGCGTGCTCGTGACCGAGCGTGGCGCCATGCAGCCGGGCGCCTATTTCTGGCGCCCGCCCGGCGAACCGCACGGGCCGGGCGGGTCGCGCACCGGCAATCTGCTGTTCTTTCGCTGCAAGGGCGGCCCGCTCGACGTGTTGTGGTCCGAGAAGACCGTCGCCTATTCGTTCGAGGCGGGGCACAACCCGATCCTGCCGCCCGAACTCGCGGCCTTGGGCGCACGTCCTTATCGCGGCGCACTCCTCTACTGACCATGGCCCGTCCGCACATCGAATTCATCCAGGTCCAGGCGTTGCCATGGCAGCGCGGGCTCTACGGCGGCGCGCGGCCCGACGTGGACGTCAAGATGCTGAGCCTCGATTCGGACACCGGCGCTTCGACGGCGATCGTACGCTATCCCGCGGGCTGGGAGCGTCGCACCGCTGAAACCTTGGGGGCCGATGAGGAATTCTTCGTGCTTGCCGGCGAACTCGCGATCAATGGCCGGCGCTACGGCGGCATGCACTATGGCTACCTGCCGGCCGGGCACGAGCGCCGGCACGCGGTCTCTTCGAAGGGCGCCGTGCTGCTCACGTTCTTCGAGGGCGAGCCCAAGCGGGCCCAGGGCAGCGAACGTTTTCGTCGTGACGGCGGCCTGGTCGAGCACCTCGATACCAACACCCAAGTCTGGAAGCCGGTGAGCCACGATCCCAAGGTTCCGACCGGTCTTCAGACCAAGACCCAACGGATCGATCCCGATACCCGCGAGCGCACGTGGCTCAACTGCCGCCATCCGGGCCTCAACGAGCCGGGCATGATGGGCAGCAAGGAGGCCCATCCCGTCGTCGAGGAAATTTTCCTGCTCTCGGGCGACCTCAACCTCAATTGGGGGACGATGCGGCTCGGCGCCTACCTCTGGCGTCCACCCGGCGTTTGGCACGGCCCGCCCGGCGGCACGCGCTTTGGCTACCTGTTCGTGGCGCGCTCCAAGGGCGGGCCGCTGGTCAATCACTGGACCGAGGAGAAGTTTCCGGTCGTGCTCGATCCGCCCTATGCCCCGGTGCTGCCGGCCGAACTCGCGCCCTACGGCCGCACGCCCTACACCGGCCTCGAACCGTTCTAGTTCCCCTCACCCTCGCGCCGCCCTCACCCGGCGCTTCGCGCACCCTCACCCGCTCGCTACGCTCGCGACCTCTCCCGCCCCGCGGGAGAGGTCGAACGGGCGGAGCAGAGCGACGACTGTTCGGGTGAGGGCTAGGCTAGGCGCGAATCAGGCCGGTGAGCGCCGGGGCCGAGCGACTTCCGGGGAACACCTGATCTTCGAGCGCGGCCTCGCGCACGCCGACGTGATCGCGTAACACGCCCTTGACCACCGCGCGCAAGTCGGTGGCGACGGCCAAATCCCGGCCCTCGTAGAGCGCGCGTTCGGTCAGTCCGGGCCATGATCCGATGGCCCGCCCGCCGGCCACCCGGCCGCCCATCACCAGACTGACCGAAGCGGTCCCGTGATCGGTGCCGGCGCTACCGTTGGCGGCCGCGGTGCGGCCGAACTCGGTGGCCGTGATCACCACGGTGTTGGCCCACGCCGCGCCCAGTCCGGATTTGAGTTCGGCCAGCGCCTCGCCCAGTGCTCCCAGCATGTTGCCGAGCAGCAGCTTCTGGTTGGCGTGGGTGTCCCAGCCGTCGGTATCGATCACGGCGAGACGCGGACCGGCGGCGTCGGCCAGCAGTTTTCCCGCCGCGCCGAACAGTTCGCGCATCCCGGCCCGTTGCTGCGCGCGGCGCCGCGGAGCCACCATGCCGCGCGGCGTTTCCTCACCGAGCACGTCGTCGGTCATGGCCTGGGATTGCACCGCCTGCTCGAGCGCAGCGTGCAGCAGCCGATCGCCGCCGTACATGCCGCGCACCCGCGCAATGAAACTGCCGTCGACTTCTGGCAGCACGCGCGGGGCATAGGTGGCGACCGGAACCGGCCCGCGGATCATGATCGGCACACTCGGGCCCACGGCGAGGCCGAGCCGTCGGTCGGACATGCCGATCGCTCCGAGCGTGCGGTTGAGCCAGCCGTCGGGGGTGGAGTAGGCCGTGTCGGTGCCGTTCTCGAGGACGTTCTGGCCGTCGAAATGCGAACGCTGCCGGTAGGACGTGCCGACGGCGTGGATCACTGTCAGTTCCTTGGTCGCGTACAGGCCGTGGATCGGCCTCAGCGCGGGGTGAAGGCCGAAGAACCCGTCCAACGGCAGGAGCCCGTCGGCGGAGCCCGGAGCGGCCACTGCGAGATCGCCGCGCAGGCGTCGGTAGTCCGGATCGCCGTGTGGCGCGACGGCGCTCAGGCCATCCATGCCGCCACGCAACAGTACGACGACGAAGCGGGCCTCGGTCGGTCCGGCGGCCAGCACCACGCGTGGCGCCATAGCAAGCGCGGCACCGGCGATCGAGGACGCCATCAGTTGGCGGCGCGAGATCATGGTCATTTCCTCTGAAACTCTGGACTCGCGAACAGGAGCGCCAGACCTTCGGCCGGACTCTGCGCTTGCGCGATGGTCTCGCGGGTCTCGCGTCCGAGCATCGGCCCCAGCAGGTCCTCGGCCAAGGCACGCGGGTTGTTGACAGGGATGCGTTGCGCCACCGCCTGACCCCACTCGATGCGGCGCATCAGGGCTTCCGGCGACAGCCAGTCGCCGGCCTGGTCGGACCAGCCGGCGGGCGAAGGGGCGCTGAACGGGAACTGATCGAAGATGGCCAGCGCGCCGATCAGCGCGTCATCGCCCGGATCGATGCCGCCCAAGGCCCGGAAGGTCGAGATCACCAGGTCGTTGGGCGTCTTGAATTTGGACAGCGGCTCGTCCCACAGCTCGGGCGTCGCGATCAGCGCCAGCGCCATCTGGCGCAGGTCGCCTTCGGTGTCGCGGAACGTCCGCGCGAGCTTGGCGATGGTCGCGTCGTCCGGTTGGTCGGCGATGAAGTGGCGCGCCATCTTGCGTGCGACGAACACCGCGGTCGCCGGGTGCCGCGCGAGATCGCGCAGTGCCGCCTCACCCTGGGCGACGCCGGCCGCCGCGTAGGTCTTGCCCAGCATGGCGTGCGCCCCGGGTTCGTGGCCCTGCGGACGAAACACGAAGCCGCCCGGGCTCCCCTCGGCCGGCTGGGCTATGCCCCAACCGGTGATCATCTTGGCAAGCCCGATGACGTCCTGCTGGTCGTAGCCGCCGCCGACCCCCAGGGTGTGCAGCTCGAGAATCTCGCGTGCCAGATTCTCGTTCAGGCCGACACCGCGTCGTTGCCCGGCCATGCTGTTCGGGCCAAACGACTGCTGGTTGTCGAGGTAGGCGAGCATGACCGGGTGCTTGGTCGAGCCCAGCAGCAGATCGGTGAACGAACCGGTAACGCGCGGCCGGATCACCTCGCGCTCGAAGGCGCCCGCCGCGGCGATGATCTGGAAGCGCTTGCTCGACACCGTGAAATGGTTGCTCCAGAAGTGCACCAGGCGTTCGCGAAACGGCACCGGGCTCAGGATTGCGGCCGCGGTGCGCCGGGCCGCGTCGCGGCGCAACATTTGGGCCGCTTCTTGTCGCAGGAAGTTCATGTAGCGCTCGGCGCCCTCGGCCAGTCGGCGCAGCGTCGTGGTCATGCTGGCTTGGGCCGTTGGCAGGTCGGCGAGCGGCTTGGGCAAGGACGAATCGTCTAGCTGCGCGGAGAGCCAGCCCCGCGGGTCGCGGGCGATGCGCGCCATTTCTCCGGGCTTGGCGCCGTAGCCCAGGCGATTGGCGGCGATGAAAGCGTGGTCGAGCGACAGAGAATGCTCCTGGCGAAAATCGTCTCAGTCTAACACGGTTGGATTGGGTGGTTTCCGTCGCCTGATTCTAGAGGTCCTTGAGAATCTCGCGGCGTTTCTGCTCGGCCTCCTGTTCGGTGACGAGGCCACGCTCGCGGAGGCGCTTCAGTTCATCGAGACGCCGCTCGACATCGGCCGAACGCGCGCCCGACGTTGTCGCCGATGTAGTCGCGGCCGGTGGCGCGGTGGGCGCAGGTGTCGTCGTGGTCGGGGCCGACGGAGCAACAGGCGTCGGCGTCGACAGCGCCGCGATCGGTGGCGGCGCGTACTTGTTCTTCACCCCGACGCCCAGGACGATGGTTTTCATTTCCTCCAGCGTGGGCTTGTCGCGCTGGCACAGGTACACGTTCAGCGCATTGCTATAGAGGAGGTCCAGCCGGTCGAACATCGTATGCAAGACAACGCACTCCTGCAGACCGGGTTCGCTGAAATAGTGGTAGGTATAATTGCCGAGCCCGCCAGGAATTCGTCCAGTGTCCCCCGAGACGAGCGTTCGGCCCTGTTTGGCCTGGGCGGCGATGATGTTCCTGACGGTGCTGGACGCGCTGTTGGTGTCGAGGTAGCCAACGCTGCCACTACCGAAACCAAGCACAATATCCAGCCGCTTGCCCTGGTTCGCGTAGACGGCGGACTGCGTAATGCTTCGCCCATGGGGACTGTCATTGATGATTTCGCGGACCGGCGGGGTCTGCGGCTTGAACTCGGCGAGCTCGACCAGCAATCGCGACTCGGCAAACGGAATTTCCTTGGTCTGGGCCAAGGCAACGCCGCTTCCCGCAACGACGGTCACGATTAATCCAACGACTGGAGAACCGACCGCACGCCCATGGTCACCTCCCACGCTTGGTGCGGGCATCATCGCACGCGATGTGCACGCGGCGAAGCGGTCCGGCCCATGTTCACTCGAACTTGAGCCAGGGAAGGTGCGTCCCCGCGCGAGCACGCTAAGCCGCGGTTTTCCGTGCCGCCTGGATCGCCTGCCACACCCGCTGCGGGGTCGCGGGCATCTCGATGTGGGTGACGCCGACCGGGGCCAGGGCATCGAGCACGGCGTTGATCACCGCGCCGGTCGCCCCCGTTGTCCCCGACTCGCCCGCCCCCTTGATGCCGAGCGGGTTGGTCTTGCACGGCACGACGTTGGTCTCGATGGTGATCGAGGGCAGGTGATCGGCCCGCGGCATGGTGTAGTCCATGAACGAGCCGGTCAGGAGCTGTCCGCTCTCCGCGTCGTAGATCGTGTCCTCGTAGAGCGCCTGCCCCACACCCTGGGCGATGCCGCCATGCACCTGGCCATGCACGATCATCGGGTTGATCACGTGCCCGAAATCGTCGACCACGGTGTAGCGATCGAGCTTGATGACCCCGGTGTCCGGATCGATCTCGACCTCGACCACGTGGCAGCCGTTGGGGAACGTCGCGGGCGGCGTGAAACTCGCGTCCTCGGTCAATCCGGGGGTTGTACCTGGCGGCAGCTTGTTCGGGTCCTGCGCCGCCTTGGCGACCTCGGCCAATGTCACCGAGCGGTCGGTGCCGGCGATCGTAAACCGGCCCGCGCGATACTCGATATCCGCATCGGCCGCCTCCAGCAGATGCGCGGCGATCGCCGTCCCCTTCTTGACGATTTTCTGGACGCCTTCGTGCACGGCGCCGCCCGCGGAGTACCCGGATTTGGATCCGCCGGTGCCGCCACCGGTGGGGAGCTTGTCGGAGTCGCCCTGAAGGATCGTGATGCGATCGTAGGCCACCCCGAGCTTCTCGGCCGCCACCTGGGCAAAGGTCGTCTCATGACCTTGGCCCTGCGCGAGCGCGCCGACCATCACGTCGATCGCGCCGTCGGGGCGCACCTCGATGCGGCTTGACTCGGCGCCGCCGCCCGCGGTCTGCTCGACATAGACCGAGAGCCCGATGCCGCGCAGCTTGCCGCGTGCCTTGGCCGCCCACCGCCGCGCCGAAAAGCCGTTCCAATCGGCGAGGCGGAGGGCGTCCTCGAGATTCTTCGGAAAGTCGCCCGAATCGAACACGAGGCCGGTGGCGCCGGTGAACGGCATTTGCGCCGGTTGAATCAGGTTGCGGCGGCGAATCTCAGCCGGATCGATCGCGAGTTTGCGGGCCGCGAGATCGACCAGGCGCTCGATGACGTAGGACGCCTCCGGCCGTCCGGCGCCACGATAGGCATCGGTGAACACCTTGTTGGTGATGACGATGTCGGCTTCGGCGAAGACCGAAGGCACCGTGTAGCAGCCGGGCAGCAGACGGGTCGAGCCTGCGGCCAGGATCATCGGTCCGAAGTTGGACGCGTAGGCGCCGATCGAACCCACCGAGTAGACGCGAACGCCCAGGAACCGCCCGTCCCGATCGACTGCCAGCTTGGCCGAGGTCACGAGATCGCGCCCCTGGGTGTCCGAGAGAAACGCCTCGCTGCGATCCGAGTACCACTTGACGGGCCGGCCAAGCCGCTTGGCCGCCACGAGCACGAGGGCCTGCTCCGGGTAGGGCATGCCCTTCATGCCGAACGAGCCACCGATGTCGGGCGCGATGACGTGAATTTGGCTCTCGGGCACGCCCAGCATGCCGGCACACACCGCGCGATTGCGGTACACGCTCTGGGTGTTGGTGGTCAGCGTGTAGCGGCCGCTCGCGGCGTCGTATTCGCCGATCGAACCGCGCGGCTCCATCGAGGCGCAGATCAGGCGCTGGTTGACGTGCTTGAACTCGACGACGTGGGCGGCCTTGGCAAAGACCTCGTCCGACTTTGCCTTGTCCCCCATCGTGAAGAAAAAGGCGAAGTTGTCGCTCGCGCCCTGATCGCCATAGATCACGTGGGCGCCGGGCTTGGCCGCCGACTCGGTGTCGGTGATCGTGGGCAGGACCTCGTAGTCGACGACGATCGCTTCCGCGGCATCGCGCGCCTGATTGCGCGTCACGGCGACGACGAAGGCGACCGGATCGCCGACGTGGCGCGCATGGCTGCGCGCGATCACATGGTGCGGCGGGAAGAACCGGGGACTGCCGTCGCGGCGCACCAATTTCACCATGTTGTCGACCATGCAAGGCAGCGGCTTCACCTCGGCCACGTCGTTGCCGAGATAGATCGCGTGGACGCCCGGCATCGCCTTGGCCGCCGCCGAGTCGATCGACGCGATGCGCGCGTTGGCGTGCGGCGAGCGCAACACATAGCCATGGAGCTGGTTCGGCCGGTTGATGTCGTCCATGTAGCGACCACGGCCGACGATCAGGCGATCGTCCTCGCGTCGCCGCACCGACTGGCCCATCCCTTGGCCCACTCCGGAACCACTCATCGCTCTCTCCCAAAATGGCGACAGCCGCGCTGAGGCGCGGCCGTGCCGTTGAACTTCGTCCGACTACGCGGCGCGGGCGCCGTGGATCGTCCGCCAGATGCGCTCGGGCGTCGCGGGCATCTCCACGTGTTTGACTCCGTAGCCCTTCAGGGCATCGACGATCGCGTTCATCACCGCGCCCAACGCGCCCACCGTGCCGGCCTCGCCCGCTCCCTTGATGCCGAGCGGGTTGGTCTTGCACAGCACCTCGTTGAAGCCGAGCCTGAACGACGGCACGTTGTCGGCCCGCGGCATGGCGTAGTCCATGAACGAGCCGGTCAGAAGCTGTGCGCTTTCCGGGTCGTAGATGCAGTGTTCCAGGAGGGCCTGGCCGACGCCTTGAACGATGCCGCCGTGGACCTGGCCGGCGATCAGGACCGGGTTGACGACCTTACCGAAGTCGTCGACCACCGTGTAGCCGACGATCTTGACGACGCCGGTGTCCTTGTCGATCTCGACCTCGCACACGTGGCAGCCGTTGGGATAGGTGCCCGCGGCGACGTCCGACTTGGCCTTGGTATCGAGGCTAGGCTCCATGCCCTTGGGTACGTTGGCTGAATTGCGCGCCGCCGCCGCGACCTCGCCGATGGACATGCGCCGGTCGGTGCCGACGATGCGGAAGACGCCGTCCGCGAATTCGATATCGCTTTCGGCCGCTTCCAGCATGTGGGCGGCGATCTTGCGACCCTTTTCGATGACCTTGTCGGCGGCGACCTTGATCGCCGAGGCGCCGATCATCATCGAACGCGAGCCACCCGTGCCGCCGCCGGTCTTGACCACATCGGTGTCACCCTGCACGACCTTGATGCGGTCGAACGGCAACCCGAGCATCTCTTCGAGCACCTGCGAGTAGGACGTGGCGTGCCCCTGGCCGTTGGTCAGGGTCCCGATCAGAAGCGTGATCGAGCCGTCTTGTTCGAAGATCAACTCGACGTCTTCGTTGGGGGAGCCGATCGCCGCTTCGACGTAGCAACTCATGCCGATGCCGCGCAGTTTGCCGTGCTTCTCGGCCTCGGCCTTGCGCTTGGCGAAGCCGACCCAGTCGGACGCCTTGATCGCATCGTCCATGTTCTTGACGAAGTGGCCCGAATCATAGTTGGGCCCGAGTGGCGCCTTGTAGGGCAACTGGTCGGGTTTGATGAAATTGCGCCGGCGCAGTTCGGCCGGGTCCATCTTCAGTTCGGCGGCGGCCGTGTCGACCAGACGTTCGATGACATGCGAGGCCTCCGGTCGGCCGGCGCCGCGGTAGGCATCGATCGGCACGGTGTTGGTGAACACGCCCAGCACATTCACATAGGCGACCTTGATGTCGTAGAGGCCCGTGAGCAGCTGCGTCCCGGCCATGGTCGCGATCATCGGGGCAAAATTCGAGAGATAGGCACCCATGTTCGACTGCGACTGGACGCGGATCGCCAGGATCTTGCCGTCTTTGTCGAGGGCGAGTTCCGCACGGGTGACGTGATCGCGGCCCTGGGTGTCGCTGATGAAGGCTTCGGTGCGCTCGCTGGTCCACTTGACCGGGCGGCCGACCTTCTTGGCCGCCCACGGCATCAGGCCCTGTTCGACGTAGCTGAACACCTTCATGCCGAAACCGCCGCCGACGTCGGGCGAAACGACCCGGAGTTTGCCTTTTTCGACACCGAGGATGCCGGCGATGATGCCCTGCAACATGTGGACGTTCTGGCAGGGCGAATAGAGCGTGTAGCGTCCGTTCTTGGCGTCGTAAACACCGAGAGCCCCGCGCGGCTCCATCGAGTTGACGACGACGCGGTTGTTCGTGAGGTCGACGCGGGTGACATGGTGCGCCTTGGCGAAGGCGGCATCGACCGCTTTCTTGTCGCCGTTCTCCCAGTCGAACACCCGGTTGTCGGCCTGATCCCATACCGAGGGTGCGCCCTTCTTGACGGCGCTCGCGATATCGCCCACCGCGGGGAGCACGTCGTAATCCACGGCGATCAGTTCGGCTGCGTCCTTGGCCTGCTTGATCGTCTCGGCGATGACCAGCGCCACTTGGTCGCCGACCATGCGCACGCGGTCCTTCTTGAGGAGCGGGTAGGGCGGCTGGGCCATCGGCTTGCCGTCACGGGACGGCAACGGCGCCAGGCAAGGGATGCCACCGATCTTGTCCGTCTCCAGGTCCGCGGCGGTCAGCACCGCGAGCACGCCGGGTGCCTTGCGCGCGGCGGTGGTGTCGAGCGAGGTGATTTTCGCGTGGGCGTGGGGCGAACGCAGGATGTAGGCGTAGGCCTGGTTGGGCACCGACATGTCGTCGAGGTAACGGCCGCCGCCCGTCAACAGTCGTTGATCTTCCTTGCGGCGAACGGCCTGACCGACACCGAACTGACCCATGGTCGCTTCCTCCCTTGCGGCCGGCTGCGCCCCCGCGATCCGGCCTGTTCGTCCCAGCGGTACAATAGGCAAAAGCGCTGCGCCGACCAACCTCTTTAGACCGCGAACGGTCGCAAGAAATCCTTGTCCGACAGCGGGTTAATCGCCAGGCGCGGGGGCCTGGCCCGGTCGTTCCCGGACGAGGCGGAAAAAGAATGCCCCGAGGCTCATGACCGTCGTCACGCGCACGAAATGCATGATCGTGATGAAGGCCGTGTCGGCGCCGAGCGCCAGCGCGATCAGGCTCATTTCCGCGAGGCCGCCCGGCGCGATCGACAGGAACACCGAGTAGGGCGCGATGTCGGTGAAGCGGGCGGCGATGGTCGCGACCACGACGGCGAGGGCGATCGTCGCGAGCGCGACCAGCGTGGCGCGGAGGATGATGCGAACCATCACGTCGAGCGCCAGGCGCTGGACGAAACGGCAGCCGACCCCGGTGCCGATCACGCACAGCGCGGCCGCGACGATGGGGGAGGGCACCTTGGCGGTCGTCCAGCCGAGCGAGTGCACGACAGCCGACAGCATCATCGGTCCGATCAGGGCGTAGGCGGGCATTTTCAGACGCTTGCCGACAACATGGCCGACGAGGCCGCACGTGAGCAGGATCGCCGCATCGATGGCGGAGAGTTCGGTGATTGCCCCGGTGGGGTGCGCGGTCGGGACGTTCAACCCTTCGATGTAGCGGAAGTAGAACGGGATCAGTATGACCACGAGGACGATGCGGACGCCGTGGTTGAGCGGCACGATCCGCGGATCGGCCCCCATCGCTTCGCCGACCATGGTCATCTCCGATAGTCCGCCCGGCGTCGAGGAGAAATAGGCGGTCTTGGGGTCGAGCTTGCCGAAGCGACGGTGCAACTGATAGCCGAGAGCCGTGCACAACACGGCGTAGGTCACGAGCACGACGATCATGCCGCCGAAAGTCGCCAGTTGATCGATCAGCGCCGGCGAGAAGGCGCTGCCCAGCAGGACGCCGATGACCGAAGCACACACGGTCCGGAGCGTGTTGGGCAGAACGACGTTTGCCCCCGCCATCGCGGCGATCGTCACCGCGATCATCGAGCCCAGCATCCAGGCCAACGGCAGGGACAAGAGCTGGAACACGGCCCCGCCCGCGACGCCGATGGCAATAGCCAACGCGACGCGGCGGCGATTGTCGGCGGTGATTCCGAGGAAAGACCGCATCGGATCTATGGCGCCGCCACGCGACCGAACCGGAGCGCCGTCTGGCCGACGCGGATGCGGGGCGACGGCATGATCAGGACGGCGTCGTCGTGGGGCGTGGTGATCGCGCGCTCGCCGTCCCAGGCGACGACTGTGCCGGCATGCTCGATGACCTCGAGCCCGCGGTAGTCGCGCGCGAAGCGAAACGCCGGGCTCTGGACCGAGACGAGTCCGGTTACCGTGATCACGGTGGCGGGCGGCGCTTCGGGAATCGTCGGCCGGTCGGCCAAGCGCAGCAGGCCGAAGGTGTCGAGGAACCGGTAGCTCACCTCGATGGCCACCGTCACGCTGGTGGGATCCTGGTGCTGGCCACATTCGACCAGGACCGCCGATCGCGAATCGCCATCCCTGGCGAAGGCGCCGTAATCGCGCATTCGCGCCCCTTCGGGGTGTCCCGCATCGCGGATGATGTGGCTGGGCCACCCGAGGCGGCGGCACAGCGCAAGGCCTTTGTCGGCGAGGCCAGCGAGCGCGAGCGGCGGGCTCGGGGTCTGCATCGAATGCAGGTCGAGCAGGTGGTCGGTGTCGTCGATCAGTGGCCGGATCACCCGCGCCCGTTCGAGTTCGTGCGAGGTCCTGGGGCCATCGAGGACGGGGCCGGTCCACAACCGGTTGAAGTCTTCATCGATATATCGTCGCGAGCCGCTGCCATCGCTGGCGCGGGTCTGGGCGGCGGCGACGTTGGCGAACCCGAGGGTCAGGGTGCCGCGGGCCGGCCGCACGCCACGTTCGAACAGGTGGTGCAGGGCAAGCGCGCCGCACCATTCGTTACCATGGGTGAGGGCGAGGATCGTGACTCGCGGGCCGGGTCGGTCGCTATCGAAGCGGTGGAAATAGGGAACACCGGTGTTCCCGGCGGCATACCGCGCGAGATCGACCGGCAGGACGAGATCGGGCGCCGTCACGCTCCCTCACCCTACCCTCTCCCCGCCGGGCGGGGAGAGGGCGGCGAGCGAAGCGAGCGGGTGAGGGGCCTGATCGTGTACCGTCGCGGGCGGCTCACGGGATGAACTGCTCGTTGAGGATGCGATCCTCGAGGTTGTGTTCGGGGTCGAACAGCATGCGGAGCCGACGGCTGCGGTCTTCGCGCACTTCGACCCAGGCGACGTCGCGAATTTCGGTATGGTCGGCGACGGCGCTGACCGGGCGCTTGTCGAGTTCGAGAATCTCGAAGCGCACGACGGCGCGCTGCGGCAGGAGGGCACCGCGCCAGCGCCGGGGCCGAAAGGCGCTGATCGGGGTGAGCGCGAGGACGCCGGCACCCAGGGGCAGGATCGGACCATGCGCCGAGAGGTTGTAGGCGGTCGAACCGGCCGGAGTCGCGAGCAGGACGCCGTCGCACACCAGTTCGGGGATGCGCACGACCCCGTCCACGGAGATCTTTATCTTGGCCGCTTGCCGGGTCTGGCGCAGCAGCGACACCTCGTTGACCGCCAGCGCCCGGCGACGCCGGCTGCGACTCATCGCTTCCATGGTCAACGGATGCAGCGTCACCTCTTCAGCCTGGCTCAGGCGCTCGTGCAACCGGTCCTCGTCGAAGTCGTTCATCAGGAAGCCGACGGTGCCCTGGTTCATGCCGAAGATCGGGGCGCCCATGCCCATGTAGCGGTGCAGGGCGCTCAACATGAAGCCGTCGCCGCCGAGCGCGACGATCACGTCGGCCTTGCCGACATCGACCGCGCGATAGCGCCGCTTGAGGCGCGCCACGGCCTTGCGCGCGTCCTTGGTGGCGCTGGCGACGAACGCCAACTTGAGATGTCGCATGGAGGTCCTTGGGGGCTGCCCCGGATGCCGCTGGGCAGAGCGGTAGCGCGCCTGGGGGGCGGGGTCAACCGCCCGTGACGCTCATGTGGCGGGGCACGGCCGGGCCCTTGTGGCGCCGGTCGATGATGAAGTCATGGCCCTTGGGCTTGCGCGAAATGGCCTCGTCGATCGCCGCCGCTAGCGCGCGGTCATCGGTCGGGTGCTGGCGCAGCGGCGTGCGCAGGTCGGCATCGTCGTTCTGGCCCAGGCACATGTACAACGTCCCGGTGCAGGTGAGCCGCACGCGGTTGCAGGATTCGCAGAAATTGTGCGTCAGCGGCGTGATGAACCCGAGCCGGCCGCCGGTCTCGCCGACGCGGACGTAGCGCGCCGGACCGCCGGTGCGGTCCGGAATGTCGGTCAGCGTCCAGCGTTTCTCGAGATCGGCGCGCACCAGCGACAACGGCAGGTAGTCCTTGGTGCGGTCGCCGTCGATGTCGCCCATCGGCATGGTCTCGATCATCGTCATGTCGAAACCCTGTTCGCCGCACCACGTGATGAGCTGATCGAACTCGTCGTCGTTGATGCGGTTGAGGGCGACCGTGTTGATCTTGATCTTGAGGCCGGCGTCCTTCGCCGCGCGGATGCCGCGCAGCACGGGGTCGAGGCCACCCCAGCGCGTGATGCGCTTGAACTTCTCGGGATCGAGCGAGTCCACCGAAACGTTGATCCGGCGCATGCCGGCATCGAACAGGGCCTCGGCGTAGCGTTCGAGCTGGCTACCGTTGGTCGTGATCGTCATCTCGTCGAGCGCGCCGCTCTTGACGTGGCGGCCCAGGCTGCGAACGAGCGAGATCACGTCGCGCCGCACCAGAGGTTCGCCGCCGGTTAGCCGCAGCTTGCGCACGCCCTTGTGGACGAACGCCGTACACAACCGGTCGAGTTCTTCTAGCGACAGAACCTCCACCTTGGGCAGGAACGTCATATGCTCGGACATGCAGTAGATGCAGCGGAAGTCACAACGGTCGGTGACCGATACCCGCAGGTAGGTGATACTTCGGCCGAAAGGATCGATCATCGCGCTGGCAGGGTTGGTGGTCCGGGCGTTATGTTCGGTGGAATATAACCGAGATGCCAAGGGAAATCGTCCGTAAGGGTCGTGGGGTTAATGGCCAGGGCGGGGGGCGCCGCCCGGCTCGGTCGCGGCGCGCGCCCGAATTTCTCGTGGCGCCCAAGCCCGAGGATCCGCAACTCACCCGCCAGCTCGACGGTAGCAACGAGTACGGCGAGCGCGTCGCCGTGCGGGTGCCGGTCGAATGCCCGCTTACGGTGTTCCTCAATGGCCGCGAGATCGTGACGATGATGACCATCGGCGATCATCCCGACTGGCTGGCGGTCGGCTACCTGCTCAATCAGAACATGCTGCGGCCCGACGATCAGATTGCGGCCATCGACCATGACGACGTAATCGACACGATCGTCGTGCGAACCAAGCGTCGCACCGACTACGAAGCCAAGCTGCGCAAGAAGACCCTGACCTCGGGATGCGCCCAGGGCACCGCCTTCGGTGACGTGATGGAGAACTTCGAGCGCTCCCGCCTGCCCGAGAACGCCGTGCTCAAGACCTCCTGGCTCTATGCGCTGCTCAGGAAGATCAACTCACGGCCGAGTCTCTATCTGTCGGCCGGCGCCATCCACGGCTGCGTGTTGTGCCAGGGCGATCGTCCGCTGCTCTATCTCGAGGACGTCGGGCGCCACAACGCCGTCGATAAGATTTGCGGCTACATGCACCTGCATCAGGTCCCGGGGGGCGACAAGGTCTTCTACACCACAGGCCGCCTCACATCCGAAATGGTGATCAAGTGCGCGAGCATGGGCATTCCGATCCTGGTCTCGCGCTCCGGGTTCACCTCGTGGGGGGTGGAACTGGCGCGCGCCGTCGGGCTTACGCTGTTGGGTCGCGCCCGCGGCCATCGCTTCCTCGTGCTGTCGGGCGTCGAGCGCGTGGTCTACGACGCCGACCCGCGTCATACGCCGAAGGAGGCGGAGGGCCGCCAGCGGCAGGCTGCGGGAGAAGACTGACATGGCCGCGATCATCATCGGCGTCATTCTTGCCGGGGGCTTGGCGCGTCGGATGGGCGGCGGCGACAAGGCGCTCAAGGTTCTGGCGGGCCGAACGTTGCTCGACCATGCGATCCAAAGGGCGCGGCCGCAGGTGAAGCGACTCGTCCTCAATGCCAACGGCGATCCGGGGCGCTTTGCTTCGGCGGGTCTGCCCGTCATCGCCGATTCGCTACCCGGATTTCTCGGACCCCTGGCCGGCATCCTGGCCGCCCTTGAATGGGCGCTAGCGAATGTTCCCGAGAGCGACACGGTCGCCTCGTTTGCGACCGACGCCCCGTTCTTTCCCGCCGATCTCGTCGAACGCCTGGACGAAGCCCGTAGGCGGGCGGGGGTGCCGCTCGCGGCGGCCCGCTCGGGCGGCCAGGCGCATCCGGTCTTCGGATTGTGGCCGGTCACCCTGGCGCCGACCCTAGCGTCGGCGCTCGATGCGGGCGAACGCAAGATCGACCGCTTCACCGCGCGCCACGGCATCGCCTACGCCGACTATCCCGCGAAACCCCACGATCCGTTCTTCAACATCAACACGCCCGACGATTTCGCGACGGCCGCGGCCCAATGGCGCGTGGCGTCATGACGGCCGAGGGGCCGCAGGTTCGGATTCTCTTGGGCGCGGTCACCGCGCTCGGTCCGGGCAAGGCGACGCTGATCGAGGCGATCGCCACCACCGGATCGATCTCGGCGGCGGGGCGCCAGCTCGGCATGTCCTATCGTCGGGCGTGGACGCTGGTCGATGCCATGAACCGGAGTTTCCGTCGGCCCCTGGTCGTCGCAGCGACGGGCGGGCGGCGCGGTGGTGGTGCCAAGGTCACGCCGATGGGGGAGCGCGTGCTCCTGCTTTATCGCCGCATGGAAACGAACGCCGCCGCCAGCATCGCCAAGGATCTCAAGACGCTGAAGTGCTATCTGCGTTCTTAGCCAACCGGGCACGGTCCCGTGTCTCTCGTCGCGCGCCGTGGCGGAACGGCTGAGCGCGCCGCAACGTCTCGCCGGCCACCATCAGGTGGAAGGGTTCGACTGCGGCGAATTGGCGCTCAATAACTGGCTCCGACACCGTGCCCGCCAGAAACACGTATGACCCTGCTCATTATGCTGCCGGATATGCAGGCAGCCGCGTGCAGTGATCGACGTTGTTGCTGGCGAACCCGGTGCGCACGAGTTTCTGGAACAGGTAGGCTTCTTCGTTCGATCCCTTGGCCGATCCGAAGCCGGCGAGGGCGCGTCCACCCCTGGTGTCCCGCACGTTCTTGAGTCCCTGCGCCGCCCGATCGAGGGCGTCCTCCCACGTCGCCTCACGAAAGTGCGTCCACGGATTGGCGG
>Ga0194132_10003176_pt1 | contig 29680 bp, 38 predicted proteins | sample TA2KigOf80mmetaG_FD_148612 | JGI IMG/M metagenome (GOLD analysis project Ga0194132, IMG submission 148612) | Freshwater microbial communities from Lake Tanganyika, Tanzania - TA2015054 Kigoma Offshore 80m | ecosystem: Environmental > Aquatic > Freshwater > Lake | place: Tanzania: Lake...
GTTTATTACGGGCTTTCTTTTTATTGAGAATGGTAGCGGCTCGTAAGCGGTTTCCATCCTGGAAAGCCTGTCGGTCCGCGTCATTCCATGTATTGGGTGGCTTTACCATTGATTATTCACCTTATATTCCGCGCGAAGTCCGCGCGATTTTTTTTTGATTTTTCCCCTATTCGAGAGGAAAGTTTTTATCTATGATTTGCTCGAACTTTTCGTCGAGTTCCCAATCATAAGGTCTTGGCTGGTCTTGTTGGAATGGTGGCAGAACATTTTCCAAATCCATCTTGCGGACGACCACCGTATAGTTGGGGTCGTCATTGATGATTCCTAAGACTTCCTGTATGGTTCCGTGGAACCACTTGAGAAGACGACGAATCTTGCGCAGATGCAGCCAGTAGCCGATTCCACCAGTGACCAACGCCGTTTGGGTGATCACAATGATGTAGGTTAGTATCCTAATCATAAGTTGAGAGGTTATCAACTCCTTTTTTTGAAATAGTAATCTTCTTTTAGAGAGGGTATTACTTATTGCTTATCTTGACCAGTATATCGCCGTGACAAGGCTTTGGTGCGCACCAGCACACCAGATCCTTGCCACGCAATTCATCCAATTGTCCCAACAATTCGGGTGAATTCAACAAGTAGTTCTCATACTTGGCGATCACGGTAGCCCTATCGCCATCTCGGCCTATGACATAGGGATTGCCCCATTTGCTGGGACGGCCGATATAGACGATATTTTCAGAGGGCTTAGACTGGTCGTTCATATGCCAGACTTTCACAACAGGCTCAAGACCGTCTTGAAGCCCGTGAAAGTCAAGGCTAGACACCATAATGAGAACATTATTTTGATGGTGACAGATGGGCTATTTTTCTGAAGAGATATCATTATGGGGATATTTCTGTTTGTAATGCTGGTAGATTTCTTCGAAACGAGCATGGGTCTCCTGATCATCTTTTCGGGAAAGATGTTTCTTGGTGCTGGAGATTTGGTCATCCCAATCTCTCAGCTGTTTTCGCATAAAGACTAAAATTACACCCGCGCATACGATAAGACTAGCACTTAGGGCTGAGAATAGATTCAACGATTTATTATTCATTTTTGTTATCATCCTTATCCTTTTCTTTTCTCTTGTCTCAATAGGGATGTTACTAACGGTACTAACTTTCTTCTTGGGGGGAATCAGGGTCATAACCCCAGCCACAACATAGCGTGCCTGGTTTATCCGAAGGATGATGACCCCAATCAGGTTTCATTTTCAGAAACTTGAAAAGTTCGACACTACAATCATGGCACAACAAGATATTCTTATACTTGTCTTCCCATGGGAATGGCACATCATTTGATGGGCTGTCCAACTCTTTCATATAGGGCAGGTCAACGAACTCTTCGTATCCACCCCATGTATAGGGGTTTATCCTGAGTCCACGATATGGAACGGCGTTCATGGTTCCTTCAGTGATCATATCACATACCGAACATTGAACCGCGCCAAAATCAAACATTTTTTGTTTATATGACATATATTTAGAAGTATATCTCCTATTTCATTCATCATCTATAATAATAAAGAGCCTTGTTGAGTACTCATCGAAAGTACTCTCCGACATCCATTGGGGACAAGGCTAACTCCCAGTACATAGGCTTTTATATGTGTCCTATGATTATTCACACAAAGTACATGGACTTTTGTCCGTGTTCCATGATTATTCACACGTCGGCTATCCTAAATTTTTAGTGTCGCTATAGCTCGACAATCGCATTATTGATTTGATTGATCATGTTGGGTGTCAAATCGTCATCCTGTACGATTGACAACCCACCATTGGGGTATGCAGTTTTGTGTCCGTGGTCAGCTATATCTATTGCTTGTTCTAGCGTAGGAATATTGACCGAATAGACACAGTCGTCGATAAAGTCAACGACATGATAAACGGGTTTATCCTTCATTTCTGGTGCCTTTCTTAGGGAAGGTCATGTTGTGAACAGGTGGGTGAGAACATTTCAATCCAGCACTTTGGGTGGGTACCACTAATCATCTGTTCTCGTAAATCCACATCCAGTTCTTTGTAGGCATCCTGCATGAGGGCACCCTTGTCGTACAAGGCTCGACCTTCACAGAACTGCTTATAAGGCATTTCAACATAACCATCTTGACCACAATGGCAACAGATGCCTGTGGGTACTTGAATCATCATACTTTCTGGAGAATTACTCATCTTTTACGAAATACTCCTTTTTTTTGATTGTGAGAGTTAGTTAGTTAGTATCTGAGAACTAGTTGGTTAGTATTAGGACTAGCTGGTTAGTTAGTCAGTATGGGTACTCCCCCGCACGCACCATAAAATGGGCGTTTGTCCAACAATAAATCATTATTTTATAACATAATGTTTGTATAGTTGATAAGAGAGTGTGCTCGTTTTAGGAAAACGAAGCCGAAACCAGACGATGGGTCGCACTCGCGAATGAGCCGTCTAGCATTAAAGAAGGATGCTAAGACCGTACGCTCCTGAGTTGTCTCCCCTTTTTTGTTTTGCTTGTTACGGTGCCCAGCCGAACAAGGCAAATCATATTTATTAGAAGATTGTTTTTTTCAGCGGGACTTGGTAAGCATATCGGTCTTTTGTTTGGCCATTCGTCCGAACATCGACCGAACCCACAAAATCATTGTGTATATACCCGCTATATATGAACAAACAATCAATAGAAATGTTTTCATTTTTTGAAAGGTTCTCCCATTTTGAATGATATTAGATTTATATTGACCTACAGATGAAGAATATATTGCTGAGAATAAGTACGGTGGGGGTAAGTTAGCCGAAACTAACTTACTCTCCCACACATACTCACTCGAAACTGATGGGCAGTTTGCTGACAGGAACGACTAGAGGTCGCTTTCGACAATCGACCAAGGTGCTGGTGCTACCTTGGTGATGCTCTTTGGCCCTGAGTTGTCAATCGTGACTGTCAAGTCTTGATAGACAATGTCATTCTCTCCAACAGCGGGTTCCCCCATTGTGAGATTACGAATGACGGCATTGAGATGAAGACGCTCTCCCTTGCCTTGCTTCTTGAGATTCTCAAGTGCTCGGGTCACATTCTCAGCGAGTGTGATTTCGTGTCCTTTGTCATTCTCCGCCTTGAGCGGAAGCCAGACACTGACACTTCGCCTTACATTCTGTTCGTAAGAAGGCTGAATAGTCTCAGGGTCATACTTCACAATGGACACGAGAAACTTTCTGCGTCCGTTGCCTTCGACGAAATGACCTGTTTTCTTGTTGACGCTAGCTGCGTTGATTTGGATTGTTGCCACTCTAAAGTCTCCTAAACTTTGACATTGGTTGAGTAGGTTATTTCTTGGTACTCTCTCTGAAAATCATAGAAAATCTATGAACAGCCGAGAGCACCACGCCACTATTTAGAATATATAATATAAAAAATAAAACTTAAATAATATAAATGTTTTATAAACATAAATATATACATATAAAATGTAAAGAGCCCGATCCTTACGGACCGGAACTCTTCACATTGGGCTAAACTACCCTTTGGCGCAATGACCAACAAGAAACATCATTGGAGAACTCAGCAAACCATTCACGAAAGTACTCATCATTAGTCAAGGGAACAACCAGAACAATGTCACTTTGAATGGGATTAACAAATTCTTCACAATAATTCCTGTAATCAAGCTCAAACTGGTAAGCAACCAGTTCAGCAAGCTTCTCAGGCATTGCACTACCATAAAACGAAAAACACACAATTACCTCCAGCGGGACATACCGCATCACAAAATTTATATCAAATATAAATAAATATATATAACCTTGCAACACCTACCACCATCGACTGATGGTGGCAAGTGTGCAGAGCATTGGCAAACGAAAACCGCCTAAGCTAGTTCGTCCTGAGTAGGAACAACCAGAACAGGACGGACTTCCTTCACAGCCTTGGTCTTGAAAACCAAGCGATTTGTTTGCTGACCAGGTTTGAGACCAGGCTTGACCTGTACATCAAACTCAGCCGTCACAAACAACCTGTGATTCGGTTGATTCTTGGCATCTTCGAGCATCGCAGAATACTCAGCGGCTTTGGTTTCACCAAACCAAATCTGCCAAGTAACCGACTTAGTGCCATCCAGACGCTGATACGCTGGCGCAGTGCCAATGGGATTCAAGAGAGCATAAAACTCCCCTGTAGAGCTGGGCTTCGTCGAGACGAAGTTCACAGCAAATGTGAATGCGGACATAGAAGTCTCACAATCTGGCGGGAACTTGAAGGCGTTCCTACCACAGGCCGACTCAGCAAATAGAACTAACACTGAGCAGACAAACATTTAAACATATATATCATATATACTAAATAAATATCTATATCTATATAAATATAAAATGGAAAAACTCAGGCTTTCGCCTGAGTCTTTCGAACACGCTTCTTAACGGGCTTAACCTGCACAACAGGCTTAACACCATAATGAGCACGAACCATCTCCATGGTCGTGCAACGTTGGGCGTCAGGAACAGCCTGAATACGACACTTACCACATGTGAACATAACTACCCCCGCGGGACATACCGCAAACATACATTTATATCAATATAAAATAACGTTACTTTGACATGCTCATTGGTGCATGTCAGTAACGCGCGATTCCCAGACCCAACTAAGTACATCTACCCTGATAGTGTAGTAGTTAGCTCCATCTCGCAGACAAATATTTATATACATATAAAATGAAAGAGACTTAACCTTACGGTTAAATCCCTTCCATAGGCAAATGCGGTTGCATGGCAGAAATGCGCTTCTTACGTCGCGCATTCTTGCGCATCTGCGCAACCTGAGCAAAGTGCTCATCGCACAAAGCTCGAGGATGTGGGTCGCAGACATAATGTCCTTGACCCGCACGCAGACGAACAGTGCAACCATCAAACTTACAGTTTGTGTGCCAGCTTTGATAAGCCACGATGTCTCCTTTCGACAGTGAACTTGGCCACATATATATTTATATAAATATAATCATAAAACCCCAATCACTCAGCACATAAGCTAAGTGATTAGGGGGAGGTCGGCGCTCTTGTCGCAGCTCGAGCTAGTTATTGATGCCACCGTTTCGCTGTGTCTTCACAGGCCATCAGCGCTCCACACCAACATTTATATCAATATAATCGTAAAACTAAATACATACTATATGCCTTATAACAATATAATAATACACATAAACCTATATATATATAAAGTAACGTTACATAAGACATGCTCATTGGTGCATGTCAGCAACGTGCGATTCCCAGACCCAACTAGCCACACCTACCATGATGGTGTACCAGCTAACTCCAATTCGCATAACAAAATTTATATATATAAATATAAACCAGTAACCCCTGACCCTCACGGGCCAGGGAATCACTTAGGCAGTTGTGGCGGTCTTGCGGACATACGACCACGACATGACGGCTGCAGCCTGAACGGCCTGGCCTGTCGTGATACGTGCTCTGCGAATCGCTCGACCATGGCGGATGCCAAGAGTCTCTGCTTTCGCACGGAGTTCCGCAAGACGAGCCTTCTGCTCGGACTTGCTACGCATACGAGTCTCCTTTCTCGAGAAGTTGCGCATCAAAATATTTATATATATATAAACTCACAATAACACACACCCAATCTAATGAGTGTGTGTATGTGAGGTCACTTGGAGCATAAGCCATCCAACGAGCGCAGATATGCACACTCCTGGTGCCACTCGTGACGAGCTGACCACAATCGCCAACAAAATATTTATATACATATAAAATGGGAAAACCACACCTAAAAAGGTGTGAGTTCCCCAGAAGAATCGACGTCTGGCGACGTGACTTCTTCAGTGAGCATGTGAAGAATTTCCCCAGGGCTGAGGAAATTCATAGCCGCAAGGACATCTTTCGCAACGTGTGGATTCTCACACACAAAGCGAAGAAGACGACCTATCGGAAGCTCATACGGATCGAACATAACTTACCTCCAGCGGGACATACCGCAAACGAATATTTATATATATATAAAACACAAAACAACACACCCAGTCGAACGGGTGTGTGTTTGTGTGCTCATTTAAGCTGCGTCGACTCCCACGGTAGCACGGGGCACAACTGACGTTTCAGAGCAATCTGACGTCATACACAAATTTATATATATATAAACTGAACATGAAAGACCCAGAGATCACCACCGTCGTGGTAATTCGGGTCCTTCAGCGCTCGTAACCGTGAAGTTCGTCACAGCATGTACTCAAGAGATTGGTAGTGTTGAGCGGCAGGAAAGTATTTATATAAATATAAAGTAGCTGTAAGTACCACCCCAAAAGGTGGTACAAACAGTTAACAGCTAAAAATTACTTACGAGGGAAAATAAACCTAACATCCCAAGGATCGCTAGGGCGATACCAACGATAAGGTAGAAAAACCCACAACTCATGCTCAGCAATGGCCCAAGCAAATGGACCAACATGGATAAAATCCATAGCAAAGCCTTCGTTAGCTTCAGCTGGCATGTGAACAATGCCAACTTTCCAATAACTCCAAAAGAAATACATAACTTACCTCCAGCGGGACATACCGCAGATCAATATTTATATATATATACAATGGTAACCCCTGACCCTCGCGGGCCAGGGAATTACTTAGGCGTTGGTTGCGGTCTTGCGGACGTACGACCACGACGTGACGGCTGCAGCCTGAACGGCTTGGCCTGTCGTGATACGTGCCCTGCGGATCGCTTCACCGTGGCGAGTGCCAGCGGCTTCAGCTTTCTTACGCAGTTCCGCAAGTCGAGCTTGCTGCTCTTTCTTGCTACGCATACGAGTCTCCTTTCTCGAGAAAGTGCGCATAAGAATATTTATATATATATAACCTACACAGAGCCACGCCATAAGGCGTGGATGTGTACTAACTTAGGCCCTCTCGAAGCGACGCTCGACCTCTTGACGAATCTTGGGGTTGACCATTGCTGCCACAAAGGCAACAAGAACAACCAAACCGAAGATGGCCAAGTTGGTCGAAGCGACCTTCTTGTACGCTTTCCAATAAGACATGGAAACCTCCTGCGGGACATACCGCAACCACATATTTATATCTATATAAACTAGGTTACTTACTACCCACAAAGGGGTAGCTTTCTCCTAGAGCGATGTGTCAAGCGGTACAAGGTACTGTGAGATGAGCTGCTAAGCAGTCACAAATCTCCACCAATGGGTCGCTTAAACAGGATCAGGTTGCCCAGACCCTCCTGCACACAAACATTTATATATATATAAAAGCACAAAACAACACACTCAGTCGCAGAGTGTGTTGCTGTGCTGCTCGTTTAAGCTGCGTCGACTCCCCACTCCTGGGGGCGCAACTGATGTCTCAGAGCAATCTGACATCATACAAATATTTATATAAATATAGACTGTACAGAGCTACCACCCGTAAAGGTGGTAGATGTACAACGACTCAAATAACAGGAAGCCCAGTGGTCTTGCTGTCTTTGACGAGCTGAAACAAGACGCCGTCAACGAAGAACTTGCGTTCTGTGATGGCCTTGTGTAGCTCTTCCTTCGCGACGGCAATCTCGGCTTCTGCACGGAGCAGAGCACGAGCAGCATCGAGAAGGATCTCTGTCTTGTCGTTGACCGTGTCTGCAAACACGTTAACGTCGACGGTGAGTGTGCTCACGATAGTCCCCTTTCTGTGGACTAGTAGGACGACACACGGGATTGTGTGTCTGTTCCCAACCACATATTTATATATATATAAACTCACCTTACCAACCCCGAACAGAGTCGGGGCTGGAAGGGACTTGCTTAAGCGTTGCTGACGGTCTTGCGGACGTACGACCAAGACACAGCAGCGCCAACCTGAACGGCTTGGCCTGTCGTGACTCGTGCCTTACGGATGGCTTGGCCGTGGCGGGTGCCAGCGACTTCAGCCTTCTTGCAAAGGTCAGCAATTCGAGCGGCTTGCTCTTTCTTGCTACGCATGAGAGTCTCCTTTCTCGAGAAATTGCGCATCAGAACATTTATATAATATAACGTATACGGTAGTAGGCTAGTTAAAAATATAGCCTATACGTATACAATAATCATTACCCCCTTAAATTTTTTCCTTATATCTTATATATATTTCAGTTTTTATAGGTTTATATAACCTAAGCTTGATGTAAAATATTTTTCCTCTATTTTTTTACCCATATATGCTAGTTTATATATCTACATACAGGTTGCCACGAAAAATTCGAAACATTTTTCTCTCTACGAGTTGCAAAGACGAACAAGATCTGCTAGCGTTCTGACCGCCATAACAACCCATTATCCCAAAAGGAGGATATAACAAAATGGCCCGTAAAAAAAAGAATAACAATATTAATCAAGAACAGCTCTTTGATGAGTATATAGACTTGGAAGATATTTATACTTATAGTGTTAAAAAATACACCAGATCCAACCATTCATCAAATGATTGGGACTACGACTCAGACAGCTATGGTAACCACGAATGGTGATCAACGGTAATATTAAAATACAAACATCCAACAACACACGAATGCCAAACACACAAAGGAAAATCATGAAACACACCGATCATAAAAAATTATTAATTATATCAGAGGAGCTTATAAAGTCCCCCAATAAGGATCAATTCCTGTCACTGTTTACAAAGGAGCATGACATAATTGTTATAGATTATAATTTTTTGCAGAATGATGACAACCAGGAAGCAAATTTACGATTTAGGACAAAAAAGATGTACATGAAATTACGACCACATCTGGGACTTGGATATAGCCATATGGTATATATCGGGTATAAAGATGATGGATACTATCTCTTGGATCTTTTTATGAATAAGGGTATCTTTTTTGATGGCGCGGTTTTGATTAACTGCAACCTCAATGAATATCCATATTGGAATGACCAAAGATTAGCTCCATTATTTAAAAAGACACCGATTTGGAACCTCTATTCCGAGAATCATCCTGAGTGTAGAAAACAGGGATTAAATAACTTCGTGTTACCAACCAAGTATTCACCCCAGTTTAATTCTAGGTATGCATTGGAATCTTATGGCGTCATCGTCTATGGTGTCTATGGTAAGTTATCTTTATTGGAACCAGCTGGAAATATCCAGATGTTGTCTAATTTAGGCTAAAATTATCCCCACCATCTTCCAATAAATCATTATTACCAATTAATCCATTTTGAATAAAGAATTCATTCCAATCATTGGAACTGATTTCATATTGAATAACTTCATTGGGGCTTAGCTCACGTACGATATCTTCTGCGGTTATGTCTAAAGATGTGGCCGTAGAAATAATCATATCCCATTGATCCATTGGGAATAAACTAACAATTAATGTATCGTTATTTTTTGCGTGGGCTGTAGCAATCATGTTATATTTATCGATTTCTTCAGCGAACGGATTTAAAATAAATTCTTGTTCAAGCAACTCTGGATTTCTGGATCCGTAAATATTGCCTTAACATTTCCCAAAATTCCATCATGGAATCTCATTTCTGTTAACTGATAATAATAGTAATAAAATAATCTAAACTAGTATAGCATTTATTTCGACTATTACTATAATCCATATGAGATCATCAGGCGCTTTGGGCAGATTAATTCCAAGATCATTAGGCGGTAAGGTGGCGTTGGGTGGCGGAGCCCTTGGATTGGCAGCGGGAGTCGCGGCTTTTAGAAATCGTTCTTCTGGAAGAATGACTCAACGACAATTCGACGCATTGCCGGCAGCACAGAGGGCTCCACACATGATAGAAGCAGCTGACGCAATATCTCCTGCGCAGGGATCAATTATGAGACAGAGATTAGCTGCTGGTAATTTCCCAACGGCTTAGAATATAAACTATAATAGTTATAAATATTAAAAAATAAAAAAAAATAATTTTTGGCGGCGAAAAGCGAATAATTATGGCATTAAACGATAATTCACTAAACGAAGAATTTCGTGTTCGCCCTCGAGAACGGCACAGAATTGGTAGAATATGATGGAGAAGGATGGGTAGTAGATGATGTAAAACCATTAACACCAGCCGAACTGCAGGAAAGAAAAAACATAGATAAATTACTGGAAGAAGGTAATGCAGCATTCGAAAAAAAGATGGCAGCCGAGGAAGCTGAATATCAAAGAGCTGTAGCTGCTGGAGAAATAGAAACCGCAGTTCAAAGATGGGATAGAGAATCGGAAGCCGCAAAGCGCACGGCAGCACCAATAACTACAGATGCACCAAATCTCACAGCAGCTCCAAACTTAAAAAATATTAGAGCAGAGTTTGCCGATGAAGTAAATACGCCAACTAAACCTTCTCCAGCTGCGTTAGAATTTATAGAACAAGAAAAGATAAGAGTTAAAACTGAACAAGAAGCTATAAAAGCTCAAAATAATTTAGCGAGGCCTGCAACAAGAGAAGCAATAGAAAAAGAGGGATATCTTTATCATTTTGCTCCAAATAAGTACGCTGAGAGCATTTCTGAAAAAGGAATAATAGCCAATCGAGCATCGAACGCAGCCCAGGGTCCTGGAAAAATATTTTTTTGGACAGACCCCTCCAAAGCTACACTCTCTGGTTTCAATCCCGCTGGTCTCGATGTAGGTGAAACTTTAGATCTTTATAAAACAAAAGTTACTCCAGAAATGTTAGATTCATTTCAAATGGATCCTAAAATTGATAATCCAAATGGTGTTGCAAGATCAGTTCTTTTTGAAGCCGATAGTTTTCCAGCTGAAAAAATTGGAACAGGAGGAGTTTTTGATGAAAGTACTGGTGGAATAAAATATAATCCTATTACAAAAAAAATTAATACAACTCCATCTAAAAAAAGACTTATAACTGGTACAGCTACAGCTAGAAAAAAAATAGCTAAATTTACTTCTGATCCAGAAGAACTATATAGAAAATACCTCAAACACCTTGGAGATGTAAAATCAGAAGGAGGTGTTTTAAAGGGAGATATTGATACTGGATACAGAGTTGGTGATTACCGATCTGTGTCGGACGAGGCGGTAAGGCGTTTATCTAATGAAGCTAGTGACGATTCCCTTAGTGCGCTTGAACAAACTGTAGAAGCGTTAAGGAAAAATAAAACATTTGTTGATGAACAAATTCTAAATGAGGTTCGCGAAAGAGCGCACCGCTCTCGGCGATATATATGTAACTTATGGAGGCAGATCTTTTAAAGATATACAGGCAGAAAATCCAGGCAAATCTATTAATGAACTAATAGAAATGAATAAACGAGAACAGATTGCAGTGATGAAGCCAAAATCAATAGCTGCACTTGAAGTACCACCAGCAAAAAAAACACCAATATCAGTTGGCACACCAGTTGATGACCTAACGAAAGTTGCTTCTACCACCCCACCAGTGACCCCACCGGTAGCTACAGCGGCAGATATGGCAGCAAGTGTTGAGGCAAAAGTTGCAACTGCAGTAGTAGATGGTGGAGCTAGTGTCGCAGGTGATGTTGTTTCCTCAGCTGTGAACAGAACATCAACTGCAATTAGCGGTCTAAGGCCAAAATCAGCGGGTGGTGTCTTAGGACTTGGATTGGCATTGGCGGCTGGTGGAGCTGGTGTACTCTACATGCATAAAAATCGCGGTAGACCAAACTATAGAGGAGCCTAATAGTTTACGTCTGTATTAAAAATCAATTATTCTCTTTTTTCTTTATGAAAAACTCTAATTGATTTTCAGTAAAAAATATTTGGGATTTAAATTCAGTGTTGTATACATTTAAGTTTGAGGAATACGACGTTTTAATGTCATCACCAGAATAAAAATAAAAAATATCTTCTTCTTCAATTTTTTTCATCACCATTATCCGTTTCAAATACCTCAGTCCAAGAATCACCACATTCTCTGCATGTAACAGCAAAACGTTCTTGATTATCTTTTGTGGGTAATGGGTTTATCAAAACATTCATTGGATACGGACACTCAGGGCAAGGTTGAAGCTCAAGTCCGTAATCATGTGAATTACTATTATTCAGATTCATTGAAAACTAAATCCTTAATAGTTTGTAATAGTTTAGGGTTTTGTTTTAATTTATTAATAGCATTTTCTCTACCTTGGGCGAAATTTTCACCGTTATGGGAAATCCACGCTCCTTTTTGAATAAATATTTCTGCTTGTATTGCAAGATCCAATAGCGAACCCACTAAATCTATACCCCTTCCGTAATATACATTAAATTCAGCCACCTTAAGTGGTGGTGACATCTTGTTTTTAATAACTTTTGCTTTTACGGTAATACCAATTGCATTACCTTCTTTATCTTTTATGTCTTCTTTTTTACGTAAATCTATACGAACAGAAGAGTGAAAGCGTAAAGCCATGCCACCAGGTGTTGTTTCTGGGTTTCCAAACATAATTCCAATTTTATTTCGCATCTGATTTATAAAAACTACAAGCGTTTTACTTTCATTTGCCAAAGCAGTGATCTTACGCATAGCTTTTGCCATCATTCGAGCCTGCAGACCCATTTGATTTGCTTCCATTTCGCCTTCTAATTCAGCTTTTGGCACTAATGAAGCAACAGAATCAATAACTATCAGTCCAATCTCACCAGTTTTTACCAATTTATCAACAATTTCTAGTGCCTCTTCGCCATAATGTGGCTGCGCAAGCAGTAGTTCGTCCAAATCAATACCCAAACTGATCATATAAGCTGGATCTAGGGCGTGTTCTGCATCAATATAAGCGCAACATAAGCCTTGTTTTTGAGCTTCTGCGACTAAAGAAAGCGCTAAAGTAGATTTTCCAGATGATTCAGAACCATATATTTCCACTATCCTACCCCTCGGTAGGCCGCCAATCCCCAAAATTTTATCTAACGTTGGAGCACCTGTTGATATCGATGGCCATTGTTGATGATCAGAATTTCCTAATTTCATTACAGTGCCTGGACCAAATTGCCTATCCAATTGCGCAATTGCAATATCAATCGACTTTGATTCTTCCATGGCATTAATTATATCACAAAGATAACCTAACGACTACAGATTTATGATGGTATAATAGTTCAGTAACATTTTTAGGAGTCAAGAATGAAAAACCCCATCAATATTGAGATGCATTTAGATTTTACAAGAGCAAGAATACTGCTTGCTAGAATTAAATCAGTGGAAGATCTTGTAACAATTTGGAAAATAACCGGTCCCTGTCTAGAAAAATACCCCTATATTGAAAAAATTCATAAAAGAAAAAATATTTCTTGATTTTATTTGACACGTGCTGTTATAATGTTCTTACGGGAGAAACTCAAATACTAAAGAACAATATTATTTAGTTACCCCAGTTTGGATTTATCCAGCATATACTGAGTATAGAGGTTACTATTTACTACATCTCTAGGATTGGGAGGTGTATTAAAAAATGAAGCTATATCAAATTTATGTTCCAGAGTTGGCTACGTACGTCAAATACAAGGTTCTAGATCCAGATAGTATAGAATCCTTAATTGGGGAGTTAGATAATAAGGCCCCAAAAGACTTTAAACTTGCAGTACTAGAAAATGTAATTTATAACGTTAAGCCCGAAATTACGGAATCTTTACGCTTGATGTCAAGAGAGGCAGCAGAACGCTGCATAGACGCGATGTATCATGGATGCGTAATGCTTAATCCCGGTATCGACATAGATCTTTGGATCGAACTTGCATATGCTAAAAATATTAGTGATAAAGATGTTAAAGAGCTTCAAGATATTGCTTCCATTGAGTCAGAACTCGCCAAACACCTACAATCTAAATTTGATAAAAAGCACGATATAAAACCAAGACAAAAAATAAAAAGGATAACTAGACAAAAATTTCTTCGGATTACAGGGGTATTTAGAATCTAACGTTATTGGTCAAAAAGAAGCTATTAATTCAGTAGTTTCTGCCCTTAAAAGATCGCAGGTGGGACTAAACGATAAAAATAGACCGTTAGGTATTTTCCTTTTTGCTGGAGCATCTGGCGTTGGAAAAACGCATTTAGCAACATTGGTTCACAAATATATGTTTAGTGAGGAATATCCAATTGTTAGAATTGATTGTGGAGAATTTCAACACAAACATGAAAATCAAAAATTAATTGGCTCCCCACCAGGGTACGTCGGTCATGACGAAGGTGGTCAGTTGGCTAACCAGGTTAAGAAATATCCACATACTGTTATTTTACTTGATGAAGTAGAAAAGGCGCATCAAGATATGTGGAATACTTTTTTGCGTGTATTTGAAGATGGTATTTTAACAGACAGTAAGGGTGAGACTGTAAATTTTAAAAATACCATTATCATTATGACCACAAATCTCGGCAGTGAAAAAACTGTTGATTTCTTGTTGGGCGGTGGTGCCGGCTTTGCTCGACCAGTGGGAATGAAGCATACCACTAAAGAACTTCCTCCACAGGAGATGGTAGCAAAAAATACCTTAGATGCAATTAGGAAGCATTTTAGACCAGAGTTTATAAACAGGTTGGATAAAATAGTAATTTTTAATCATTTGTCGAAATTTGATATGCAAAAAATAGCGGAATTAGAAATGTCAGTAATAATTGATAAATTATCTCAAAAAGGCTACATAATAAATTATACAGATAGTGTTATAGAAGCTTTATTGGAAAAGGGGGTAGATTCGATCAAAGGTGCTAGGGGTCTCGCCCAAGTTAGGCGAGAAAAGATGGAAGATCAACTAGCTGATATTTTAATCAAATCAGTTCCGCCTAGAGGAACAATATTTGAAATATCCTATACTCCAGAAGACGATTTTATCTTTACCATTAAAAAACCATCAAAAACCAAATCTATGAATAAATAACATTACTATATAAACGTATAGTAGGAGGTTTTATGCCCAGGGGTGTAGGTTATTCATCCGCAGTCGCGGGATTAATCCCTAAGTCGGTTTCTGGAAAAATGATGGGCATGGGTGCCAGTATAGCTAGGGGGGTTAGAACTGCTCGGCGTAAAAGCGCGTGGTGATGGCACAAATCTTATTCGTAGGGGTGCGGGACTACATATTAATAAGGCTGGAAGAGCCATGGCCAGACACCCATTAAGAACAGGCGCTGGTGCAATCGGTCTTGGTGGCATGATGGGAGCTCGAGCAATGAATCGACGCGGTAGTCAAAACTACCCAATGTACTAATATATGCAAAATCTAGTTGGCAGATCTCTTGGCGCAATGAGATCCGTTGCTTCTGCTGCTAGAAGCACTGGGGGAAAAGCTGTAACTGGAGTAGCTGGAGGAATGCGTGCTGGTGGGCTTTATCTTAACAGGGTAGGTACATTGGGTGGTGGGAGTAGTGGAAGATTAGTTGGCGCGATGGGCAGAGGAGTTTTAGCTGCATCACGTCATCCAAAAACAACAATGGGTTTAGCTGCAGGTGGTTTAGGCTACGCTGGATATAGGGGGATGAGGGGTAGCCAAAATAGTCCAGTGATAGGAATAGAATAATATGACGTTAGGTGTTCGCATGGCTGCGATAATGGCCGGAGCTGCTCAGCGTGGATCAAGAGTTTTGTCTGGAGCAAGTAGGGTTGGAAGAAGTTCCGGTGCTATGGCTAGGGGGATGTACAATACCGGTGCAAGGGTAATGGGAACAAGAACCGGGAAATTTGGCGTTGGGGCCGGAGCGGTTGGTGCATTCAGCATGCATAGAAGAGATGTAAACAAAAGAGGGTCTTACAATCCACAAAGGCCTAAATCTTCTGGAGGAGCGACTCTTTAATCGTTTGTTGTTTTTTGGTATAATTTAATGTGAATTTGTTTGGAGGATGTTATGAATGATTGGAAAAATTATATTAATCAAAATGGTGATTTTGAATTACCAAATTTTTTATATAGAACAGTTAATGATTTAATGAAACAGTCTTTAGATATGGGAACGCTTTTATCGGAAGATCAATATAAGCTAAGAGCCTATAAAGAGCAAACAAAAAAGCTTTTCAGAAATAAATGGTTTGACTTAGCTGAAGCTTTAGAGTATTTTGGCATTATTGAAAAATGCGCATGCTCGCCAGTGAATAATTCTGGTAAAGAAATATATTGTGATATTTGCAAAGGTGCAAGATATGTAATGAATTCTGCACTATCTCCGAATGAGATGAGGGAGATTAGTATGTTTGTTGGCGCCGCACAAGGTGTTCAAGTTCAGGAAAAGTTACAAAAAGGATTAATGAAACTTTTGGAAGAAATGTAATATATGAAATGTGACAGATGTGGTCATGAGCTTAATTTTGTTTATGATGACGTTATAAAATCCGCATTTGTTGCTCCCAAAGAAGACACTTATCATGTTCAAGAATACTACTGTCCGGGCTGTAAGGGATGCATGATTCAAACATATACAAATGAGGGCTTGGTAAAATCAGAATGGATTGATTTCAATGGGAAATGAAATAGATAAATTTGAAGAAAAAAGTACTTTCCTTGATAAATTCGAGTCGCTTAGACCTGACTTGTTTTTTCCGGTTGAATGGTCTGATGAAGATAAGCAAAAGGCCGTTGATTTAGTAAGACCCCAAAGAACGAGAACGTCTATGTTCTCCTCTATTCCAATGAGTTGCGAATCAACAAAATGCATATTTGCATCAACGTGTCCACTTCTGCAGCAGAATTTAGCTCCACATGGAAAACCGTGTCCAATTGAAATGTCAATGGTTTCTCAATTTACCGCAGAGTATATGGAACAGCTTGATGTTAGTCCAGAAAATTTGGTAGAAGTCTCCATGGTTAGAGATTTGGTAGATCAAGAAGTTCAATATCTAAGAAAAACAAAACTGTTGGCCAAAGAACATTTTGTTCAAGAAAATATTATTGGAATAGATAAAGATGGAAATCCAATTTTTAAAAAAGAACTACATTTAGCCGTAGAGCTTGAAGATAGACTTCATAAAAGAAGAAAAGATTTAAGAAATCAACTTTTGGCCACAAGAGAAGCAAGAGCAAAGACCGGTCAAATACAATTAGATACGGCTCAGACAATATCTGAAATAATACACAAGGTTCAATCAATTGAAATAGAAAACAAAAAACTTATTAAAAGAAAACTTGGTGTTTACGATGTTGATGAATATATTGCCGATTCAGAAAAAGAGTCTAAAAATTTAGAAGGACCAAACAATGCCTAGACCAAATATTGATACATCAAGGTTGCAAAAACTTGCATTAGATTTTTACGAAAGATCAAGCAAGATTTTAGATTCAAGTGATTCAATCCAAAATGCAAAAGTTAGAGGTATTCAAGGTTTTCCAATCACAGCTAAACATCTTGTCGAATTACTTCAACCGCAAATTACTGCAGAAGATTTTTTTAGACAAGGACAGAGTACTGCCGATCCGGCTCGGCCTTTTTTTTAGGGGATATTATGATCTTATAGGGACTCCAGAAGCTAGAGCGGAAAGTTTAAATTTAAGAGCTCACACCGTTTTTGGGGCAGCAGAAGCAGCAGACGGTGATCTTGGAGTTCAGCGTCTTATAATGGAATTGATGCACAGAGAAAATTTAGATTTAAGTATTTTCAATCATGAAATAGCTAATAAAGTATATGGTGAATATCTTGGATATACGTTACCAATTAAACAACTTCTGGAACAAGTAGGGTTTCCCGGAATATCATTTCCTTCCACAAACGCATATAGGCAATATGCAAGATACGCGGTTGATGTAATGAGTGGTTTAGAAAAAGGTGAGGGTATACATCCAATGATGTTAAGTTTAATGAGGGCAAACTTTAACATCAAAGAATACGCTAGTAAATTAAGCGATATTTCTATAGGTAAAAATAGAATGAGAAATCCAACAAGTTTACGAAACTTATATGAAAGAACAAAGCGAATTAAGGTTATTACTGATAGTGCCGGTGAAAAAACTGCTGTAAATTATTTAGGTTTTGATCTGGACAAGGATGTAGGTCAAATAAAAACCATATTAACATGGGACACGGAAACTAGTGGTCTTAGCCCCGATGCAAAAGTTAGAAATATAGCATTGGTTAAAAGAAGGGTTAGAGTTCTTGCAGATGGAACTACAGAATTAGTTTCAGCGCCCGAAGTTATTATGACAAAACATTTTAGATCAGATATGATGGATCTGGCTCACGTTTACAGAAATGGAAAACCCGTGCCCTTATCTGTAGGTGCGATTCTATCGGAAATGGGACCAGATGCTTTTAATCCCGACGGAACATATAGCGCAGCCGCGCAAGAGGCAATGCAGGCTCTTGAATCTAAGGGACAAACAGCGCTTAAGAGTCTTCGCGAAGTATTGGAAATATTTTTGGGTAAAGACGCGAGAGTCGGCATAGTGCACAGATTGGAAGGGCATAACTCTTTGGCATTCGATATAGATAAGCTATACGATACAATTAAATTTATTCCTGCATATAATGATCCAAGCAATCAAGACGCAAAAGCGGTAAAAGATTTATGGAAAGAATTTACGCTTAAAAAAGGCGGAGAATATAAGATTAGAGACGCATATTATGCGCAAGATAGTCTTGATAGTGCAATAATAGCAATGGATGTAGAGAGAAATAGAATAATCGACGCTGTTGGAGACGCGATAGACCGGTTTAGGTATAGATAATAAACTAAGAACACAGGTGGCGGATTTTTATGCATCAACGCTTTCTGTGGCTCCAGAGCTGCTTGGAACAAAAAGTGCACAGTCGTTAGAAAACTTATTTTTAAATACAAATTTTTTAGACCTTCTTGAGGGTGTTGGAAAACAAGATCCAAAAAAACTTGAAAGTCTTTTTCAGCTGATAGAAACAAGGGGTATACACACTGGTGAAATCGACGCACTATTAAATGCATATGTGTCTGAATTCATCAATAACGGACAGCTGCATATAAGAAGGTTTCCGACTCCAGGTAATATTGCAGCTGGTGTTGACAGTGCGGAGTTAGCACAGTTTATCGAAAAGAACAATGATAGAATCACACACATCCTAAGTACCAAAGGGTTCCTAAGGGGCACTGATGAAAAGTATTCTGAGTTTGCTGATTTTTTAAGAACTAGATTTAGAAAAAGTAGTGCAATTACCCCAGTAACCAATGTCGCAGATCTACAAGGTTTATCTAATGAAATGTTTAACTACCTCTCCACAACTGACGAGGGTAGACAAAAAATGACAGTGGCTATTTCCGCTAGTGAAGCAACAGACCTAGGTATAGAAGTAGAAGGAACGGTTCCGGGTAGTAATGTAGGATCTGTTTTTTATGGAAAAACTCAGGCTTTCGATGGAGATAGAAATTATTTATTTAAAGATTATAGATCAGGAACAATACAAAGCTTAAAAGGAAAAACTTCTGATGTTGGTAAATTAATAGAACAAAAAATGAAAGACGCAAGAGTAGCAGCTACCGAAACTGTTCAGGTTAGAGCAAAAGATGGGACTATTCTTGGAACAGTTCGCAATGTTAATAAAAGGGCAAATGACATTGTGGATATAGGTGTAAGAAACATATCCCACACTGAGTTTAATGAAATGTTCGCTAATATAAGCGCACTAAATTCGCAAATTACAACACAGGTACCACCGGTGAACGCCGGTCTATTAGAAGTGGGCGCAACGATAACAGATAGATTTTATGGAATAAGTTTAGAAGAGGCAGAAAAAACTGATTCAACATTAGCAAGCATTGCTAAAAGAAATTTATTGTTTGATAAAGTTAGATCTGGAGATGAATTAACAGCGGAGCAGGTAAAAAACTTACAAAAACCCGGACTGCTAAACACGGCTGTTAACGTGGGCCTGCAAAGAGGTGAGGCATACATGGCCGAGGTTAGGGCGGCAGGACTGCCTTACGGTGCACTAGATAGTAGATCAAGACTTATGGGAGTTGCAAAATCAAGAGCAACAGGATCGTTTATTGGCAAAAAGCTGCTTCATAGTGAGGGAGTTAGATTTGGCAATGAAGAAACTGCAAGATCAGTGGATATCAATAAAATTGGTACTGCCCTTAAAAGACCCGATGCAGCGCAACTCGGAGATTTAGCCGACATATCCCCACTTACGTACACTATTGGGCAGGGATCTGAAAGTGTATTTGGTATTCAATATCAAACAAAAAAAAAGATAGCAGCAAACTATAGGACTAATGATTATGTTCTAAATTCATACATAAGAATGACCGCCGGTGAAGCCGGTGGCGCAGTCAGTTCCGAAAAAATAACAATGTTGGCCAACGATATGAGGGAATTACAACTCTTGGACGATAATGGTAAACTTATGAAGTTTGGAAGCGAAGAATTTTACGCATCATCGATGAATGATTTTTTTGAATCATATGTTCATGCGGGAGCCAGTGAAGCGCGAATGCCAGCAACCATTAACATGGTGTTTAGTCCAAGAAATTTAAATCAAACTCAATATGAACATTTGGCGAATCAGGTAATCGGCCTGCAAATGCAAACCTATCAAAAACTAAGTCACCCTTCGTCGTATGTTACCCCAACAATGAAGCAAGACTTCAATGCTGTGACCCAAAGAATATTTGGGATGAACTATAATGAATTAAGAGACAAAGGAATTATTGACAAAATTTTTACAAAAGATACTTTATTGGACCAAAAAGAAGTAGTAAGCAGAATTCAGGGTTTAGATTCAGAAATCCCAAACGCAGCAAAAGCAGCTGAAAACTACAGAGCATTTGTGACCTCTACGGCTAAAGAAATAGAAACAGACGGAATTATTGGATTTTCAATTAAAGACAAAACTCCTTTTCTTAAAAGAATTGAACAAGGTGAAAACCCGGTGACTGATATTAGGGAAATTGAAAGATCAACTGGAGTTGAATCAAATCCAACCGACACTTTTAGTCGCAATAAAAGAGCAAGACTTGTAGCAACGATTGAAAAAGATATAGATATATCCGATCCAGCATTGGGAATAGCCGAAGGGACTAAACAAAATCAAGTTCTTGGCGGTATTTTTTCTCCAACTGCAGACATTGAAATGGAGGCAGCAGCAAGAAAAACAGCATCTGGTAATATCGGCTTAAATTTAACTGATGCAGAGATAGCAGCAGCAAGACGAGCAGAAGATCTAAAAGCACTTAAAAACTTACAGGAAATACATACAGCTCCCACAAAAGTAAGAACAGTTCAAACCGCTCAACAACTTGTCGCAAGTGGTAGAGCACAAAGAGCTACTGGTGGCATCAGCATTGCAGACAATACCGCTATGGCAGGTCAACAATTTTTCAGAGCAAATAAAGGTAAAATATATTTAGCTGGACTGGCAGTTGCAGCCGCAGTTGTTGGATCACAGGTGGCCAAAAAAAGAAATGAAAATGACGTATATGACGCTACTATGCATGGTATGCCGGTTGAATCCGGCGAAAGACCATATGGTATACAAGACGCTCTTTTTGCCCAAAAAATGGGCTCAAGAAGAAAAGATCCTCTGGTAACTGCTGGTGTAGTTGGTAATTTAGACAGAAATAAAATAAACCATACTTCAATGGGTCCTGATAAAAATAATCACTTGTTTGGCGGATAAATATGGGAATTGGTAGATTAGTAGGTGGAATAGCAAAAAAGACGGCAGTAGGGGCGGGTAGAGCCGCAATGACCAGGCCTGGTATGTTTGGCATCATCGGCGGAGCTGCAGCTCTGGGTATGGCTACTAAAGCAGCACCGGCTGCAAGGGATGCCGCCATGGACGTGGCATTTGGAGATCCCAACGCAGATACCGCATTTTTGGGTAGAAAATTAACTCCAGGAGCGATGTTTGATGCAATTGTGCCAGGAGGTAGCTCTGGAACACAAACTGCGGCGATGGCTGCTGGACTGGGTACAGTTGGAGCCGTAGGTGGAGGACTTATAGGTGGTGCTATAGGAGCTGGAAAATATAAGATGACTAGAGCGGCAGCAAGATCTGATCGCATTAGTAGAACCATCAGGGCTGGTGCTGATGCAGCAGGAGATCTTAGGCCCCTTTTGCAGGTAAGTCCATTTGAAGGAAAGGCATATTCTACATTGGTGGCACCCTCCAGCAGGAGGGTGCACATGGCGTCTGGTTTGAGGTATACCAGGGCGCCAATTGGTTCGGTTGGTGCTGGCGCTGCATCAACCGTTAGGGGAGCGGTAAAAGGGGCTGCATCCCTTAGTCGTGGTACGATAACTGGAGCTGCAGTTGGGGCAATAGCCGGTCTTGGTGTTGCAGTGGGGTTGGGGTCCGCTTATATAAATAGAAATGAAAAATTTTTCAGAGAATCTCCATACGTTGGGAATAGAAAATTAAATAGAGATATGTCATATGGTGGAAATTTATATTCGAATAGAAACACATCACTCCAAACCGCGCAAGAACTGAATGCTGACGGGAACATTGTTTTGGGCATGCACAATCTAAGAAGAGGCGGGTGATAAAAAATGTCTGACATGGCGGATATGGGCGCAGAAGACGCAAACACATTTGATCCATATGGCGGATTTCTTGATCCTCGAGGCATGATGCCCGGTATTACCCAAGAAGACATTCAAGAAATGCCCGCTGCATTGGGGTTTTTAGGGTCTCCTGGATTTGAGCAGGTCGCCAGAGTAACAAATCCAGTTACCCTTGGTGGTTTTGCCGCGTTTAGATCTCAGAACACACTGCTTAGAGGCGGAATTGGTGACGATGTAGGTAGGATACACGAAAAACTTCGCAGAGGTAGAGGCAAGTTTAGTAATTACTCAAGTAAATCTCTTTATTTATCACCAAGTTCCGGTGCAAATCAGTTTGTTGGCGGTCAAACCATAACAGGCAGAACAACTCGCCGTGGTCAAAGACTATTGGACAAGCAGATGGCTCGTGGTAGTAAAACTCCTTTAATGAAAGGATTTTTAAAAAATAATTTTACATTAAATCCAATGAGGTTTTTTAGAAGACAAGGACTAAGTGAATTTTTAGCTTCACCAGGAAGAAATTTCTACGCTCCTAGCTCTGGTGGCGCGCTTGCCATGCTCGGAAATATTGGAGCAGAAAAGAATCCACGTTTTAGCGGTGGAACAATGGCAAGAATGGGAGCTTTAACTACAACCGAAAGAAGAGTCGCCCGTCAAGGAGCAGGCGCTGCGGCTAGAATGGATCTTAATCTTGCTAGGATAGCCACCTATAATGGAGCGGAAGCGGGCACATTAGCAAGGACAGTTGCAGCACCCAGAAATGTCAATCGACTTGCGGGGCACCCACATGCTGGATTCGCTTATAAATTGTTAGCCGACACCACGGTTAGCGGCGGAACTAGGACAGAGCTAACTCCACTTGCGCGCCTTATTAATAAAGTGGGCAGTGGTGGACGTCTAACGGTGGGCGAAAGACGCTATTTAATGACAGAAGGCATAAAGGGTTACAAGACCCGAAACATGATGAGGTCACTGTTAACGGTTGGTGGTGGTGAAGAGATGTTTACCGGCATGGGAACGGCAACCGCAAGGTCACTTGGCGGTGCTGGGGGCACTATGATTATGACTGAATCGGCAGAAAAACTAATGAAGCCGCTATCACAAACCATATTAAGAAACTCCGCATTTCAAACAAGAGTATTAACAGGCCTTGGTCAGGGAGTTTTTGCAGGCGCCATTCCCATGACTGAAGCTGGAGCAGCTCAAATGTCAAGACAATTAATACAAAAGGGATTTATTGAGACACTTGGATATAGAGGTGCCGCCCACGCCGCCGCTGCTGGTGGAGGGAGAGTGGCCCTGGCTGTTGGAGGCCAAGCTTTATTAAAGGCGATGCCGGGAATAAATATGATATTTGCAGCCGATTTGGCCTATCAACTGGCTAAACTTGGTGGAATAGCTGTTAAAGGCGCAATTAATTTTGGGAAAGACGCAATGAAATCAATGCAAGGAAATATTAATGCCGGCATATTTGGAACATATAAAGATGATGAGGTAAGGGCTACATCAAGAGCTAGGGGAGTAATGGCAATTCAAAATTCGAGACTTAATGCCAGATCACTTCTTGGTTCGGAGGGCGCAATGATGGCTGCGCATTTTGGGTAAACATGTTAGCTAAAACAAAAGAATTCAGGAAACAACTAGAAGCACTTTCTAGAGAGGATTTAATTGAAATTATTCAATCACAAAATCCAGAGTATGTAAAACAAATTAATAGAATTGAATGGGTATTTAAAAATAAATTATCTCACCTAAATTGGCAAGATGGTTCACCCGTTATAGAAAGGTTAATGACAAATAGAGAGTTAGTGCTTTTAATAGATGAACCATTTGAGATTGATAACACCCTACTTAATGCGGGTCTATCTGCGGAAATACAAAGACAAATATATATAGCCAAAGATCCGTGTAGATGGACAAAACATTTTTTGCGGTGCGGAAACTAGAGTTTATCAAACTTTAATATTGAGAGATCCATCGCTACGTAAAGTATTAAGAGCTGGTCGTCGTTTGGGTAAAACATTTAGTATGGCAATCGCGCTTCTGCATTATAGTTATACCAATAAGGATGGACGCTGTTTGGTTATTGCTCCAATGAAAACACAAGTAGAACTTCTTTATCAGGAAATAAATAGACTCGCAACAAAAAACGACATCGTACACAACTCAATAACCAGAAAAGTTACGAGTCCACAATTTTTGATAGAGTTTTCTAATGGTTCTACAATTAGATTTTTTACTTCTGGAATGAGATCCGGCGGTAAGTCTGACGTGGCCCGTGGTCAGGAAGCCCATATGATTGTGTTAGACGAAATGGATTTTATGCATACAGATGATCTCGATGCCCTATATGCCATGTTGCAGAAAACAACAGAGGATCAACCAGATAAGGTGTTAATTGGTGCTTCTACTCCAACTGGTAGAAGGGAGAGATTTTGGGAATGGTGTAGATCGGAAAGATTTAGGGAATTCTGGTTTCCATCATACTGTAATCCATTTTTTTCCAAGGAACAAGAAGATGAATTTAGGGAACAATACTCTGAAACTGGATATAGACACGAAATTGAAGCAGATTGGGGAGAAGACGCAGAGGGCGTTTATCCAAGAAAATTTGTTGACGCCGCCTTTGTAGAACCATCTTGGAACTATATACCAGAAATAACTTCAGCTAGGTCCATGTATACTATCGGTGTTGACTGGGATAAGTACGGTGCAGGAACAAATATAGTTGTACTTGAGGCGTGTTACCAAAATCATGAAGAAGAAAGATTTAGAAATAAAATAAGAATAGCTTACAGGGAAGAAATTGAGAAGTCAGAATACACCTTGACAAACGCCGTTAATAGAATTGTGGAATTAAATGACTCTTTTCAACCAAAACATATTTATGTTGACAGGGGATATGGAGAGGTTCAAGTAGAGCTACTTAGAAAGTATGGAATAGAAAACCCCAGATCTAATTTAAGAGATAGGGTAAAGGGAATAGGGTTTGGTGAGTTAATAGAGATTAAGGATCCATACACAAAACTGCCTGTTAAAAAAGAAATAAAACCATATATGGTTGATAATTTAAGGCAGTATTTTGAAAAATCTCTTTTGTTATTTCCAGCAGCAGACGAAGAGTTTTATATGCAAATCATATCATACGTTGTTGTCAGAACCACCCAAACTGGCAGACCAGTATTTGAAGCTGGCGGATCCGCCGTAGATCACGCTCATGATGCTTTAATGTTGGCGCTGTTGGCTATCACTGAAAATTATGGCGAATTTGGTAAGAGTGCAGTGGCAACCAACGTTGAGTCATTTTCAAATACTTTTTTTATGCCCAAAACACAGGGCAAAAAAAATGATGATTATAACACTAATGAATCTAGTGTAATTTTAAATGTGAATCGAACCGGTCAATTAAAACCAAAATTTGGGAAAAAGGGTAGTAATAAAAAAGTAGCTAGAAAGATGTTTTAGTATAATATATGTCAATTGTTAATCCCATTCAAAGTGACGTTGTTCCGGAAAACGCCGTATTTGCGGACTATAAGACAGAAACAAATAGCTCTGTTTCTGATTATGAAGATTCCAGCGCATTAAGTACTGTAAATAAAGCACTGCTCAAAAATACGTCTGGAGCCTATGGTAGTGATCAAACTTATTCAGTTTCTTTAGCGGTCGTAAGACAGGAAACAGCCAATACGATATCTAGGTTAAACCAGTTCAAATTGGATTTAGAAAACCTACTAAGACAAGTAAATCTCGACCCATTTAATAATCCTTCTTTAGATGAATCTCATAAATATGTTTGGGATCAAATAAATGTAATGGAAATAGCTTTTCCTAAAATTCAAGTAGAAGGTTATTTGGGTGAGTTTAAATATCCAAGACCACCGTTTATATGTTTTGACCAATATATATACGCAGAAAAAAATGATACCAGGGGATATAGGAGGTTCGTTAAAGAATATGATAATGTTATTTCTAATTCTAGCTTTGGTCATATCTATGACTATAGAGAAATTGTTAAGTGTCTGTTGGCCGAAGCGGCTTGTATAAAATTTTCTTTAATAAGAGATTTTGGAACGTCTTATGAAGATGAATCACAACAACAAGTCGCAGCACATTATTTTTACTGGCTCAAAATGGCGCTCCACTATCAGGAACTCTTTGCCAAAAACATACCGTTCCAACCAGTACTTTTGCCAGAGGCCGAAGTGGATAAAACAACTAAAAAACAAGCAGCGCAATTTCAAGCCTTTTTTTCGATCAAAGTAGACTCTTTAACTATTGCTATAGATTCGCAATTGGAGTCGCTATACAATGATCTGGTTTTGAACTGCAATATTTTTTATGATAGTTTTCTTGGTCCAGCTTTAAGGTTTAAGACAAAGGTTGTTTCTGATTTTTCTGTTGATTTGCGAACAACAACCATGAAGACAACCCTTCCAACGATGTCTGGAGAAGCCGCAATTGCATTACTCGTTGCAGAAGGTAACTTTAAATCAATTGTCAGTGATCTTATCGAAAGAAGAAATACTATAACCGCAAAAATAGAAAATTTATATCAAAACATTCTCCAAAGAAGAAAATACATCGGATATATTTCTCAACTCGGTGTAAAAGCGGTAAAAAAAGAAAAAATTACTTCACAAAATGTCCCCAATTTTGAAGATTATCAAACACTACTTCAATCAATTATTAAAATTGATGATATTAATCCGCTCAAATCAAGTCATGCATTATTAGACGATTTAAATCAAGACAGTCATCCTCAATATTTAATGAAATCTGGTGGAAAAATAAGCGGTGATATATCTGTTGAAAACGACGCAAAAATAGATGGAATTAAAATAGCTACACATAGTCATCGTGGTTCTGACGGTTCGGAGAGGATAAGATCTATAGACATTGATTATGATTCAGTAAGAAGAAACATTAAACTACAACAAATAAGTACATTGCAGAATGAAATAATCATTTCAGTGGATTCTTTTACTCCAGATATATTACAGGGGGGAACGCCTGTGGCAGATGTAAATATTAGTATAGATATTCCAGATGACTATGTTGATAAATATGATTTTGAAATAATGTACACGGAAATATAATTATGACATGGTTTAAATATTTATCTAGCGATAACAATCTTGATTTTCCAGAGAATTTTGAATATATACAACCTTCTCTAAAAAGAGAATTATCTCTCTCGGCGCCAAGAGAATACATATACAAAAATGATTGGTTGTTTGTTGATATTGGAAATAATGAAATAAATAAAATATATGATCAGTCTTCTTTAAAAAAAGATCAAAACCATTCGTATTTAGTTGTATACGAATATGATGGTTTAGATCCATCGTCTTTAAGTTTTATTCCTTCTCCGGTAAAAACAACGATTAAAAATAATATTCTTTATTTTCAAGCGGCTCAAAATCATCAGCAGGATTACTCTATGGGTGGTAAATATTCTGTTTATTATGGTCAAGATTATTTAAAGTATATTCATGCAACACCATATGTCCAAAACAATAAAACAAAATATGCGTACATAGCAGTTTCGAAAACAATCGCAGAATCCTATGATAATTCACAAGACTCACCAAAACTCTATGATGCCACACCAACAGATGTTAACCTATATGAAACGACACTTACGGAAAAATCAAAAGGCTACTATAAGCTGGCTTTTTTTAATGATGGAGTTGATTGGAAAGAATCTGTTTCACAAACTTCCGGCGCTAAGGCCTTTGCGTCTTTTAGTGGACCTAATTTAAATATACATGCAATGATTGGTCCAGCAAATGGAAAAATAAGAATTAGAATTGTATCAAAACAAGAAAAAGTAAGTGATATTGAAAAAGTTGTTGTTGACTGGACGGAAATAGACTGCTTTGCACTGCAGGAGGCAAAGAGTGTAGTATTTAATACAACAAATTTAGAATATAAAGATTACAACCTTGAAATTGAAGTTTTGGAGGATAAGAATGTTCTTTCTACGGGAAAGTCAGTTCAGATAATAAAAGTTTGTTTTTTAAAAAATATGTACATAACATTGGGCGAACAACAACTTAGTAATATTTTGGTGTTTACTTCATTGGGGGGAATTAGATAGTGGCTAATATAAAAAAAACCATACAAAATTTAAAGCCAGGTAAACAGTATCTTCTTACGGTTAAGCCAAAAGATGCAGATGTAAACGCCGCATTAGATCCAGCATCTGCGGTAAGGTTTGTTGTTCCCAAGGACATAACAAAACCTCAGGAGTTAGGTGATTTTGTTATAGTTGGAAATTATAAGTCGATTATGATTAGTTTTAACCCCTCTAATGATCCAGATCTAAGTGGATATTTATACGAGGTTTATTTGCCAGAGAGTATCGGTCAGCTCGGTTCGCAATATGTAGTCTTACCCAACGTACAACCCCTAATATCTCGGATTTTCTGCAGCAAATGTTATCGCATTAGATGTGCCACAAAATTCAACAAGCGAAATTGCAGTAAATCAAAATACTGGAATAATAACTGAACAAACTACAGAAAAGTTATATTTTGGCAGAGTTAGAAGTGTAGATACAAGCGGTAATGTTTCATCATGGACTCCAATAACTGCCTCTACTGCAACTACATTAATTGAATCAGCCCACATTAGAAATTTGACCGCAAGCAAGATAACAGCTGGTACGATAGGTGCTCACACGATTACCTTGGCTGGTGCAACCTCAATAATTAAATCCTCTACGTTTGATGGAGTTGATGTGGGTGGCGGCAGTTACGCAAATGCCACCACTGGCTGGTTAATTAATGGTAGTGGTAGGGCTTATTTTTATGATGCAACCATAGTTGGCTCTATTGACATTGGCGGATTTGATTCTGGTTCATTTCATGTTGATATTGAAGGAAATATGTGGCTTGGAGCTGGAGTATTTGTAGATGGAACATTCAGGGTTACCAAAGAGGGAGACGCTTACGCCAATAGTCTTACAACAAATGACTTAAGCCTTAAAGGTGATACTGAAATAGGTAATAATGGCAAAATATTTTTAGGAGCCGGAAACTACAATAATAGTGATACGCCATTTTACGTAGACAGTGACTCGTTATTTTCTCTTGGAACAAAACTAACATGGGATGGAACCACCTTAGCCATAAGAGGTAATTTAAAACTTGAAGATGGATCAGATGTGGCAAGCGAAGAGTACGCAGATGAAGCAGCGGAAGAAGCAGTAGATGAATTTGGAAATGAAATTAGAAAAGTTGATGGATTTATTGGCGGTTTGA
>Ga0194132_10003177_pt1 | contig 29672 bp, 25 predicted proteins | sample TA2KigOf80mmetaG_FD_148612 | JGI IMG/M metagenome (GOLD analysis project Ga0194132, IMG submission 148612) | Freshwater microbial communities from Lake Tanganyika, Tanzania - TA2015054 Kigoma Offshore 80m | ecosystem: Environmental > Aquatic > Freshwater > Lake | place: Tanzania: Lake...
CTCTGAGGCCCTCCAGCATCTCACCCCAGAACAAGTCCGCGCCTATTGCCGGAGTTGCGGATATCGGGCATAGCAGATGTACATAAAATGTGAAAATGCTCCGGATCCCGCTGCTAGTCCGCTATCCGCCACGATTCCGCGCCGGCAGCAGGCCGGAACAGTTCGTGATGAACATTGATGTCGCGCCTACGGTGTTGTCACTGGCCGGTGCGGCGGCGCCCGCCGCTGTCGAGGGCCGGGCGTTTTGGACGAAGCCGTACCGCAGGGCTGTCCGGATTGAATACTTCTCGGACTCAACCTATCCCCGAATCCACAAGATGGGTTACGACGCGATTCGCACCGGGCGCTGGAAGTACATTCGCTACCGGGACATCCAGGGTGCGGACGAGCTGTACGATCTGCGGAGCGATCCGTACGAGTTGCGCAACCTGATTGGCGGGAAGTCCACCCCGCTAGCGAGCCTGGAGCGCGAGTTGAACCTCCTCTTGCCGCGTTGACCGGTCTTCATATTTAAGGTATAATAAGACCTGAAAGTATGAAATAAGGAGGTGCGCCGTGAAATATCCACGACTGCTGTTGTGCACCTGCCTGTGGGCCCTGTCGGCCCACGGACAAAACTGGACCCTCAAGACTCCGGGAACCAGCCCGCCGCCGCGTCTCGCCGGTGCGATGGCGTATGATCCCGGAACGATGCAAGTGATACTGTTTGGCGGACGGAATGCGACCGCGGCATTCGGCGACACCTGGGCCTGGAACGGCTACAGCTGGACCCAACTGATCCCACCCAACTCACCGCCCGCCCGGCACGGGCACGCCATGGCGTACGATCCTGTGTTCCACGAAGTCGTCCTCTACGGGGGTTATGACCTGTTCGAAACGCCGTTTTACGATACGTGGACATGGGACGGCGCCACATGGAGGCAGCGGCACACGTCAGGCCCCAGTTGGAACACGCCCGTAGGGCTGGTACTCGATACTGCAAACCAGGCTTTCCGGCTCTGGGGAGGCGACTCCGGCCGAGTGTGGACCTGGAATAACCACCAGTGGTTCTCCTCTCCGGATACCCCTGGTCCGAGCTGGAGGCGGGGTCACGCAATCGGCTGGGACCCGGTGTCATCCAAGCTCCTCGTGTTCGGCGGGAACACGGTTCTCAACGACACCTGGTTATGGACGCCACCCTTCGGGCCATGGATGATGATGAACCCACCGTTGCTGCCCGAAGGCCGCTACGTCCACAGCATCGCCGAGGATCCGGGCGCAAGGAGGCTGCTTCTGTTTGGTGGCCACAATTACACCCTGCCGGTTCCCATGCAGTTCTTCAACGACACCTGGCTTTGGACCGGCTCACGCTGGGAGATGCAATCACCGGCCAACCGGCCCGAAGGCCGCTGGAAGGTAATGCTCGCGTCCGACTACTCGCGTGGCACGGTGTTGCTGTTCGGAGGCCAGGGTCCGCTGGTGGGCCCCACCAACGTTGTGTACGGGGATACCTGGGTGTGGGAGACCATCCGTCAACCGAATCTCGGTGTGACGATGTCGGCAAGCCCGGTGCCCGTGCTGACCGGATCCGGCACGACATTCACCGCGGACCTCGGCAACACGGGCAATGGCCACGGGACGAACGTGACCGCAACGCTGACGCTTCCTGCTGGCTTGACGAATCCAGCCTGCGGGCCCGGCGGATGCGTCACGCACTACGCCTCCTTCGCTCCTGGGCACACGGAGCGGATCCACACCCCTGCCATGGCCGGCTGCGATCTCCCCGGGGGAGTCCCACTGACGGCGAACATGGCGGTCAGCGCGCCTGGGGACAGTGATCTGGCCAACAATATGGCGCAGGCAACCGTGGTCACCACCAATCCGGCTCCGATGATCGTCCCCCCGGCCGACCTGAATGCTGGCACTGGTGCTGGAGCATCGTCCTGCGGCCTCACGGTGAGCAACCTGGGCGTTCCGCAAGTGTCGGACAACTGCCCCGGGTGGCGGACGAGTGTGTCCGGAGTCCCGGCCGGCTCGTTCTTCCCAGTGGGGGTTACCGTGGTCACGCACACCGCGATCGACAGCGGAGGCGCCTCGTCGTCAGCCTCGCAGAGGGTAACGGTGCGCGATACGACGGCTCCAGCCGCCGGTCCGCTCGTGCCTGACATCACCGAGTTGTGGCCCCCGAACCACAAGATGAGGCTGGTGACGTTGCGTTACCCGGGAACCGACAATTGCGGACCGGCCAACTGCGCGTTGTCCATCACTGCCAATGAGCCCGCCGAGGGCGACTTTCAGGTGCTGGACGCGCGCCGTGTGATGCTGCGTGCCACGCGCCTTGGAAACGCAAATGGCCGGGTGTACCGGATCACCGCGACGTGTACGGACGGCGCTGGAAACACGTCCAGCAGCTCGGCCGTGGTAACGGTTCCGCATGACCGGAGACCGTGACTGGGTGACGGTCAGTCCGCGAACAGGTCGCTGACCTTCACGGAGAATCCCGGAAGCAGGGGAGTTTCAAGGGTGTCTTCTGGTTGGAGCAGGCGGATTCCCGGCTTGGTCCGGACCTGGATTTCGCGCAGGTCCGGATCCAGGATCCAGACTTCCTGGCTTCCGTTGGCGAGATACTCGCGGACCTTGCGGTTCACGGTCTGGGCATGCTCGGACGGGGAGAGGATCTCGGCGGCAATGTCTGGCGGGTAGGGGGCAGGGACGCTCTTGCGGTCGAGTTTGGTCCAACGGGATCCGAGAAAGACGGACACGTCCGGCCGGCGCACAATCCCGTTGTCGGTGATGCAGTCGAACTCGGCCACGACGCCACCACTGGAACTCCGTTCGAGGTGCCCGTTCGTAAGGATCTCGATCCGCCTTCGGATGATGCAGTGTTCCAGGTTGCTGCTTGCCAAGGGGCTCAGTTCTCCATCGACCAATTCGTAGGCTTCGTTGTCCGCGGTTTCCAGATGCACGAAATCCTCGACGGTCATCAATGCCGTGGCGGCCATCGCTACCTCCTCGATACGATCATACCAACGGACGGCTAGGCCAACCCTTTGCGGTGCGCCCACACCTTCTCGAACGCCGCCGCATACTGCTCCACCAACTCGGGCGCCGTCTCGGCGAAAAGCGGCAGCCGGATCGACGTGCCGTTCACGCGCGCGCAACCGGGCAGCACTTCCGGAACCACCGGTGCGTGATGCCACCATTGCGCCTCGCGGTAAATGGCGAACTTGTGTTGCTCCGGATACTGCGCCGAGCTGGCGCGGACCCCTTCGGCGGCCAGAGCCTTGATCAGCCGGTCCTTTGCGAACCCCGCCTTGCCCGCATCGAAGAACAGGACGTTGGCCGCCCAATGGACCCGCGACATGTCCTCCCGCCGCTTCTGCTCGCTCAGACCGGGCAGCGCCGTCAACCGGGCGTTCAACCGCTGCGTCTGTTCCCGGATCAGGGCGTTGCGCGCGTCCAGCTCTTTCAACTGCCGCCGCGCGATCGCCGCGGCCAGAGGATGAATCCGGAACTTGGGCCCGAATCCCGTGTCGTGATACTTCCGGTAGGGGCTGTCCGCGGGGAACGACGCGGGAAGGTCGTAGTTGCCGAACGCGGTTGCCCGCTCGTAGTGTGTCCGGCTGTGATAGAGTCCCATGCCGCCCTCGATCGCCGGGAGCACCTTGCTGGTCTGGTAGCTGAAGATCCCCATCGCGCCCCAGGCTCCCATCTGTTTGCCTAGCAGAGTCGCGCCTTGCGCCTGCGCCGCGTCCTCGAGGACAATCAGGCCGCGCTCCTTTGCGAACGCCGAGATCTGGTCCATGTCGCAGGGCCGGCCCCAGGAGTGCATCGGCACGATCGCCCGGCTGCGCGGAGTGATAACCCGGGCGGCGTGGTTCAGGTCGAGGCAGGCCGTGGCGGGATCGATATCGGTGAACACCGGGACCAGCCCGAAGAACCGCATCGGGACAATCGTGGCCGACGCCGTGTAGGACGGCACCAGGATCTCGCTGCCAGGCGGCAAGTCCAGCGCGAAGAACATCGACATGAGCGCACTGGTTCCGTTGCAGTGAGCCTTGCAATGGGGGACACCGGCGAAGTCCTGCGTATCTTTCTCGAGCAGAGGGATCTCCTGGTAGTACCGGTTGCTCTCCATCAGCTCGATCACGGCCTGCTTGTCGGCCGCGCCGTAGCGGGGCCACTTGGTGAGCGCGGCGTGGCGGTCCGCCGGGAAGGACACGGCTTTGGCTCCGCCGTTCAGCGCCAGTGACTCGACTTTGCCTCCCGCGGCCGCCGCCGATGCTGCCGCTGCTGTCTGGACGAAGGTGCGCCTGGTTGCCATGACGTACACTCTATCAGTTCAGGAAGAAAAGTTTCGCCAGCGGTGATCCGTTTCGCCGCGGAATCCCGCTTGTCTCGAGTGAGGAGACGAATATGAAATCCCCACTCTACCGCGGACTGGTGACCGATCCGCGGGCCGTTTTCGCCGTCCGGACGGCATCCACCTCGGACACGAGACTCATCAACCCTGGCTTGTTGTTTCCATTCGACGTACGCATCCGCCGCGTTTCCGCCGCGGTGTAATCGCCGTTTGGTGAGGTCAGAACGAGAGGCGCAGTCCGAGCTGAACCGCGCGCGGCGCATTGGCTTGCGCCGTGATGCGGCCGTAGGCGCCGGCGGTGGGCGTCAGGTTCGGAGCGCCGAATTGCGCCCGGTTGAAGGCGTTGAATAGTTCGCACCGAATCTGCAGGCCGACGCGTTCCGTGATCGGCGTTGTCTTGGCGAGGGACAAATCGCTGTTATGAATCGCGTCGCCCCGGAGCCGCGCGGTGCGAACCGAAAGATCACGGAGGGTGAATGCAGGAAGCGGCCGGAACGCAGCGGTGTTAAACCAGCGGTCGACCGTGCGTTCGGAAGGGCCAAGCCGGACATCGGTTCCAGCGTTGTAGGCGTTGTCCGGGAGCAGCAATGCGAACCCACTCTGGAACGTGTGGACCAGATTCAGTTGCCATCCGCCCAGCCGGGTTCCCCGGCCGAACGGAATCTCCCATACTCCCGCGAAAGTGAATCGATGCGGTGTCCACAGCGCGCCGATGGTCTTCGACGGCGCGGGATCGCCGTCGTTGAGATATTGCATCCGCTCAATCTGCCGCTGGAAGGTGTACGTTGCGAGGAACTGCACTCCGTGCGAATAGCGCTTGGTGAGCGTGGTCTGCATGCCGTGATAGTACGAGCGCCCGCTCGACTGGCGGCGGATCACGAGATCACTGACATGAGGATACGTGGCGAGCAGATTCTGCACGGAGATCGTTGGACGGCCTAACGCGAGATCGGACGGTATCAGGCCAACAAAGGGATTCGGAACAGTTGCCTGGAGACGCGCGCCGAGCGGAAGGTACTCCTGCGGCAGGAAGCGGATCGTGCGGCTCATTTCCCCTCCGCTGCCGCCGCCGCGATTGCCGACGAACAGGCTCTGCGCGGTCTCGCCGACATAGTTGACTTCAAGGCGGAGATCGCGCATCACTTCGCGCTGGACGCCGGCCTGCCAGCGGGAATTGTACGGCGTGCGGTCCTGATTCTGGAAGATCTGGAACGCGGTGCCAAGGAGCGTGCGAAGGCCTTGCGACCGGCCCGGAGGAGCGAGCAGTCCATTCGGGAACGGGTTGGAAAGGACGTTCGCGGGTCGCACGTCATCAATGGTGGCGAGCATCGGCGTCGACGAAGAGAAGCCGTCGGAACTGAAGTCGCCGACGGACCAATAGTCGAAGAACAGGCCGTAGCCCGCGCGAAGAACGGTCTTGTCATTCACGCGGAAGGCGAGACCGAGGCGAGGGCTCCAGTCGTTGCGGTCGGCGCGCGCGGCCCGGCGGCCTTCCCGCGTAGCGAACAGCAGTCCGCCCGTTGTGCTGAACCGGTTGAGGGGCAGCTCAGGGATCGGACTCCGTGCGTAGGCAGCACGCGCCGCATCTTCGATCGGGTTCGGTGTGCCGAACGCCCAGCGGCTCATATTGTTGAATCGCTCGGTGCTGGCGAGTTTGAGGTCGTAACGGATTCCCACGTTGATGGTGAGGCGTGAGCCGGCGCGAATGTCGTCCTGAAAGTACAGACCGTAGTACGGTGTCTGGTGCGCGGTGGCGATGTTGAATGTCGTGAGGCCGCTTGCCGGCGTGCCGAGAAGATAGGACGCGATCCCGTGCCCGATGGTGCCGCCGCGCGTGTTGGGGTCAGGACCCTGTGTGAACGAACGATCGAAGGTGAAACTGCCGGAGGGAGAATTCGAGCGATCGAATTGTTCTGCCGGATCTGTGTTTGGAATCCGATCTTGAAGTTGTGCTTGCCGCGGTATTGGCTGAGCGTGCTCGAGAAAGAGTATTGGTACCCGTTGTCGTAGCGATCGCCTCCTTCCGCGCCTTGCAAGGCCATGTCTGAGTTCATCAGGCGAGGGAGCTTGCTCTGTTGAAGCGTGTTGATGAACGAGTTGGCGAAGCCGAACTTGCGGAGGTCGACGGTCGGCTTGTAGCCACCGAGCGAGTACCGGGTCAGCCCGGCGTTGACGACCAGGGTGGTGGTCGGACTGAACGTGATGGTATCGCCCAAACCGATGGACTCCTGGGTGAGGTCGACATAGTGGTCGCCGCCAGAGTCGATCAAACGAACCTGGAGCTCGTATTTCTTGCTCCGGGATTGACGGCCGAACAGACGGTGCCGCTCTCCGATATGATGATCGAGGCGGACCGTGTAGTTGTTCAGATCGTTGATCGCTACTTTTTGCTCGGCGACGTTATTGGTAGCCGTGAACGGGTCACCGGGCCGATTGGGGAGCGGAGTGAAGGCCTCGAGTACGTTCTTCGCCGCGGCGTCGAACTGGCCGGCCGGGATGCGGTTGCCTGGGAACTGCGTGCGGATGGAGCGGCCGGGCCGGGCCGGATCGGCACGGGTGGTGAAGGGGTCAAAGATCTGAATCAGCGCGCCCCGGGCGTCCAAGGTTTGCGAGAAATCGCCCGCGCGCTGCGCCGCCGTCGGCACGGTGAACAGGACCGTTCGCGGAGCGCGATTGCGCACCCCTTCGTAGTTGAAGAACCAGAAAGTGCGGTTCTTGATCACCGGTCCGCCGATCGCCGCTCCGAACTGGTTGAAGCGGAGCGTGGGACGGTCGAGTCCGGAACGGTTGCTAAAGAAGTTGTTCGCATTGAGCTTGTCGTTGCGGAAGAACTCGTAGACGCTGCCGTGGAAATCGTTGCCGCCGGACCGGGTGGTGACGCTGACGTACGCACCGCCCCCGTGGCCGTACTCGGCGTCGAAGGCGTTGGTCTGGACTGTGATTTCCTGAACCTGGTCGGCCGGCGGAAGGTATGCCGCCGTATCGTAGTGGCGATTGGGAACGCCGTCCATCAACACTTCATTCTGACGCTGGTTGGCTCCGTTGGCGGAGAAGTAGCCGACTCCGGTCCGGTTGTCGAGGCCGTAGGTGTCGAGCGGCGCGGTGAACTGGACGACGCCCGGCGAGAGCCAGGCGAGTGTGAGCGCGTTGCGGCCGGACATCGGCAGTTCGGTCAGAAACTTCTGATTGAGCGTTGAGGTGATGGAGGCGGTACTGGTCTCGAGCATGGGGGCATCGCCGGTCACCTCGACACGTTCGGCCACGTCTCCCACGGCGAGGGATACGTTTGCCGTCAGTTTATGCCCAGCCGCGATCGTGATGCGTTGCGTGTGACGCTTGAAGCCCGGGCGTGCGGCTTCGACGGTGTACGATCCAGGGAGGATCTGGTTGAAATAGTAGACGCCCAGTTCGTTCGCAACCGTGGCACGCTTGGCTCCCGTCCGGGTGTTTTCGAGCGTAACAGGTGTCGCGGGGAGTAGCCCGCCGGCAGTGTCGCGCACTTCGCCGTCGAGCGTGCCGGTGGGGTTGATCTGCGCGGGCATCCCGCCGGTCAGGATAAGCGTTGCGCCGAGAACACGAGTGAGAGCCGTGGGGAGCGTCATCGATAGCCTCCTGTCTGATACAGAAGAGACTATACTCCTTTCCGGCGCCGTGTGGCGTAGACGGATCTGCTCAGTCCGGCAGCGGCTCCCAGACGGACGTCAAATCGAGGACAAAGCCCGCCACGGGGCCCTCGCCCTCGATCGACATCAGGTTGGTGCGCAGCTCGGTCTCGCGGCCCGGCCGGTAGACTTCCACGGATCGCGACTCCGGATCGATCAGCCATCCCAATCGCGCGCCGGTGGCGAGCCACTCGTCCATCTTTTCTCGCAGTACCCGATACCGGTCCGTTCGGGACCGCAATTCGATGACGAAGTCCGGGCAGGCATTCCAGAAGCCCGCCGCAGCAGCCGGGTCCAGGGACTTGATGCGGTCCTTCGTCATCCAGGAGGCGTCCGCGGAACGCTTGGCGCCCCCCGGAAGCTTCCATCCGGTCGAGGAGCCGAATGCCACTCCCCGCTTGTCCTGCCGGGCCCAATTACCAAGCTGACGGCTGATCTCGGTGTTTCTCGCTCCCGTGAGCGCAAACGGCAGTCGCATGGGTATTGAGATCGGGATGCTCATAGTATAGGCTGCTTGCCACCGGTTCGCTCCATGGTACCGTACCCCTATGGAATCGCTTGAGACCGCAACTCTTGGTGGCGGTTGCTTCTGGTGCCTGGAAGCCGTCTTCCAGGAAATGCGCGGAGTCCACTCCGTGGAATCGGGATACATGGGCGGCGCCACGGAGCGCCCCACCTACCGCGAAGTCTGCTCGGGCCGCACGGGCCACGCGGAGGTGGTGCAGCTCAGATTCGATCCCTTGGTGACGCCGTTTCGCGACGTCCTCGAAGTGTTCTTCGCCATCCACGACCCGACCACCCTCAACCGCCAGGGCAACGACGTCGGGACACAATACCGCTCCGCCGTCTTCTATCACTCCGATGCCCAGCGGACCGCCGCGGCGGAAATCATCCACGAACTCGAACAGTCCGAGGGATGGCCGCGGCCGATTGTAACGGAAGTGGTTCCCGCCTCGGAATTCTTCAAGGCCGAGGACTACCATCAGAACTACTATCGCGGCAATCCCAACCAGCCCTACTGTTCCTACGTCGTGGCGCCGAAGGTGGACAAGTTCCGCCGCAAGTTTGCCAGCCTCCGGAAGCCGGTGGCCGGATGAGTCTCACGTTCCGGCCCGCCCAGCCCGGCGAGCACGCAGCGCTCGAAACGCTGATCATTGACGCGTTCGAGCCAATCACGTGGTTCCGCAAACTCGACGAAACGCACGGTCCGCTGAACGGCTGCGACTGGAGGACCCGGTGGCGGCATCGGCTGGCGTCGGTGTTCACCTCGCAGATCATTCTGGTGGGTGAGACGTCCGAGGGAATCGCCGCGGTCGCGACCGGCACCTACGATCCCCGCTCCACGCTCGCCTATATCGACTTGCTGGCCGTCGACCGCCGGTATCAAGGCAGAGGCTACGGCCGCGCAATGCTCCGTGCATTCGTCGATCACCTCCGCGGACTCGGAGCGCGCTACTGCAATCTCGAGTGCCTCACTGACAACACGGCGGGCAACGAGTTGTATCGCAGCGAGGGCTGGACCATCGCCACCAGCATGCACCGCTGGTTCGTCGACCTGGATCAGCTCAGCGGCTCGCCGTCACCGGATCCGGCGCAATCGCCAGAGCCTGAATAACCGCCGCGCCCGCTTCCTGCAGATCGAACCCGGCGGACTTCAGGTACGCGCGGTCCTCAGCGGACCACGCGCCTGTCAGCGCGGTGTCCCGCCCGCCCGTCGTGTTGATCCGTTGACCGTCAACCGCCTGCCGCAGGCCCTGGCCCTCCAGCGTGATCCGGCTGATGACGTCGAACAGGGCGTTGGGAATCCGCCGCCCGCCGGTCGCACCCACCGCAACCACCGGACGGCCCGCGCGGAACAGCACCGCCGGGCACATGTTGTGCAGGGGACGCCGGCCCGGCGCGAGCGAGTTCGGATGTCCGGAGGCGGGATCAAAGCGCGACAGCCCATGTCCGAGGATGAGACCGAGGCCCGGCACCACGACACGCGCGCCGAACCCATCGCCATGGGTGAAGGTGACCGACACCAGCATCCCGCTGGAATCGGCAACGCTCAAGTGCGTGGTTCCGTCCGCCTCCACCGGCCGGGTCGCGATCTCGATGGCCTTCCCGGCTTTCACCGCGGTGCGGATCATCCGCGCGGACCCCTCCGCTGTCGCGTCCGACAGAAGCTTCGGTGTCGGATCCGGGCTCTGACTGGGATCGCCCATCAGCGCCAGGCGATCCCGCCAGGCGATGCGCAGAGCTTCCAGGCGTGCGTGCTGCCACTTGGGTCCGCTGCCGGGCCCCACGGTCTGCTTCACACGGTCGAGCGCGGCCAGCGCCTGGAGCGTGGTGGCGCCGCCAGATGTCAGCGGCGCGGAGACGGCTCGCCACTCGCCGGTACGCCATTCGATCGGGTCCACTTCGCGGGCGTGGTAGGCGGCGAGGTCAGCCGCTGTCACCGTTCCGCCGCGCTCCTTGAATCCCCGCGCGATGCGGCGCGCCAACGCGCCACGGTAGAAGGCTTCGGCGGAGTTGTCGCGGCCCAGGCCGTCGAGCACGGCGCCAAGATCGGAATTGCGGAAGAGAGCGCCGGCTTCAGGAGTCTTGCCGCCGGGCGCGAACAGCTTGGCCGCGGCGGGGTCCTTCGAAAAGTGCTCGGGGTACAGGTTGCGGATCGAGTTGGCGAGTGATTCCGGCAACGGGAATCCCTCGTTGGCATACCGCACGGCAGGCGCGACGCACTGGCGGAACGATCGCGTGCCGTACTTGCGGAGCGCGAAATCGAGCCCGGCGAGCGTGGCGGGGACACCCACGGACAGCCATCCGTACTGATGCACGCGGTCCGGCGGATTCTTCGGGGCCACAGTGTTGAAATCGATCACGCGGACCTTGCCATCGGGCCAGGCGATCACCATGTGTCCGCCATATCCCGCGATGCCGCTCGAAAGCAGCGCCACGGTGCCCGCGGTGAGCGCTCCGGTGACGGCGGCGTCGACGGCATTCCCGCCGGACTCGAGCACTTTGAGTCCCTCCAAGGCGGCCTGCGGCTGTCCGATCATCAGCGGTTTGGAGGGCGCTGTCCAGGGAGCCATCAGCATGTCACGTCGGCGGAGGATTTGTGCGGGCATGGGAGGTCGTGTTTATAATATTGCACCATGACGAGATTGTTCTTGTTGCCGGCCGTGTTCCTTTTATCATTGCGCGGAGAGGTGGTTGTCCTCGAAAGCTCCGAGTCCAAGCTCGGGATCGAGCTGAGAGGAGGCGCGATCGTCGACTTCCAGTTGAAGGGTCTCGCGCTGAATCCGCTCACCTGGGAAGAGGGCGGGGCGGCGAAGCAGTTGCGCGGCCACTTCTTGTGCCTGGACCGCTGGGGCGCGCCGTCGGACGCCGAGAAGGCGCTGGGTGTCCCGTTCCACGGCGAGGCGGCCCGCGTTGCATGGACTACGGATTCGAAGAGCGCGGCTTCCGCGCGCATGCACACACGGCTGCCTCTCGCCGGACTTCGCGTGAGCCGCGAGGCTTCGGTTTCGGGCGCCGTGGCAAAAATAACGGAGACGGTGGCCAACGAGAACAAGCTCGGACGCGTGTTCAACTGGGTGCAGCATCCGTCGATCGCGCCGCCGTTTCTCGATGAAACGACGGTGGTCGACGCGAACGCGCGGCAGGGATTCATGCAGTCGAGTCCGATGCCGAACCCCGAGCAGCCGTCCGTCGTCTGGCCGCAGGCGCTCAAGGACGGCGCGCCGGTGAACCTGCGGTTCCTGACCAACGATCCGCTGCCGAACGTGGTGTCGTATGTGGTGGATGAGGAGTGGGGCTGGACCACGGCGGCGAATCCAGGCAAGGGCCTGCTGATCGGGTACCTGTGGAAGGCCAGCGAGTATCCGTGGTTCAACGTGTGGCGGCATGTCGAGCAGGGCAAGCCCGCGGCGCGGGGACTAGAGTTCGGGACGACGGGTTTGCATCAGCCGTATCCGGTGCTGGCCAAGAAGCAGCGGATTTTCGGACGTTCGCTGTTTGACTTCATTGACGCGAGCCAGTCGGTGACGAAGACGTACTGGATGTTCCTGGCGCGGGTTCCGGCGGGGTTCACTGGTGTGGTGGGGGTGAAGGCGCGGGGAGGGGAGATTGTTGTGACGGAACGGGACGGTCGCGAGGTCCGGGTGGCCGGGCGGATGGAGTAGTATTGACCTGCTTGCGCGAAAGGAGGTGGTGCGTGAAGGAAAAGAATATTGGATCGTCCTTTGATAGCTGGCTCCGAGAAGAGGGCATCTACGCAGAAACGGCATCATCCGCAATCAAACGCGTCCTGGCCCGCCAGGTGCAAGCGGTCATGAAAGAACGGGAAATCAGCAAGGCGGAGATGGCACGGCGTATGCGCACGAGCCGCGCCGCACTCGACCGGCTGCTTGATCCTGCCAATGACGGCGTGACCCTTGCAACCTTGCAGAAAGCCGCGGAAGCGGTGGGCCGCCAAATCAGGCTTGAACTATTGTGACAGGCTCTTCTGCATCGTACCGCTAGCGACCGCGGTTCCAGCATCGGCTCAGGATCCGCCACGAACCTCAGATCACCGTAAACTGGCCGGACCCTCCCTCAGACCCGATGGACCCGGCCCTCGGCCCCCATCCCGTATCCGACGTCGCCACACAGTTGGTGCCGGTCAGGCACGCCCGCACCGTTACCGTATAAGCGCCCGGTCGCGTGAAGTTGATGCCGACACCATTGGCCTGGGTTACGCCAGTGAAATTCTCCGGACCCGTGACCGTGTACTCATATACTCGCGCGATATCATCCCCGTTGGCGCCTGGCAGCGGAGTCCACGCCACACGGTGTGTCCCCACGGGGAGCGACGCATTGACCGTCGGCTCGGCCATGGTCGGCGTATTCGGAACCTTCCCCGTCGCCCGGAACGGATGCGGCGGACTCTGCGTCATCACGCCGTCGCTGTCGCGGATGGCAATCACCAGCGCGTCGTACCGCGTGAAGGGATTCACGTAGGCCGCATGGAAATTGTTCCGGGTGAGGATGTCGACCGCCGCCGCGTTGCGCGAGAAATCCCCGATGAACAACCGGTATCGATAATTGCTTCCGATATCGTCCGGCATCCGGTTCCACGACGCGATCGCGACCGGCGCGTTCAGCCCGCCCACAACCGTCGACCCGCTGAACGGCTCGGCCATGATCGGGCGGGTTAGCGGCAATGTTGGCGTGAACCGGACCGGCGGGGCGAATGGTCCGCATCCGTCTCCGTTGCAGAACCGCTGGAGCAGATCGAACGTGAGGTTCGGGACCGGAGTGCGCAGCGGCAGAATTCCGTCCATATCACCGGCCACGGTCAGCGGACCTCCGCTCGGCCCAACCGCCGGCTGGACCGCATGTATCGCCAACACGTCCGCCGCCAGCGGAAACGAACCCGCCGAACAATCCACGTTGTGCTCTCCGTTCACCGGCAACAGGAAGCAGGTCGCGTCCGGAACGAATCCCGCCAGTGAAGGGAGCGCAACGGTGAAGTTCGAAATCGCCGGCTGGCCGCACGTTGGGTTGCACGCGCGAAGCTCCCAACGGAAGCTCCCGCTGCGGATCATGTAGACCGTGTCGGTGATGTTGCCGATCAGCCGGAGCTTCAGCTCCAGTTCGCCGGTGACGCGGTCAAACAGGCGGAAGTCGTAGAACTGGCCTGGGCCCGGTTGCGGAGCCCACCGGAAGACCACATGGCGTGTGCGTGTGCTCCCGTCCAGCGGATCCGTGATTGTAATGCCCTGCGCCGCGCAAGTCAGCGCCAGGATCAGGAGGAGCAAGAAGGCTCTTAGAGTGCCCATGCCCTCAGTTTAGCGGTCAGAAACGGATCCCGCGCTGGCCGAGATCCGCAAGCAGCTTTTCGAATCCGGTGAACTGCTCGGCATCGAGTCCCGCCTGGCGTCCCGCGTCGACGTAAGGCTGGACATCATCCGTGTAAAAGCACGCGTCCGCATTGCCGCCGCCGTGTTCGATCGCCTGTGCGTAGATCAGAGGCGACGGCTTCATCGCTTTGGCTTCGTAGGAGAGCACGTGGTGGTGGAACCAGCCAAAGTGCGGGTAGTTTTCGGCTAGCCAGTGGTAGTGCAGAGCATTGGTGTTGGACAGGAGCACTAGGCGGAAGCGGCTTCTCGCGGTTCGTAGGAATTCCTCTGGGATCAATGTATCCGGCAAGAAGATCGACACCCAGAGGTCGCGAAACTCGGGAACCGAGAGGCTTGTGCCGAGCAGTTGATTCATCTCATCGACGAATGGCTCCGGCTCAATCTGTCCGGATTCAAACCGCGGATACAGACCCGACTGAGCCATCCGCGGCGCGATCACGTCTTGCGTCAACCCCGTGAGGCGTTCGATCCTGCGGTAGGCGCGTGAGAAGGCAAATGGAACGATGACGTTCCCGAGGTCAAAGATCAGGGTTTTGATGTGAGTCATCAGGGAACTATGGCGAAATTAGTGCCGCTCCCGGTGGACCAGGGGCCCCATCCGGTTTCGGCGTCCGGCGAGCAGACCTGCTCCGGCCGGCAAGCCCGGGCGATCGCGGAGAACTGTGTTGTCTGACCATTGATCGGACCCAGTGGCACGTGGATCTGCAGTCCCGGTGTCACGCCAGTGACCACTGCCGCGACCTGTCCGGGCGTCCCCACATAGTATTGGTAGAGCGATGCGCCAGGAACCGGAGACCACGCCAGGAGAACATTGCCGCCCGTCGCCGCGTTCGAGAGGACGCTGTTGTGCGTCGGCTGAACCAGTGTCGGCGCCGCAGCCGAATTCCCGCGGACGTTGAAGCCCACAGCCGGACCCACCACCTGGTTGGGGCCCGGATTCGCGATAACCAGCGCATCGTAACGGGTTCCTTCCGCGAGCACGAGCGCGCCGTAGAAGTTTTGGCTCGTGAGCACATCGAGAGCCGCCGATTGCCGCCGCTGATCCTGGACATAGAGCCGGTAGACTGTGTTCGCGCCGTCGTCGCCGGGAACCCGGTTCCACGTGAAGGTGACCGTTGGACCGTCGACCGTGGTCCCCGATACCGGCGCGCTCAGGGCTGGCACGGCGGGATTGGGCCCCGGCACTCCCACCTGCACGGCCCTGCTGTTTGGGCCGCAGCCATTGCCGTTGCAACCGCCAACCAGTACCGACGCGAGTCCGGCAGGTGCGAGCAGGACCGCGGGTTCGGCGGTGACGATGCCCGCCGCCACCGTGAGCGCGCCTCCTCCTGGTCCCGAATTGCTCTGGATGATCTGGACCTTGTAGAAATCGGCGTTTGGGACCGTGCCGAAGTTCACACTCACCCGGTTTCCGTCAGTTACTTGGGGTGGCGACGGGATATTGGGCGCAACCGTGGGCACCGCTGGGATCTGAGCCGAGAACAAGATCGGCGCCGACCAGGACCCGCATGCCGCCGAGCAGGCCTTGACGCGAACGCGGTAGGAATTGGACGACCGGATCGAGTACACGGTGTTCAGGTCCGGTGTGGCCACCTGATACTCGCGAATGCCCGCGGCGACATCCTCGAGAAGCATCTCGTAGCGGGTGGCGCCGGCGACTCCGGTCCACGAAAAGGGTTGGACCGAGGTCGTCAGGCGCACGCCGGACTGCGGCTGCTGGATCGAGGGCGCGCCTTGCGGGAACGGAACCGAAACTCCGAAGTTCCGGGTGGAGAAGGCGCCACAGCGGAAGTCCGCCGCGCCGCCTTGGCAAGCCCGGATCACGAAGGTGTAGATGCCATCCGGAAACGTGATTGCGGTGGTAGTGCTGGCCCCGCCGGAGACGTTTCCCGAGAAGACGACACCTCCGGTGACGCGGTTGAACACACGCAGGTCATAGAGGTCCGCGCCCGCCACTTGCTGCCACATGAAGGTCACCGCGGAGACGCCGATCACGACGTCGGGTGGCGGCGCCGTGATCACCGGCGGCGCAAATCCGCCCGTTCCACCCGGCAAGCCGGAAGCCTGGTTCACGGTGACGCCAACGCCAGCCGCGGAGAGCACGGCGGAGCGCGCGGGCCCGGTGTTTTGCGCGACGGTGTAGCTGATGTTCCCAGGCCCGGTTCCCGAAAGGGCTGAAGTGATCGTGAGCCACGGTGCGCTTACGGCGGCGTTCCAGGTGCAGTTTGCGTCTCCGGTGATGGTTGCCGTCAGGCTGCCCCCGGCGGCATCGACGGCCTGCACGGTGGGCGCCAGGGCGAAATTCACGCAGGGGCTCAGCCGTGTGAGGTAGGCATCACCCGGGCCTCGCAGATCCTGAAGCGGGCGGGAGAGTGGGAAGTCGGCCGAGGTGGTTTCGCCGGACAGGTGGGCGATACTCGAATTGTCCACCGCCATCCCGTACAGGAAGTCGTCCTGGCGTCCACCGAGGTAGGTCGAATAGGCGAGCGTTGCCCCGCCGTTCTCCGGGAACCGCGTGAAGAACACGTCCACCGCGCTGCCCCGGCTCAAGCTTCCGAAGGTTACCGGGAACGAGGTAGAGGCGGTCCTTCCCGCCACATACGCTTCTCGATTGGGTGCGATCCCGGCGCGCAGAGCATAGTCATCCGAGGATCCGCCCAGGCAGGTTGACATCAGGAGCGCGAAAGGAGTGAAGCGGACCATGAACGCGTCGAATCCGCCCTGGGCCGCGGTTTGGAACGCGGAACGCGTTGGGAAGTTGGTCGAGTTGGTGGCGCCGGAGACGACGATTTGGCCTTCACGGACTGCAACCCCAGTCGCGTAGTCGTCACCCGCTCCGCCGAAGTATGTGCCGTATCCGATTGCGACGTTGCCAGCCGTGTGGGGGTTGTATCGAACCAGGAATCCGTCGGTGCCTCCAGCGCCGGTGGTTTGGAATCCGCTGGCCGCGGGAATCGCGTTGGTCGTCGACGCCCCGCCGGCGAGGTATGCGGCGCCGTTTGTGTCAATCGCGAGGGCGACCGGCGTAAACGCGGCCTCGGCATAAAACAGCCGCGCCGAGTAACCAATCTGATTGCCAGCGGCGAGGATCTTGGTGACGAACGCGGCCGGGGCTCCCTGGGATTGGGCGGCGTTGACGATCGGGTAGTTGAGCGAGTCCGTGATCCCGGCAACGTACGCGTTTCCCGCCTCGTCCACACGGATCTCGGCGGGCGCGTCGACCGAGCTTCCGCCGAGGAATCCCGAGTAGACGATCCCCGATCCGTTCGGAAGCAGCTTGGCAACGAAGCCGTCGACGCCGCCACCCGAGGCGCTTTGAAACGCGCCCACGGCGGGAACGGATCCGTCCACGGTTCCCGTGATGTACACGTTTTGCGCTGGATCCACAGCCACGCCAAACGCGCGCGTGTCCGATCCGAAGTAGGTGGACCATTCAATCGCGGTACCCGCGGCGTTGATCTTGGTCACGAACGCCGTGACTGCGCCGCCCATCAACGGTTGGACCGGCGTCAGCACGGGGAAGTTGGCCGATCGCGTCTCGCCTGCCACGTAGCTCGCGCCGGAGGCATCGGTTGCAACGTCGTTGCCGGAGTCCGTGCCTGCGCCACCAAGGAAGGTCGAGAATATCAGAACCGGATCGATGACCAGCGGGCGGGAGCGGTCGTAGCGGGCGAGTTCGAATTGCACGCCTCCGTCCCGGACTTTGTAGTCCGCGGCCACTTCCACCGGCCGCCCGGCGATTTCCTGGAATACCCGGGGCTTGCGCTGCCGGAATTCACCTAACCGCGTGTCGAGGACAAGGTCCCCGCCATCCCTGCGAAGGCTGCTCATGCCGTCGTATCGCAGACGGATAACTGACGGATTGGCGCCTGGCGCCGCCACCAGGTCGTATTCGAGTTGGCTGCCGTTGGAATAGAAGACTAAGTCGATCCCGGGGTAGATGCCTTTTAGCTTCATCCGCCGGTAGCGCGGAATGTGTGTCCGCCAGGACCGCGAGTCCTTCGAGGGAAAGTAGTGGCTCACGCCGGACTCGCGTTCGAGCGGCTCCAAAGAAGGCGTGCTCCCGCCTTCCCACGTCATGCGGACCACGGTTTCGGGCACCGGTTCGTGCCGCTTCTGACGGCCTGGCACAGGAGCCTTGCGCGCGTTCAGCACGAACGAAGCAGAATCGCTTGTGACGAAAACGGTCACTCCGCCCGCGCGTCCGAGGAACTGGACGTCCGGGCGGGTCTGGCCGTGGTTCGGCTCGAAGAAAATCCTGGTGGGAAGGCTCCAGGCCAGGGGTGCGGCGAAAAGCAGCCAAACGGCGCGCATCTGCGAGATTGTAGCCAACTTGATTCAACCCTCGCCCACCGGTGAATGTTGCGAGGCGGCCACCGCCGGGAGCCTCACGTTGTCGATCAGGCGGGTCCGGCCGAGCCAGGCGGCAGCCGCGATGCAGGCCGGACCAGTGATTCGCGGGAGCGGCTCCATCGTCAAAGGATCCACCACCTCGACGTATTCCGCCCGGAAACGGGGGTCGCGCGCCAGCTCCTCCAGCGCCGCCTGCCGGGCCGCTGCCGGATCCTGGGAATCGCGCGCCACCACGGCGGCCCGGCATAATGCCGTGTAGAGCAAAGGCGCCGCGGCACGCTCTTCCGGACTGAGACGCTGGTTCCGCGAACTCATCGCCAGACCGTCGGCCTCCCGCATGGTCGGCACCGGGACGATCTCGATTGGAAAATCGAGGTCACGCACCATCCGCTGGATCACGGCGAGCTGCTGGGCGTCCTTCTCGCCAAAGTACGCACGGTCCGCCGGAAGGATATGGAAGAGCTTGGAAACCACGGTGGCAACGCCGCGGAAGTGTCCAGGACGGAATTCCCCGCAAAGCCCTTGGGATACACCGCTGACTTCCACGAACGTACGCGCCGGTTCCGGGTACATTTCTTCGACAGGTGGCGCGAACACCGCGTCAACTCCGCGTTGCTCGCAGAATGCGAAGTCGCGATCGAGGTTCACCTGGTAGGCTTCGTAGTCCTCGCGCCGGTCAAACTGGATCGGATTGACGAAAATGGTGACCACCACCCGGCCGCACGCGGCGCGTGCGCAATCCATCAAGGCGCCGTGTCCCGCGTGCAACGCTCCCATGGTCGGGACGAGCCCAACCGTGTGCCCATCCCGCTGGGCGCCGGTGACAAAGGCGCGCGTCCCGGGGATCCTCCGGAGAATGATCATGCGTCCGGCGCGGGGAATTGCCCGGTGCGCACTTCATTCGCGTAGGTTCGCGCGGCCGCGGCGATTTGGGCGCCGATCTGGGCGTACTGCTTGACGAATCTGGGTACGAACTCGCTGTACAAACCGAACGCGTCATAGCTCACCAGAATCTGGCCGTCGCAGTGTGGACCGGAACCAATCCCAATCGTCGGGATCTTCAAAGCAGCGGTGATGTCGCGTGCCAGTCCCGGCGTGATGCATTCGAGCACCAGCGCGAATGCCCCCGCCTCCTCCAGCGCCTTGGCGTCCGCCATGATCCTCTCAGCCTCCGTCTGAGTCTTGCCGTGCGTCCGGTATCCGCCGGTTTGATGCACCGATTGGGGCAGAAGGCCAACGTGGCCCATCACTGGGATACCCGCGTCGACGATCCGGTGCACGGTGCCGGCCAATCGCGCGCTGCCTTCCAGTTTCACTGCCGCCGCTCCGCCTTCCTGCACCAGCCGCGCCGCGTTCCGCATCGCCTCTTCCACGGAAATCTGGTAGCTGAGAAATGGCAGGTCGGCGACCACCAGCGCCCTTCGCACGCCCCGGACCACGGCCTTGGTATGGTGCAGCATCACGTCCATCGTTACCGGGACCGTTGTTTCGTGTCCCAGCACGACCATTCCAGCCGAGTCGCCCACCAGGATCCAGTCGATGCCCGCGTCGTCCAGCAGGCGGCCCATGCTTGCGTCGTATGCGGTCAGCGCGGTGATCTTCTCGCCGCGGAGTTTCTTCTTCAGCAGGTCCGTCGTGCGGACCCGGGGAGCCGGAGCGCTCATGCGGTGACCGCGGGCTCCGTATGCGTCGCACGGCGGCGCGTGACGAGCGCGCCCAGGTCATCGAACAGAGAATAGGCGACCGGAGTCACCAGCAGCGTGAGCAGCAGCGACAGGCTCTGCCCGCCGATGACGATAATCGCGATCGACCGGCGTTCTTCAGCGCCCGGACCCGCGCCCAGCGCCAGGGGCATCATGCCCGCGACCAGCGTCAATGTGGTCATCAGGATCGGCCGCAGCCGGTCGCGATTGGCTTGCATGATCGCTTCCATCCGCTCCATTCCCTCGCGCCTCAGGTTATTGGTGTGGTCCACCTGCAGGATCGAGTTCTTCTTCACGACACCGAACAATACCAGGATGCCGAGGGCCGAGTAAAGATTCAGGGTGTCCTGGAAAAACCACAGCGATAGAAATCCGAATGGCACCGAAAGGGGCAGGCTCAGCAGGATCGTCACCGGATGAACCAAGCTCTCAAACTGGGACGCCAGGATCATATACATGAAAACGACGCTCAGGATGAACGCCAGCAGGAACTCCCGCAGAGTGCGGTTGAACTCGCGCCCGCGCCCCACCAGACCGGTGGTGTAGCTCACCGGCAGGTTCAACGTGCCGGCGTGTATGAACATCTCGTCGAGCCGGTCGGCGAGCGCGTATCCAGGCGCCACCATGCCGCGGATCGCCACCACGCGTTGCCGGTCGAGCGCCTCGATCCGGAACGCCGTGGTACCCTCGTCCAGCCGGACCACGTTGTCGAGCCGCACGAGCCCCGATCGCGAAGACGGAACATAGAGCTTCGACACCGTCTCGGGCGAGCTACGGTCGGCGCCGCGCAGCCGGACCTCGACGTCGTAGTCGTCGGCCACCTTCTCGTCGCGGTAGCGCGAGACCTCGTCGTCGCCGCCTACCATCAGGCGCAGGGATCCGGCGATATCGGCGGCATCGACGCCCAGATCGGCCGCACGGTCGCGGTCGATACTGACACGCAGCTCCGGCTTGGTCAGGCGCAAGGTCGTGTCGACGTCGACGATGCCGGGTGTCTTCAACGCCAATTGCCGCATCCGCTCGCTGTAGCCGTTCAGGGCATCGAGTTCCGGCCCGCGGATCACGAAGTCGATGTCGACCGGTGCCGAGCCCTGGTTGAGCACCTGGACATTGCCGACGCGCACGCGCAGGTCCGGATATTGCTTCATCCGCGCGCGGATCGCGCTCATCACGTCGCGCTGGGAGTAGAGGCCCGTGAAGATTTCGCCGGGCTTGCCTTCCAGAGCCTTGGTCACGATGCGGGACAACGAAAGTACCCGCTCTTCCACAGGCTGGATGCGGATGAACAGCCGTCCGGAATTCACCTGCTGCAGGTATCCGGTGCCGATGATTCCGAGGGCGTGTTCGACGCCGGGAAGCGACTTCATCTCGGCATGCGCACGATCCATTACTTCTTCCATCGCCCGGAGACTCATGCCCTCGGGTCCGAGGATCGACACCTCGAACTCGCTTTCGTCCACGTTTGTCGGAATGTATTCCTGCTTGACGATGCTGTACAGTGGCACGGTGGAAGCCATCACGGCGATCGCCACCACCGCGACCACCAGGCGATGGTGCATGCACCACCGGAGCATGCGCGCGTAGCTGCGGTCGATATAGCCGTAGAATCCGGAGCGCGAATCGTGCTTCAAGCCCTCGCGGCGCAGCAGACGCGAACTCATCATCGGAGTGAGGCTGAAGCTGATCACCAGCGACACTAGGATTGCGACCGAGGCCGTGAATCCGAACGAGTAGAGGAACCTTCCGGACACGCTCGACATGAACGAGACCGGAAGGAACACCACCACAAGCGACAACGTGGTGGCCATGACCGCCAGTCCGATGTCGCGTGTGGCCAGGATCGCCCCCTGGCGCGGGGGCAGGCTTTTTTCCTCAATAAACCGGAAGATATTCTCGAGCACCACGATCGCGTCGTCGATCACCACACCGACCATCAGCACCAGCGCCAGCATGGTGATGTTGTTGAGTGTGAAATGCAGCCACCGCATGGCGCCGAACGTTGCGATGATCGACGCCGGGATCGCCACCGCGGCGATCGCGGTCGCGCGCCAGTTGCGCATGAAGACCAGGACGACCAGCGATGCCAGCACTGATCCCAGAATCAGGTGGAGCTGCACTTCGTGAAAGGCGGCTTCGATGTAGCGCGACTGATCCTGGACCAGGTTGACCTGAACTCCGGGCGGCAAAAGCGTCCGCACGCGATCGAGCTTCGCCTTAACGTTGTTGATCACCTCGATCGTGTTCGCGCCCGACTGCCGCCGGACTTCGAGCGCCACGCACGGCTCGCCGTCGTAGCGGCAGGAACTCCGCTGTTCCTTGTGGCCGTCCTCGGCGGTGCCGATGTCGCGGATCCGCACCGGAGCCGCGCCGATCGTCGAAACCACCAGGTCGTTGAACAGCTTTGGATCCGGGAAGCGTCCGAGGGTCCGCAGCACCAGTTCCCGGGGACCTTCGTCAACGCGCCCGCCGGGGATGTCAGAGTTCTGGCGCTCCACCGCGTCGCGCACGCGCAGAATGGGAATGCGGTAGGCAGCCAGGCGGTCGGCGTCGATCCAGACATTGATGGCGCGTTTCTGTCCGCCGACGATCAGCACCTGGCCGACGCCGCTTACGGACTCAATTGCATCCTGGACGTCGCGGTCGGCGATCTCGTAGAGCTCGCGCTGCGTGCGGGGGCCGGTAAGGACAATCGAGAGAACCGGAGACGAGTCGGCGTCGAGCTTGCGGATCAGCGGTGGTTTGGCGTCGCGCGGAAGCAGGCTGATGACGCTGGCGACCGCGTCCCGGACATCCTGGGCCGCGACGTCGATGTCCCGGTCCAGGTTGAAGGTGATGGTCTGGATCGAGATCGCTTCGGTGGACGTGGAGCGGATGCTGTCGATGCCCTCGACCGTGGCGACCGCGTCCTCGATCCGGCGGGTGATCGTGCTCTCGACCTCCTCGGGCGAGGCGCCGGGAAGCAACGTGCGGATTGTGACGATCGGGAGATCCACATCCGGAAAGCGGTCGACACCGAGCTTGGTGTACGACACGCCACCGACCACCACCATCGCCATGATCAGCATCACGGCGAACACCGGCCGTTGGACGCAGACTTCAGCGAGCTTCTGCATCCTACTCCACCCGCACCTGCATCCCCTTGAGCATGCGGTCGTGGGCGTTGATCACCAGGCGGTCACCCGGCGCGAGTCCGGAGACCACCTCGATGCGGCCATCTTTGAGCCGGCGTCCCGTGCGGACCAGCCGTTCGTCCAGCGTCTTGCCACTGACCACGAACATCCGCTCGACGCCTGCAAACGAAACGAGCGCCTTGGATGGAACCGCCACGCCCCGTGCGCCCGCGTCGAGCGTAATGGTCCCCTCGACGAACGCGCCCGGGCGCAACGCCCCGTCCGTGTTCGGGATCTCGCCCTCGATTACCAGCGAGCGGTTCTGCGCCTGGATCGCCGGACTCAACCGGACCACCCGGCCCGACGTCTTCAGCGGCGAGGACTCAAGCGACACATCGATCCGCTGGCCCGGACGGATCCTCCCGGCGAACCGCTCCGGGACCTCCAGGCGGACGCGCAAGGGATGCTGGCGGACCAGTTGGGCCACCGCACCGTTCACCGCCATGTATTCGCCGATCGAAGCGATCCGGCGGGTGACCGAGCCCGCGAACGGCGCCTTGATCTCGCAGTCGGCCAACTGCTGGCGGGCGAGCGCGAGCTGGGCGCGCCGCTCGGAAAGCTGGGCACGCAACTGCATGACTTCTTCGAGGGCGCCCTGGTAGCGGGCTTCGGCGGCCTGGAGCGCGACTCCGGCTTTCTCCATGTCGATCCGGGACGACACGCCGTCCTTCTGCAATTGCGTAACGGTGCCGTGGATGAACCGGGCCTCCTTGAGCGAGGCTGCTGCCTGCCGGACGATAGCCGTGTTCTCCGGCACCACATCATCGCCCGGTTGCCCGGCGATTCCGAGCCGTGCGCGCGTCTGTTCGACGAGCGCCTCGGCCTGGCTGACGCGGAACCCGTAGTCGTCGCGTTCGATATGGGCCACCGGATCACCAGCGCGGACCGTGCTTCCCAGGTCGACGAAGAGCTGGCTGACCCGGCCCGGGACCTTTGCGCTGATTGTTGCCTGTTCCTCCGCCGAGAGTTCACCGTTGGCGCTGATGATCTCCGGGATGGTGGTTGGGGTTACGGTTTCAACCTGGACGGTGGCCGCGCTGGACTCCTTCGCCGCGGCCACCTTGCCGCCTGAATAGGGACCGGAGCAGTTGACCAGGAACGCAGCCGCCGCCAGGATCGTGGCGCAAAGCTTCATTTTGAACCCGGCGTTTATTTTCTCACACTCGGTGAACGATCCAGCCTCATGCTGGGATCGCGCTCGCGCACTGGTTTCTCCAGTGGCGCTGAACTATGCCGAGGCCGCCTTCGCCGCCGCGAGCGCCGTTTCGTAGTTGGGGTGATCAGCGACTTCCTTCACGTATTCCGCGTGGACCACTTCGTTGTTTTTCCCGACGACGAAGATCGCACGGGAATGGATCCGCAATTCCTTGATCAGGGTTCCATAGGATTCGCCGAAGCTGCCCGTCTTGTGGTCGGACACCATCTTCACTTTGTCGACACCGAAGGCGCCGCACCAGCGCTTCTGGGCGAACGGCAGATCCATGCTGAAGGTGTAGATCTCGACTCCGGGAAGCTGCGCGGCCTCCTCGTTGAAACGCTTGGTCTGGGCGTCACAGACGGGGGTATCGAGCGACGGGACGACGCTAAAGATCCGGACGGCCGCGCCGGTGGATCCGAGCGTGAACTCCTGCAGTCCGCCGTCGACGGCGGAAAAGTCCGGGGCGGTGTCGCCGGCCTTGATTTCGGGTCCGATGAGGGTCAGGGGTTTGCCCTTGAGGGTGGTTGCACCTTGTCTTTCCATAAGTCTCCTAGTGTAGCAATCGGGCTAGTTGCGCCGGCTCCTGGACGGGCAACTCGCAAGCAAAGTTATGGCAAACGTATGCCGTCGCGCGCCCCTCGATTGTGGGCATCGCGACCGGCGATTGGTTGGCGTGGAGCAGGACGCGTCCGGGGAGGAACCGCTTCCAAACTTCGGCCGCGAGCGCCTGAAAATCCGGGTTCGAAGAATCCCCGGCCAGGACGATTTGGCGGGGCTTGTTCGCCTGGTAGTCGAGGTAGGCGGCAGCCATCCGCGGGGTGGCATGCGGCGCCACTCTCAACCGTTGGGCGAAGGCGCGGATGGCGCGTGACGCGGCGTCCTCGAAATCCGCGCGCCCCGTGATCGCGGCCAGACGGAGCAGGGCCGAAACGGCTGAGGAATTGCCCGAGGGCTCGGCGCCATCATAGTCGTCCTTCATCCGCAGAGTCAGGCTCGCATCGTCTCCGGCGGTGGAATAGAAGCCGCCCTCCTCGGTGTCCTCGAACAGGCGGATCATCCGCTCAGCGATTGCGGTGGAGGCTGCCAGGTAAGCCGGTTCGAAGCAGGACTCGTACACGGTAGCGAGGGCGTCCGCGAACAGGGCGTAGTCGTCGAGGAAACCGGGAATCGCCGCCTCGCCATCGCGATAGCGCCGGAGAAGCAGGCCGGTTCCGGGATCGTACAGCTTGGCCAGCACAAAATCCGCCGCACGGCGGGCCGCGGCCGTGTAGCGCGGCTCGGCGAGCACCTGTCCACCCAGGGCGAATGCGGCGATCATCATCCCGTTCCAGCCGGTGAGGGTCTTGTCGTCCAGGTGCGGCCGGACACGCAGCGGACGCACCTGCATCAGCCTGGACGCCGACGCGGACAGGCTCGCGGCGAGATCCGCCTCCGTCACTCCGAACCGCTGGGCCGCCTCGTCGATTCCGGTGGCCTGATACAGGATGTTGCGTCCCGTGAACTCCCCGTGTGGATCGTTGCGGACGTTGCCGTCCTGTTCGACCCCGTAGAAGTGGCTGAACCAGGTAGCCGCAGGCTCTCCGAGAACAGCGCCAATCTCCTTGCGCGACCAGATGTAGAAGGCGCCCTCACCCTTCTCATGGGGGTGTTCTGGATCGATGACGCTGTCGGCGTCCTCGGCGGAATAGAATCCCCCGTCCGGGTGGGTCATGTCGCGGAGCACGTAGTCGAAGATGGTGCGCGCGGTCCCTGCCAGGTCGGACTCTTCAGTGATCTGGTAGGCCTCGAGGAACGACACCGCGAGCTGCGCCTGGTCGTACAGCATCTTCTCGAAGTGCGGGACGAACCAGCGCTCGTCGACCGAGTATCGATGGAATCCGCCGCCCAACTGGTCATTCATGCCGCCGCGGCCCATTTGGCGCAGGGTGTGCAGGCACATCTGCAAAGCGTCGCGGTTCCCGGTCCGGGCGTGGTGGCGCAAAAGGAAGTCGAACGCCACCGGGCGCGGGAATTTGGGCGCGTGCCCGAAGCCGCCATGGGCGCTGTCAAACGTCCGGCGGAACACCTGATAACAGGAGTCGGCAATGGATGAGTCGACCCAATTGGACCCACCTGCCCCGACGCTGGTGTGGCGCTTCAACTCGTCGAGAATGTCGCGGCTGGACTGAGTGATCCGCGGCCGGTCTGAGAGCCAGGCGTTGGCGATGTGTTCGAGGATCTGTTTGAATCCGGGCCGCCCCCAGCGTCCGTCGGGTGGGAAATAGGTTCCGCCGTAGAACGGCTTGAGGTCGGGTGTCAGCCAGACCGACATGGGCCAGCCGCCGCTCTGCGTGGTCGCCTGGACGAATGCCATGTAGATACGGTCGACGTCGGGCCGCTCCTCGCGGTCAACCTTGACGGGCACGAAGAAACGGTTCAGGACCGCGGCGATGTCCTCGGACTCAAACGACTCCCGCTCCATCACATGGCACCAGTGGCACGTCGAGTAGCCGACCGACAGGAAGATGGGCCGGTCCTCCTGGCGGGCCTTTGCGAATGCAGCTTCGCCCCAGGGATACCAGTCAACGGGATTGTGGGCATGCTGGAGGAGGTAGGGGGACTTTTCGTCCGCCAGCCGGTTGGTGTACATGAAGGGAAGATATGTGATGGGGTTGAGGTGAGGGGGGATTCAACTTTCGTCGGTCCGGAGACGGGAGTACACGCGGATGTCGGTAAACCCGTTGGGGAGTTTCTGTGCCGCGCGGAGTGTCCCCTCGTAGCGGAATCCGAGGCGCTCAGGGACGGCCTGGCTGCGCCGGTTGTCGGTGGAGCAGCGGATTTCGACGCGTTGGAGTCCGAGCGTGGCGAAGCAGTGGCTGGTCAGGAGCTTGACGCACTGGGTGATGATCCCCTTGCCTTGCCAGGGTTCGGCGATCCAATACCCGAGTGAGACGTTGCTGTTGGGCCAGTCAATTGGGTGCATTCCGGCCGCTCCGATGATCTGGTCCTGGCTCCAGATGCCGGCGTGGAATCCGAGGTTGTTAGCGAACTGATCCAGAACGGTGGAGATGAAGGCGGCGCAGTCGGCGCTCGACCGGGTGTGGCCGACCCAGGGGAGGAACCGGCGCAGATGCTCGCGGTTGGCGTCGCAGGCGGCGAACAGCGGCCCGGCGTCCCGGTCCTCGAAGATGCGCAGATGGATCCCAGGTAGAACGTTGCAGGTGAACATGGCGGCGGACTTCTCCGCATGATACCCGAGAAAAGTAAGGGTTTGCCCTGTCAGCAGATTCCCGCGGGTCCGCCGATGGATGAGGGTATTCTCATGTCGCTCACCGCTCTCGCAAACTCCGTCCACGCATCAGAAGACGAAGAAGTTCTCGAAATCCCAACGCCGCCAGTTCCGGAGACGCTTACCGACCTCGGCATTCCGGAGGCGATGGTCGAGCAGATCCTGCTGAAGACGCTCTACTACCGGAGTGAGACCTCGGGCCGGGAGCTGGCCGATTCGATGGGTGTCGCCTTCAGTGTGATCGAGTCGATGCTCGATTTTCTCAAGCGCCAGCACCTGATCGCGGTCCGGCGGTCGCTGGGCTTGGGCAACATCTCCTCGGTTTATGCGCTTTCCGACAACGGCCGCACCCTGGCGCGGGAATACCTGGAGCAGTGCCAGTATGCGGGCAGGGTGCCGGTTCCGCTCGACCAGTACAAGACTCTGGTCCAGTACCAGAAGCAGGAAGGCAGTTGGCTCACGATGGAGATGCTGCTGGACTGCTACAAGCACATGGTGGTGACGCCGGAGCTGCTGTCGCAGATCGGTCCGGCGGTAAATTCGGGCAAGAGCTTCCTGGTTTTCGGCTCACCGGGCAATGGCAAGACGTTCCTGGTGGAGGCGTTGTTCAACCTGGATGACACGCCGATTTTCATCCCGTACGCGGTCGAGTCGCAGGGCATGATCATCCAGATGTTCGATCCGATTTATCACGTGGAGGTAGGCGGTGCCGAAGAGGCATCATCGAGCTTCGCGCTCGCGCAGATGCCGCAGTATGACTGCCGCTGGGTCCGCGCGCGCCGGCCGTTCATCGTGTCCGGCGGTGAGCTGGATCTGAAGATGCTGGACCTGAGCTACAACGAGGTGGCCAAGTTCTACGACGCGCCGCTCCAGATGAAGGCAAACAACGGAATCTACCTGATTGACGACTTTGGCCGGCAGAAGGTGACGCCCGCCGAGGTGCTCAACCGCTGGATCGTTCCGATGGAGCGGCGGATCGACTTCCTGACGTTCAAGAACGGCACCAAGATGAACGTGCCATTCGAGACGTTCCTCATCTTCTCGAGCAATCTGAGGCCGGAAAACCTGGGCGACGAGGCGTTCCTGCGCCGGATTCAGTACAAGATGCTGCTCAAGAATCCGGACGAGCAGGAGTACAAGCAGATCTTCCGCCGCTTCTGCTTCAAGAACGAGCTTCCATTCACCGAGGACCTGCTCGACCATTTCATCGAGAACTACTACCGGCGGAGCGGGAAGAAGCGGCGCCGTTGCCATCCGCGCGACATCCTGACGCATGCGATGGACCTGCTGCGGTTCGAGCGGCGCGAGTGGGCGCTAACGCCGGATGTGCTTCGCCACGCGTTCCATAGCTGCTTCGCAACCCACGACGACGACGATTAGTGCAGCAGGCCGATCTTGTCGAGCGGCCAGTACACAAACACAGCCTTGCCGTAGATGTGGCGCCGGTGGACCGGACCCCAGGAGCGGCTGTCGTTGGACGAAGACCGGTGATCGCCGAGGACGTAGTAGTGGTCGGCTGGCACGGCCACGCGCGGTACCGACATCGTGTCGCGGTAGGCGGCTGGCACGTAGTTTTCCTCGATCCGCTGCCGGTTGACGAACACGGTCCCCTCGCGGACTTCAATCTGGTCGCCGGGCAGCCCGATCACACGCTTGATGTAGGACTTGCTCGGGTCGTTCGGATACCAGAACACGACGGTGTCGCCGCGTGAGATTCCGCCGATCCCCCACCGGTAGATAAACTTGTTGATGAAGATCCGCTCCTGGTCCTCCAGCGCGGGCATCATGCTGGTGCCCTCGACCTTCACCGGCTGGTAGACGAACAGGATCACCAGGACGGCGATCACCACGGACAACATGAGATCGCGCAGCCAGTTGATTGTCGCGGCGAACACCGTCGGCTTCTCCGGGGCCTTGGCCGGAGGCGCTTCGGGAGAGCCCAGCAGCTCATCCTGTTCCATCATATCCTCGCAGCTTCTATTGTGGATCGAGCCGTGATGCCGCGGCAAGGGGCCGTCCTGATCATCCCGGCGCTGAACGAGGCGCCAGTCATCGCGACAACACTGCGCCGGATTCCGGCGGGGATGTTCC
>Ga0194132_10003178_pt1 | contig 29666 bp, 23 predicted proteins | sample TA2KigOf80mmetaG_FD_148612 | JGI IMG/M metagenome (GOLD analysis project Ga0194132, IMG submission 148612) | Freshwater microbial communities from Lake Tanganyika, Tanzania - TA2015054 Kigoma Offshore 80m | ecosystem: Environmental > Aquatic > Freshwater > Lake | place: Tanzania: Lake...
TGTAATGGTGGAGCCCGCGCAAGAACCACCCGCCTGCCATTTCGAACTGAATATAAAAAACGCTTTCCCATGCCGTTTGAGAGCTCGGGCTGTAAGCCATCCAGAGGAAGATGCCGGTGATGATTTGGACGCTAAATGCGAAGGTGAGCGTGCTACCCCAGACGTAACGCCAGCGCGCGCCGCCGGGGATGTTTTCGTAAAGCACCTCGTGCGTAAGCTTGCGGTAGCCCGTGCGACCGTCGAGCCAGTCGAGCATGGGTTTCATGCGGTTGGTAATCATGAGCAACAAGAGAAAATAAAGCCGCTGGTTAAGCTTGTTTTTTTGCAGCCGTTTTAACGGAATGATTTAAAGAGTTGCCTGCTTTTCTTGGCCGCGTGATCCGACTTAAATTCCGTTTCGATTTCATAGGTTCCGTTAACTGCGGTAAGATGCTTGCTCGCGGCTTACGACACCGCGACTTTGGTCGCTTTCCCGGTCTCGAAATTTTTGAACTCAACCCAAACTTCACCCCCGGTGCGAATCTCATGCTTTAGGGAGTCCAAATCGCGCGCGGAAGGGCTATCTGCGGAGCGCTTTCCTTCGAGGCTAAAAAGGCTGTTGTGGCATGGGCAGAAGTAAGCAGATCTCTCAGCTTGGTATTCCACTGCGCACCCTGCGTGCGGGCAAGTCACGTTAAAAACCTGCACCTGATCAGCCTTGGCGCGCCGCACGTAAACGGCCCCGACCGGCGCGATAGCCTTATTCCAGGCATCGGTGCGCGTGGCGATGATCGGGAAGAGAACCGGCGTGCCGTCCGCCGGCAGCGATTCCAATGAGGTGACGCGCACCAGCAGGCCGCCATCGGCTTGGCGACGAAGCGGGTCGAGATACACGGCCACGCCGGCGAGCGCCGGCACCAAGCCTAATGCGCCGCCCAGGCAAGCGGTGCAGGCCTGTTTTAGAAATTCGCGACGTTCCCCACCGGGGATGGTTTCCGTTTGCATGGGGCTATGGACTAGTAACCAGTCTGAGCATTCAGAAATAACATAGGCAAAGCCACAGTTAGGGGCAAACAAAGAGCCTATTGTTGAATATTTTTGTGTGTGATCTGTCTCCTTCTCTGCGAAATAAAGCCGCTAATCAAAATTAAATTGCTATGAAACTTACCACCGTCGCTCTCAGCCTGTGCGCTGGACTTGCAATCACTTTTACCGCCGCCGCCGCGGATAAGAAGCTCCCGCCGCCGTCCACCCAGAAGGACGTGACCTTCGCCAAGGACATCAAGCCCATCTTCGACAAGGCTTGCGCCGATTGCCACGGCGACAAGAAACAGAAGGGTAAACTCCGCCTCGATACCCTCGCCAACGCGCTCAAAGAGAGCGAAAATGGCAAGTCTATCATCCCCGGTAAGTCCGCTGAGAGCGCACTGGTCAAGGCTGTTGCTCGCCTCAATGAAGATGACGCCATGCCGCCTGAAGGCAAAAGCAAACCCCTGACCGCCGCTGAAGTGGGCTTAATCCGTGCGTGGATAGATCAAGGCGCCAAATAAACCCATCTTTACTTTTATACTCTCGAAACTTCGGTCCGTCTTACGGATCGAAGTTTTTTTCATTCACTTCTAAAATCACCAGCAACTCGGTCTTCCATGCTTACCGGCAAAGAGCACAATTTGAAATTGAAGTGAGGTTATGAAAATGAGTTGGCCTTGCCAAAAATGGCAAATTTAACCCGCGTGCTATTGCCAGTTCCAGAGACTGAGCTCTCTTAAGGATTTGTCAGAAACTGGTGGCTCACCAAGGAGAGGAAAATGCTATCAGGCTTTAAAGCAACCCTGCAGCCCTTACTGCCGCAATGGTTCGTTCTGGCGACTCATGGTGCACCACTCGCCAGCCTCGCTCCGCGCCGGCGTCTACGTTTTCCTTGCGGTCGTCGAGGTAGAGTAATTCCGCTCCTCGCAGCTGTGTGCGCCGCTCGACCTCCGCGTAAATGCGCGCGTTGGGCTTCATCGCTCCAACCTCGTAAGAAAAAACGTAGTCCGTGAAGTGGGCGAAGAATGGGTAATTCGCTCTTATGTGACGCACGGCGATATCATTGGTGTTTGAGAAGATAAACGTTGGTACCCCACACTCACGGAGTTGTGCGTTTAACTCAACCATTGGACCGATTTCGGCGAAGATGTCACCAAAGATGTCGGCGAACTCGTCGAAGCTGCCTGTGAAGTCCGTCAGTGCCGCCACCTCGCGATAGAACGCATCGGTCGTCATCTGCCCGCTCTCCAAGCGGAATAGCAACGGCGAATGGTCCAGTAAGACGCGGATTTGCTCCGCCTCGCGCCCTGTGGGCGCCGCAAGCCGCTGAGCTACGAGGCTATAATCAAAATCTAGTAGCACCTTACCCAAATCGAAAATCACCGCCCGTGGTTCATTCATGCAGCGCGGGATCTTCTTAGTCACCGCCTTCTTGGAGAGCTGCTTTGGCTGAGCGGCGCGCGTGTTCGACTTCTGGTTGCAGGCTTACCTTTGGAAACTGCGTGTTTTGGGTCAGCTCATTCGCATGGGCATCAACACGTAGTGAAAGGGCGTATTGACTTTTACCGAGCCGGGACTTAGCTCATCCGAAAGCTCCAGGAAAATTTCATCGTTTTCAAGCACCTTCAGTGGGTCCATCAAGTATCCAGGATTGAAGGCAATACTGATGTCTTTGCCTTTGTAATTAATTGCGATGGATTCACGAGCCTCCCCCACATCCGCAGTGTTTGCTGTTATGGTGAGGTTGTTTTTGGTGAACGCCAGTTTCACCGAATTTGACTTGTCGTTAGTCATCAGCTCGGCGCGTCGCAACGCCCCGTGAAATTCCTCCCGTATCAGGGAAATGCGCTCCTTAGCCTCTTTTGGAATGACCTGCTGATAGTTTGGGTAGTTACCCTCGACAAGCTTGGAGATCAAAAAAACTGAGAACGCTGTGTCGTCCTTCAGCCGAAAGGACACCTGATTGTCAGTAAAACGAATTTCAACTTCCCCCTTTGGTTGAAGCAGGCGGTTAAGTTCATTTACTGCCTTTGTTGGCACGATGATATCGCCAGTAGCGGTTGATCCTGCAGGTAATTCCTCCTCTGTAAGTGCTAACCTTCGGCCATCCGTGGACACCATGACTAGCTTTTCTTGCGAAAACTTCATGTAGACGCCATTCAGCACATACCGCGACTCGTCGGTTGAGATCGCAATTGAGGTCTTCTTGAGCATTGCTCGCAGCTTGTCCTGCGGTAGCGTTACAGAACCAGTTTCTTTAAATTTTGGTAGGGGGGGAAACTCTTCAGCGCTTAAACCGTTCATTTTGTAATAAGACGCTCCTGCGCTGAGCTTTGTGAGGTTCTTATCATCCGTTTCCAGCTCTAACTCACCTACCGGCAGCTCACGTACAATGCTAAACAACCGTTTTACTGGGATTGTGGTAGAACCAGAGGCACTGATCTGAGCCTCAACGCCACAAGCAACGGTAACGTCCAAATCAGTAGCAGTTAGAAAAAGTCGGTTTTCCTCAGCGCGGACGAGTACATTAGAGAGGATAGGTAGCGTAGTCCGGGTGCTAACGACATTTTGGACGGATTGCAGGCCAGCGATAAGCTGGTCTTTAGCAATGCTCAGTTTCATAGCTTACTAATGACTGAATGATGAAAATCCACCAGTATTATTAAGGTTTGTGGATAAGTTAACAGTCCAGAGTTGTCAAGGAAACACCAAGCACTTGCGTAACTTTTTTACATGTACACATCCCATGGTGTTTCTCTTAAAACGTCTCTAATACCATTTTTATTCACAATCTTCCCAATCAGTTCACAAATTTTCTCTATCTTTTAAGCAACAAATTCTAGCTAAGGAGATTCCCAGCCAGCCATTCTCTGAAGCTGATCCTAGCCTCATTCTAGCAGAAAGCCGAATTGGCTAAAGACCATGCCAAAAAGACCCAGCCATTGTAACAATCATTGTAAATATCCAACAAAGAAGCATTAGTGGGCTGGCGGGGACTCGAACCCCGGACCAATGCCTTAAAAGGGCACTGCTCTACCAACTGAGCTACCAGCCCACCCGTGCGTCTGTAGGGAGGCCCGTACCAACGCTCACCCAAAACTAAAGTGCACACGCTAAACCGCAAGCGGTTTCCTCAGCCGGGCGCGACTGCGCGCGAAAGTCATGCGGCGAGCGGATGCCGGCGGTTCGCCAGAGGAAAGAAGAAGCGCTTGGCAGCCAGCGCCGACTGATAGACAGCCATGAGCATCTCAATGGCTTTCATCGCGTTGTGGCCGCTTCACTCTGGCGTGCGATTGCTCAAGATTTCTTCAAGCCAATCGTCCACGAGCCGGGCGTTGGCCTGGGTGAAACCCTTCGCTGCGGCCGGCACGTTCAAGGTCTTGTCGTAGGTGAGCCGGCACAATTTTCTTAAAGAGGCTGAGGGCCGCGAGAAGCCCCACTGGCCGTGTCGTGTCGGCCGTTGCCCCCGGTAGCGGATCTCGGTTTGGGCCTCCGGACCGCACAGAGGTTTCCACTCGCCACGGCCGCGCCACCTCCGCAGCATGATGACATGAAGCTGTTGATTGCCGTGTTTGTCTGGCTTATGTGCCTCTGCAGTTCATCTCGCGCAGCCGCGCTGCCACCCATCCGCGTGCTCGTGTGGGATGAGCAGCAGCCGGAACAGAAGCGCGCCTACGACGACGGGTTCCTCGGCGAGGCCATCGCGGCGCATCTCGCGAAGCAGCCCGGCTTCAAGGTCGTTTCCGTCAACCTCGCCTCGCCGAACCAAGGCCTCTCTGACGCCGAGTTGGACGCCGCGCAGGTTGTCATCTGGTGGGGTCATGTGAAGCACGCGCTCGTGGAGACCCCGCGCGTGGAGGCGCTCGTGCAACGCGTGCTGGACGGCAGGCTGGCTTACATCGGCTTACACTCGGCGCATTTCGCCCAGCCGTTCATGCGGCTCATGCACGAGCGCGCGAAGACGGATGCAGCGAAGCTCGTGCCCGCCGGCGAGTTGCAGTCGGCGAAGTTCGATTTCTCCGCGCAGCTCAAGCGCGCGATGGTGAAGCCCGATGCCAAGCTCACGCCCAGCCTTGAGAAAGTGGACGGCGTGTGGCGGCTCACTCCGCCGGGCTGCATCTTCCCCGCGTGGCGCAACGACGGCGCGCCCAGCCACGTGAAGACGCTCCTGCCCGCGCACCCCATCGCCAAGGGCCTGCCCGCCGCGTGGGACATTCCGGCCACCGAGATGTATGCCGAGCCGTTCCATGTGCCCGCGCCGGACGCGGTGGTCTTCGAGGAGCGCTGGGACAAGGGCGAGTGGTTCCGCAGCGGCTCGCTTTGGCAGGTGGGCAAGGGCGGCGTGTTTTACTTCCGGCCCGGGCACGAGACGCACCCGGTCTTCAAGCAGGCGGAGAACTTGCGCGTGATGGAAAACGCCGTGCGCCATCTCGCCGCGCAACTTCCCGCAGGCGCAACCGCCACTCCGCCCGCGAAGAAGGCTGCCGCGCCTGCCGGTCGGCTAGCGCTGACGCACACGGAGAATCTCATCATCGCGGGCCGCCCGGCGTTCCTCTATCTGCCGCCGCCGGAGAAGCGCAGCTCGCCGCAGCCGTGGATATTCTACGGCCCCACGCTGCCGCCGTATCCCGACCAATCAGAACGCTGGATGCACGAGCAGTTCACCGCCGCCGGTATCGCGGTCGCGGGCGTGGATGTGGGTGAAGCCTACGGCAGCCCGAAGAGCCACGCGGCGTTCGATGAGTTGTATCGCGAGCTGACGGAGAAACGCGGCTTTGGTGCGAAGCCCTGCCTGTTTGGGCGCAGCCGCGGCGGTTTGTGGACGAGCAGTTGGGCCATCGCGAACCCGGGCCGCGCTGCGGGCCTCATCGGCATTTACCCGGTCTATGACTTCCGCACGTATCCCGGACTCGCCCGCGCGGCCGGGGCTTACGAGCTGACGCCGGAGCAACTCGGGGCGCGCGCGGCGGAGTTCAATCCCATTGAACGCATCGCCGTGCTGGCGAAGGCGAAAGTGCCCGTCGCCCTCATCCACGGCGACGTGGACAAGGTCGTGCCGCTCAAAGAGAACTCCGCTGAACTCGTCCGCCGTTACCAAGCCGAAGGCGCGGGCGACCTCGTGAAGCTCATCGTGCTGGAAGGCCAGGGCCACAACTTCTACGAGGGTTTCTTCCGCTCGCAGGTGCTCGTGGACTTCGCCATCGCGAAGGCGAAGGAAGGCGCGAAAAAGTGAAGTCCGCCGAGACAATGCTCAAAGAGTGCTGTCCAAGGCGTGCGTCGTCTTAGACTGTGGTATCGCCGCTACGCTTTGCCACCGCAGTCCAAAATGTCTTCTAACCAACTCACCATCCGCATGAAACTTCTTCACCTTCTTGCCCTCCTCGCGCTGACTCTCCCTGCCGCCGCCGCGCCGCGTCCGAATGTCCTCTTCATCATGGCGGACGACTACCGGCCCGAGCTGGCCACTTACGGTTCGCCCGCCCTTACGCCGAACTTCGACCGCCTCGCGCGGCGCTCACTCCAGTTCGACCGCGCGTATTGCCAGCAGGCCGTCTGTAACCCCTCACGCTCCTCCATGCTTACGGGCCGCCGCCCGGACACACTGCGGCTCTGGAACAACGGCACGCACTTCCGCGAGCTGAATCCCGATGTGACCACGCTACCGCTATGGTTCAAGGACCACGGCTATCACACGCGCTGCGTCGGAAAAATCTTTCACAACTGGCACACGGAGGAGAAGGGCGATGCCCGCTCGTGGAGCGCACCGGAGTTTCTCTACTACGCAAACCACGGCGAAGACAACGCGCAGGTCTCCGGTCCGCTGCCGCCGAATTTCGCGCAGACCACGACCGGTTTCAGCTATTCGAAGAACGGCTTGTGCGAATGCCGCGACGTGCCAGATGAGGCCTACTACGACGGCCGCGTCGCCGCCGAGGCGGTGCGCGTGCTCAACGAAGTGAAGGAGAAACCGTTCTTCCTCGCCGTTGGGTTCTGGAAACCGCACGCGCCCTTCAACGCGCCGAAGAAATACTGGGACCTCTACGACCGCGCCAAACTCCCGCCGCTCGACGCGCGCCGTCCTGTGGGCGCGCCGGACATCGCGTTCCATCAAAGCACCGAAATCCTTGGCCCCGTTGCGAAGCAGAAATCACCCACGCCCGAGCAGGTCGCGGAGATTCGCCACGGTTACTTCGCCAACATCAGCTATCTCGACGCCCAGCTGGGCAAGGTGCTCGACGCGCTCGACCGCAGCGGCGTGGCGGGTCGCACCATCATTACGTTCGTCGGCGACCACGGCTATCATCTCGGCGAGCACGGTCAGTGGGCCAAAACCTCGAACTTTGAGTATGACGCGCGCGTGCCGTTCTTCATCGGCATGCCGGGAATGAAAAGCGCGGGCAAGAAAACCACAGCGCTCGCGGAGCTGCTCGACTTGTTCCCGACGCTCGCGGAACTCGCCGGCCTACCTAAGCCGCTGGGCATCGAGGGCACGAGTTTGATGCCCGTGTTGAACGACCCGGCGAAAGCCGTGAAGCCCGCCGCGTTCACGCAACACCCGCGCCCGGCCTACTTCGACCGCGAGCCCGACAAGCAGCCCAAGGCGATGGGCGTGAGCGTTCGCACCGCCAGCGCGCGCTACACGGAGTGGCGCGATTGGAAGACGGGCCAGGTCATGGGCCGCGAGCTTTACGATAACGCCCAGCAGCCCGCCGAACTCCACAACCGCGTTGATGACCCGCAGTTCGCCAAAGTCCGCGCCGAAGCCGAAGGTTTGTTGCGGAAGCAATTTCCCCCGACTCAGCACTAGCAGAGTGTTTCGGCGCGGCGGAGCAACGCGGCTTAAGCCACCTTAAGTCGAGTTATTGATACTCGTAGCCTAGATGGAAGCTAACGCGGCCGTCTGGGTGCTGGCGAATGTTGGTGATGTGGACGGGCAGCCCGCCCCCGAGGAGGGCGCGGCTGCTCGGAGTGGTGAAGGGGGTGTAAGCGTCGTTCGCGGGGCTGGGATAAGGCACGTCGGTCAAGAAGACGCGTGGACCGCTCGGCCCCTCGACGCCGTGGCTTTCTTCGAGGATGACGCGGTTGCCCACAATTCGCCAGATAAGCAGTCCCTCGTCCGGCAGGCTGCTGTCGAAGCCGGTCTTGCGGCGGTTTTCTAGGAGCAAGTATTCGCTGGCGTCAGGACGGATAAGCACCTTGAAGCATTCGTTGGTTGAGCCCTCAACCGGCGCGAGCACGAGCTTCTGCTTCACGGTCGGGTCGAGCACGGCTGGCTTAAGCCATCCGAGTTGCTCCTTGCACCACGCGCTGAAGTGCTGCGGGCGGCCGTAGGGCGTCTGGTTTGACATCGCGCACCAATTGCCCAAGCCCTCGGAACCGGGATTCTCTGGGCGCGCGTAGAGGTCCGGGATGCCGAGCATATGGCCGAACTCGTGGCAATAAACGCTGATGTTTCCCATCCGCCGCCCGCCTTCGGCGCAGATGAAGTAGGGCCAGCGCTTGCCTTTGTGCGTGAAGCTGCCGCGATGCGGCCAGTAGAGGCTGCCGCGGTTTACATTTGGGTAGCGGTCGCCCGCGTAGATAAACGCGATGCCGTCGAAGTCCTTGAGTGCATCCGCACTGTCACGCTTAAGCAGCAGATCCAAGGCTTCGGTGAGAAAAGCCGTTTTTGCAGTCGTACTCGCGGCTTGCGAGTAGTCACCACGCTTCTTGCTCATCTCCAGCCAGTCGAACGCCCGCCCGTCTACGCGCAGTTTACCGACGGAATTTTCGAGATAGTAATCGGTCAAGCTGCCATACACCGTTTGGCCGGTGGCATTGGTCTTCGTGTAAGTCCCCTGGCTGAACATCGCCTGCTCCCACGCACCCATGCTAACTGCGGGGTTGGATTTTGTGTCGGGGAACTCAACGCCGACGATGGCAAGTTTATAGCTGGGCTTTTTCCATAAAACGCGCGGCTCCTCGCCGGTGGTGGAACTAGTGTCGGCTGCCAGCTTAACCTGGAAGGTCTTTTCTTCCCCTTTGCGGCGCACCACCACGCTCACGATGTCACCAGGGGATTTCTCGGCCAGCAGCTCGCTAACGGATTGGCCCGCGGCCAGGTTCTGGCCATCTAACTTGATCATGATGTCATCGGCTTTAAGGCCCGCTTTCTCCGCCGGAAATCCTGCGGTAACGAAGGAAACCGGCGCGCCTTGATCTGTGATCTCGCCGGTGCGAATGCCCATGACGGCGCGCTGCGCGCCGATTTTGCGCGGGCGACTGGTAGCTGCGAGTGTGGCCAATAGGTCCATGGACTTGGCCCCGCGCTTTACGGTTAAACGGGTGAAGTCGCCGGGGGCCTTTAGTTGGAGCGCATCGCGCAGCGAGTCGGCTGAGCCGATAGTCTGCTGGTCGAGCTTGAGCAGCACGTCGCCGACAAGCGCGCCGGCTTTTGCGGCAGGGGAGTTCTCCGCCACCTCGCCGATGATCAGCCGGCCCTTTGGATCCGGCGCGATTTGGATGCCGAGAAAGCCTGATTGGCCGGCAAGGGAGAAATTGGTCTTGCTTATGGTCGTGGTGATAGCGGTGGTGACGGTACGGTAACCCGCTAATTCGGGGCCGGTTGCGGCGGTCAGCGTGACTACCGCAACGAGGAGGGCGAGCAAGCAGGTTGAAGGGCGCATGGTGGTATTGGCTCCTTGAAGATGTAGGCCATTTCGCGCCGCTCCGCAATTGTGGAATCTCCCTCTGCTGCGCCGAGTTTCCGGTTGAAAACCCCGGCGCTCGTCCGCACATTCGCTCGCAATGAAAAGTCAGTTCACCGGCCCCGTGTTCGTTGTCCGCGACAACATTGACACCGACCAGATCATTCCCGCGCAGTATCTCACTCTAGTGCCGACGATTCCGGCAGAATACGAAAAGCTCGGAGCTTACGCTATGATCGGCTTGCCAGATGCGCTCTATCCGGCGCGCTTCGTGAAGGAGGGACAACTCGACAGTGAATTTCCCATCATCGTCGCCGGCAAGAATTTTGGTTGCGGTAGCTCACGCGAGCACGCGCCCATCGCGCTGGGCTCGGCCGGCTGTCGCGTGGTGTTGGCCGAAAGCTTCGCGCGCATCTTCTTCCGTAACAGCGTTGCCACCGGCGAACTGTATCCCTGTGAGCTGACGGCTCGGGTATGCGACCAACTCAAGACTGGGGAAGTAGTAACTGTGGATCTCGATGCGCAGACCGTAAAGGTTCACGCGACGGGCCAAGTGCATTCCTTCAAGCCATTGGGTGACGTGCGCCCAGTGGTGGATGCTGGCGGGTTGTTCAATTATGCCCGAAAGGCCGGTATGATCCCGGCCGCTGCCTAAACGTGCTCCTGCCGCGCCGACACGGCGCTTAAAGAGCGCCAAGAGTTGCTAGCATGGTTCACCTCAGCCGACGGCGATCGTAGACCGCCGCTATTAGTTTGTTGTGAGCAAGGCCTTCACCCGTGAAGACGATTTACCCGAGCCCCCGGTGGTCTCCCGGCGCGCCTCCCCGCTGCCGCCGGGCACGCAGAACTTGATGACGTCCGACGGCGCTCAGCGTCTTCGCGCTGAACTGGCTCGTTTGCAGGCGGAACGCGAGCAGTTGCTCGCCACCGCTGGTGATCCCGATCAGCCGCAGAAACTCCTCGTGCTCGAACAGCGCGCGCTGCTGGTGGACGACAGCCTTCGTTCTGCGTCCGTCGTGAACCCGCCCGTCACGCCTGATGACCGCGTGCGGTTCGGCGCGGTGGTAACAGTGCGGGAAGCCGGCGTCATCGAGACGCGTTACCGCATCGTGGGCGTGGATGAGGTGGACTTTGATCGCGGTTGGATCAGTTGGCTCTCACCCATCGCCAAGGCTTTGCTGAACAAGAGAGTAGGTCAGCGCGTGCGCTTGCGCACGCCGGGCGGGGAGCGGGAACTGGAGGTGGTGCGGGTGGGTCACGAGCCTGAGGAAGGGAAGTAACCAGTTTTCAGTGTCCGCTGGGCGGCGATGGTGGCCAGACCCAAAACCGGATACCAAATAGTAACCTATCCCTACAAATGTTCTCCCGCGAGGACGTCCGTCTCCCTAAGCGCGAGTGGGAACGGCTCCAACGGCATCGGCCGATCGTGGTCGAGGAACTCCCCGCAGACGCGGAAGAACTCGGTGCGCGTGCTGACGCGGCGGATTTGGTGGAGGAACTGACCGTCGGCATCCACACCGAGGCCGACGAAGTTCAAATACTTCTTCATCTTCTGCACCTGAGCAGACTCCCGCACGTCGGGCGAGCAGATCGCATCGTAGAGCGCTCGGATGTAGCCGAGCACGTCCCGCCCGTGCGGCACGAACAACGGTTCGCCGCGCTGGTGCTGGCGGATTTGCGTGAAAAGCCACGGGTTGCGAATGGCGCCGCGACCGATCATGAGCCCGCGCGCGCCAGTCAGTCGCAGTACCTCGGCGGCCTTCGACGGGGAGTGGACATTGCCATTCGCCAGCACGGGACAGGGCATCACCGCGACTGCGCGCGCAATAAAGTCGTAATGCACCTCGCTGCGGTACATTTCCAAAACAGTGCGCGCGTGGACGGTGAGCAGGTTCAATGAGTGCCGCGCGAAGATGGGTAGCAACTCGTCGAAGACCGCCGGCGAGTGGAAGCCGAGGCGCGTCTTCACCGTGAAGGGAATGGTGACTGCCTCGCGTAACGCACCGAGAATGGCGTCTACGCGCGCGGGTTCCCGCAGCAGGCCACCGCCGGCGCATTTCTTGTAAACCACCGGCGCGGGACAGCCGAGATTGAGGTCGATCGCCGCGACGGGCAGGTTTTGTAGAAACTTTGCCGTGCGGAGGAGTGCGGGGATATCGTTGCCAATCATTTGCGCGACGATGGGCCGCCCGGTGGCGTTCTCTTTGATGGACTTCACGATCCACTTCTCCGGCGTTGATACGGCGTGAACGCGGAGATACTCAGTCCAGTAAATATCCGGCCCACCGTACTGCGCCATCAGCGTCATGAACGCGTGGTCGGTTACGTCTTGCATCGGCGCGAGCGCGAGAATGGGCGTGGGAGACGCAAGCAGGGTGGGGAGCGACATGGGGCAAGCGGCGATTACTTGTTCCGTGCTTAAAGACGGGCCTCAAACTTAATCACGCGACACGTAACGCAATTCATTGGTTTGCTTGAAACTGCGGGTGTGCCTGCAACTTCGCCCACGATTCCTCCGATAGCGGCGCTTGGCGATACTTTGCCTCGTGCAGCGGTTCGGCGCTCGTGGAGCGGCGGGCGCGGGCGAGCCACTTGCGGTCAAGCGGCTCGTCGAGCAGCGCAGGGTTGTTCGCGGCCAACGTGGTTTCCTCCTTCTCACCCGTCGCGTGGCCCACGCCGACGTGGAATCCCGCCAGCAGCCACGTCACGCGCATCAGGGTGGCGCGCGAGTAAGTGGGCATCGCGCACGGGCGCGCGGGGTCGAGCCGGCGGAAGAGCTGTGAGAAGAGCGGGAGCGTCCACATCTCCGGGTTCTTCGCGGGAGAGAAGGCATCGAAGAGAATGGCGTGCGGCGCGGGCACGGCTGGCGGAGAGGAGCGCAGCCAAGTGGGGAAATCCCCTACCACCACGTGCCAGTGAACGGCCTGCTCTCCGTGCTGTTGGTCAACCTTCCCGTCTGCCAGCAGCTCCGCGACCCACTCCTCGTAGCCGCCGAAGTAGCCAAGTTCCGCTGCGTGCGCTAGCGCGAAGCGCAGCGGTTCCAGCGTGTGATCGAAGCTGATTAGCCGCAGCCGGCACGGCAGGGTGCGCGTGGCGGCGAGCACGGTCAGCGCGTTGGCCGCCGCGCCGAGGCCCACGTCCCAGATGACGAACTCACCCGGGTGCGCTGCGAGTCTTTCGCGTAAACGAAGTTGCCGCACATAAAGCGCCTCGGCTTCGGCCGCCGGTCCAATGACCGGATGAAATGTTTCTGCCGCCGCGTGCGAGCGCACGCTGCGGACGCCGTTGGCGAGAGTAACGAGACTGTAGTCTAAAACTGACACGGACCGAACGGTAGAGTGCAGGCGCGCAGGTGGAAACGGGGAAGTTCCTTGTTTTGACTTAAAATCTCGCTGCCGGTGTTGTTGCGCTAACTTAAACCTGCACAGAGCAGCATCGAGATCAGCTTAACGGGCATGCGCATGCCCCTCCGTGCATTCTTTTCAGACACGGTGAATGATGGGCGTTCCCGGTAATGGCGTGACAGGAACCAGCGGCCAGTTGGGGTGAACCTCCTCGTCTAGCGCAGTGGAAGCGACCCGATGTAGCAGTTTCCGCTCGGCAAGAAGGCCAATCATCGCAGCGTTGTCGGTGCAGATGGATTTGTCAGCGAGGCGAAGGACAAGGCCTTGCTGGACGCAGGCTTCAGCGAGTTGCTGGCGCAAGGCGCGGTTGCAGGTGACGCCACCAGAGGCGGTCACGCACTTAACGCCGAGGCGTTTAGCGGCGCGCACGGTCTTGGTCACGAGCACGTCCACAATGGCCGCTCGCACGCTGGCGCAGAGGTCGCGGACGCGCTCGGGATCATCGAGGATAAATGGCTGATCCCGCAGGAAGTAGCGGACGGAGGTCTTGAGGCCGCTGAAGCTGAAGTCATCGTGCAGATCGCGGATCATCGGGCGCGGGAAGTCGAACGCGCGCGGGTCACCTTGCTCGGCTAACGCGTCTAGCTCTGGGCCGCCAGGATAAGGCAAGCCGATGAGTTTGGCGACCTTGTCGAAGCACTCACCAGCCGCGTCGTCCACAGTGCCGCCGAGCAGGTGGTGCTTCCGTTCCGCCTCGACGAAGACCAGCAGCGAGTGGCCACCACTGACTATGAGGGAGACGTTGGGCTGAAAGCTCAAAAAGTCAGCGCGAAGAGACGAACCGCGGGGTGCGGGTCCCGTGACCTCATTGGCAATCCACGGTGAGTAGAGGTGCGCCTCATGGTGGTGGATGCCGAAGAAAGGTTTGCGGAGAGCGAAGGCTATGGCCTGCGCCGCGCGTGCGCCTATCATCAGGGCTTGAGGTAAGCCCGGGCCAAGGGTGGCAGCAATAGCGGCGAGCTCTGCGGGCTGGCTGCCTGCTTGTTTTAATGCGGCCGTGGCGACGGGCAGTAAGTTTCGTAGATGCTCGCGGGTCGCGAGTTCCGGCACGACGCCTCCGTATTCGGCGTGGAGCTTGATTTGAGAGGAGACTACGTTGGCCAGCACTCGCCCATCGTGGATGACGGCCACGCTGGTTTCATCACAGGAGGATTCGAGGGCGAGGAGCACCGCGCTTATTTGCCGGCGGGCTCAGCGACCTGCGCAGTGACCTTGCCGGCGGGCTTGCCTTGCTTGTCGTAGAGGAGGATGCCCTTGAGCATGTCGGTGGCACGGTCCAGCTGGAGGTCGCGGGCCTTGGCCACCTGCTCGCGGTCCTTGCTGTCGAGCGCATCTAGCGGTGCGCCGGACCGCTTAATGGCGAGGAAGCGCTCCTCGTCGGCACTCATAGTCACGATTACGTCGGGTGTGATGCCTTTCTCGTGAATGACTTTGTGGCTGGGTGTGTAATACTTCGCAGTGGTCAGGCGCAGCGCGGAACCGTCCGAGAGCGGCAGTATGCTTTGCACGGAACCTTTGCCAAAGGTTTGCTCGCCGAGCACGACAGCACGTTTAACGTCCTGCAGGCAGCCGGCAACAATCTCCGACGCACTGGCGCTGCCGCCGTTGACGAGAATGACCAGCGGGAGTTGTGGGCGCGCGTTGCGGCCCGAGGCGGTGTATTTGGCAATGTCGGCGACCTGCCGTGCCTCGGTGGAAACAACGAGCTGGCCGCGCGGGAGAAACTTTTCGGACACCTTTACCGCCTGATCGAGTAAGCCGCCGGGGTTGTCGCGCAGGTCAATGATGAGACCCTTGAGGCCGGCTCTTTCCATCTTGCTGACGGCCAATTCTAATTCGTCGGAAGTCTTCTCCCCGAATTGGCGCAGGCGCACGTAACCAATCTTGTTCTCGTCCAGCGGATACTCACCGCGTCCGTTTTGATCGCGCACGCTGGCGACCTTGATGATGTCGCGCGTGAGCTTCATTTCCTGCTCTTGTTCGGTGGCGGGTCGGAAGATGGTGACGGTTACGTCGGTGCCGGGCTTGCCGCGCAGACGGCGGACGGCATCGTCGAGGTTGAACTTCTCGGTGGACTGGCCGTTGATTTTAATAATGCGGTCGCCCGGCGCGAGGCCGGCTTTGCTGGCGGGGGACAGTTCCATTGTCTCAGAGACGGTGAGGGACATACCCTTGCCGGAGCTGTTGGTGCGAACGCTCAACACGATGCCCACGCCGCCGAATGCGCCCTCCGTGTCCTTGCGCATGTCGTCATACTTGCGTGCCTCCATGAACTCACTGTGCGGATCCAGCGAGCTTACCATCCCCTTGAGCGCGGCTTGGATGAGCTGTTGGTAGGAAATCTTGCCGCCGTCCACGTAGTTCTGCCGAATGGTTTCCAGCACGCGCGTGAAAAGCTCGATGTTTTCGTAGGCGTTTTCCTTGGCGGCTGTCTCGGCGTGCGAGAGGTACAGCCGGGTACCAAAGAGGAGGTTGAGGCCAAGCACGGCCAACAGCAGACCGAGGAGAAAACGTCGCTTCATAAAACCGTATGGCCGAAAGTAAGAGCCGCTCTAATGCTTGGCAAGTGAGGGTTTTCTTACCTGCCAGAGAATGGACCAACCACTCACCTCACCCGTTCACTCTTTTGAGCAACAGCTCTAAATAGGGCAAATCGGCTGGGGAGGTGGCTTTAGGGTTCGGCTCCTTACCTTCAACGAGTGCCACGGGCTGGCCAATTAACTCACAAGCCGCCGTGTCATCCGTCACCAGCAGACCGCGCTCACGCACGGCCGCCAGCGCCTGGCGGATGACTTCCACGCGGAAGGTTTGGGGTGTCTGCACGGCCCACAGCCGAGCGCGGTCAACATGCCGCGCCACCTGCGTGCCGCCGTCGGACTCCTTGATCGTGTCCGTCACGCGTTGCGCGGCGACAGCCGCGCCGGTTTTGTGCGCCGCCGCGATGGTCGCGGCGATGACTGCGTGGCTGGTGCAGGGGCGCGCGCCGTCTTGAATGGCGACGAGCTTGCACTCCGGCGGTAAGGCTTGCAGGCCTTGCCACACGGAATCTTGCCGCTCTTTGCCGCCTTCGGTCAGGACAAAGGGCTTCTTAAATCCGCACTCCGTCGCGAGTTGGCGGAACGCTTCCTGCATCCCGCTGCGCACGACGAGCACGAGGTCGGCAATCTCTGGTGCGGTTTCAAAGCACGCCCACGTGTGTGCGACGATGGGCCTACCGGCGACTTCGAGGAAGAGCTTGTCCACGCCCGGTCCCATCCGCGTGCCAGAACCGGCGGCGACGATGATGGCGGTGGCGTGGAGCACGGTGCGTGGTGAGTGAGCGGAGTCCACAAGACGAAAGGCTAGTCACGCAACGCGTAACACGCAACACGCGGCGTGCGCTCGGGCACAATCCTTAACTTAGTGGCAGGTCAACTTCAGCCGCAGAGGACGCCGGTGCAGGCTTGGCAGCGGGTGCGTCCAGCAGCACCAGCGCGGGGCGGAGCATTTGCCCTTGGAAGGTATAGCCGGGGGCGACGGTCTCAAAAACCTTCGCGTCGCTGGGCACATCCTTGCGCCCGTCGGCGACCTGGTGCTGGCCCGGCACGAACTTGTCACCGGGCGTGGGTGCAAAGGCGACAAGGCCGATGAGCCGAGCAGCGTCACGACACGCATTCTGAAAGTGCGCCAGTTGCTCGATGAGGTTTTGCTGGCCAGAATGCTTGCCTGCGCGGTGCAGCGCAAAGACGTGGTCGAGCACGCGAACGAGCACTTGAAGCCAATCGCTTTCAGCCCGCTTAAGCTTTTCCACCTCGAGGCGCAGCGTGGCCTTTTCTGAGTCGTTGGCCTTTTTCATGAACTCCGCAAAGCGTACGGCCTCAGCGGACATTTCCTCGGAGATGTGCTTCGCAGACTCGATGGCCTTGGCGTTGTGCTCTTGCACATTCTGCCACTGGGCGGTGGCGATGGTGATCTGGGTGGCGACCTTTTCGAGGTTGTTGATTTGCGTCGCTGCGGTCTGAAGTTTCTGCAGCTCGTCAAGTTTTACTGCGTTCTGCGCGTCGTTGAGAAACGGGATGACGGATGCCCACGTCGCGCAAGCGACGGACACCAAGGCCAGCACGGCAATCCAAATGTTGATTGGTTTGTCACTCTTGTCCACGACCCACCAGGCGAAAGCATCTAGCAGGGCGGCGCCAATTAGGAACGGCATGACGGACGGCCAGCGGGCAAGCCGGGCCTCGGGACGGTCACTCATGGCGGCGGAGGGTAGGGGGCGAGGGGGAAAGTTCAACCCGAATTCCGAAATCTGGTGCGCCTCGCCTGAGCCTTGCCCTCCGTGCTCCTGCCCCTTATGAAAGCGGGCGTGACTAAACCCGCTGCCCCTGCGCCCCCCGCGCTTTCAATTGGTTTGCGCCGCTTTCTCTATGGCACCGCTGCCACCACGGGCGCGGCTATCCTCGTCGTTGAAATCCTTGGTGCGAAGATGCTTTCGCCCTACGTCGGCACGTCGCACTTCGTCTGGACGGCACAGATCGCAGTCACATTGCTCTCGCTTGCGGCGGGCTACTGGTTCGGTGGTTGGCTGGTGGATCGCTCCCAGAATTTAAGCCGGCTTTACACCTGCATTCTGCTGGCGGGCGTGTATCTCGCGGGTACGGTGCCGTTCACGGCGAAAGTTGCCTTTGCGTGTCTGCAGTTTCCCCTCGCCGTTGGCTCGCTGCTGGCGTCGCTGTTCCTCTTTTTCGTGCCGCTCACATTGCTAGCCACCGTCGGGCCGTTCGTGGTGCGCGTGCTGACCTCGGCGGTCGCGGGTGTCGGCGGCACGGTGGGCCGGCTATCGGCCGTCAGTACGCTGGGCAGCGTCTTGGGCACGGTGCTTATCGGTTATGTGCTCGTGCCGTTCCTGCCAAACTCGGTGACGATGTTCATCACGGCCGGACTGCTCATGGTGCTCGCGGTGGTTTACTTTCTCGTGTGGCGTACTGCGGGCGAATCGCTCAACGCCCCTGTCGTGCTCAGCGCGCTCGGCTTTTTCCTTGGTTGGGCTGGCGTGCGCGTGGACGCGCGGCCACCGACCAGCGACATGGCCGAGGTGCTTCGTAGCAATTCGGATTTTGGTATGTTGCAGGTCTTCGAGAGCTTCGGCGGCGCGCGGCGCTACTACCTAAACGACTACCTCACACAGAACACTTACGACCCCAGGGCTAAGCAGAGTGTTTCGCTTTTCACCTATGGCCTGCACGGTTTCGCACGTGTTTACACTCGTGAAATCAAGGACGTGCTTTGCATCGGCATGGGGGTGGGCATCGTGCCGATGCAGTTCGCCCGCGAGGGCACGAAGGTGGACGTGGTAGAAATCAACGGAGCGATCGTAGACGTCGCACGTCAGCACTTTGACCTCGAACCGGAGAAGCTCAACCTCACCATTGCGGACGGTCGGCAGTTCGTGAATGCCGCTACAAAGCAATACGATGCAGTCATCCTCGACGCCTTCCTCGGCGACTCCTCGCCATCGCACCTCATGACGCGGGAAGCCTTCACCGCGATGCGCAAAGTGCTCCAGCCTGAGGGTGTGCTGGTCATCAACAGCTTCGGCGACTTCGAGCCGGGTGCGGACTACTTCACCGCATCCTTGGACAAGACGTTAAAGTCTGTCTTCGGCACTGTGCTTATTCACGCTAGCGGCAACGGCAACGTCTTCTTCGTTGCTACACCTGCAAAGGAACTAAAGCAGCATCGCACCTTGGATTACGAAGCGATGCACGCGACCGTGCAGCAACAGGCGCGCGATGCTTATGCCGGCGTGCGCAAGGCTAATCCTGCAAGCGGCGTGATTCTAACGGACGACTTCAACCCGGTAGAATTTCACGACGCAAAAAATCGCGAGCAGTTCCGCCGGCAACTGGCCTTCTCGATGCGGCCAAGGTGAGCAGCCGCAGTCAGAACTTCACGTCGTCTGCGATTTCAGCGGGGCAGTGCCAGAAGCCGTTCCACCCATTCCGCTTCTCCAGAAGCGCTCGGGCAGGCAACCGAGACCGATGAGCACGATTTGACTGACGTTGAAGATCATTAGCCACCTAAAGGCCGCGTCCATGAAACCGTAGCTGTGCAGGCCTACGCCTAGCATGTTCGTGCCGAACCAGCTCCACGCGGTGACGATATTGCCGAAGATGGCCAAATTCATCAGGCCGCGCTCGCCGCAAAGTTTGCCCCAGCGGCAATGCAAAATGATGGCGTTCCAGATGACGATTAGCAGCGCGCCGTTCTCTTTAGGGTCCCAGCCCCAGAAGCGGCCCCAGCTTTGGTCAGCCCAGATGCCGCCAAGGATGGTGCCGACGAGGCTAAACAGCGTGGCGAAACAGACGATCCCATACACCATGCGCGAAAGGGACTTGGCCGTGGCTTCGTCGAGCGTGCGGGTGAAAACGCCCCGTAGTACGTAGATGGTGGCGAGGAAGCCGGCGAGAAAGGTTGAGGCGTAGCCGATGGTGATGGTGGTCACGTGCGTCGCGAGCCAGAAGTTCGTGTCGAGCACGGCCCGCATCATCTCCATTGTGTCCCCGGTCGAGGAGGTCAGCGCGAGGTGGTGCGCGACGATGAGCGTGATGAAGCCCACGGCCGAGGCGGTCACACTGCCGATGCCGTTGCGAAAGATGCGCTCGAGCACAACGCCCAACAGCACCGCGCCCCAACCAACGAAGATGGCGGAGGAATACAGGTTCGTCACCGGCGGCCGACCTTCGAGGAACATGCGGAAGATGAGGCCGGCGGTGTGCACCACCGCACCGAGCGCCACGAGGCGATAGGCGGCGCGGTTTAGATTTTCAGACCAATTCAGCCAGGAAGCGGCGGCGAGAATGAGCGCGACGACGTAAATCATCATGCTGCGGTAGAACGGAAGGAACTGATTAAAGAGGTGTTCCTGTCGGCCTTTTTTCAGCTCGGTGTCGAGCTTGCCGACGAGCGACGCTCGGAAATCAGCAAGAGCGCGGTTGAACTCGGCAGGCTTGCCTTGTGCGTAAGCGGTGGCCATCGCAGCGTGTGAGTGTACGGCGGCGGGCACTTCGCCGGCACGAATGCCTTCCATGAGCGACTGGCCGACGTTCGCCCAGTCGGACTTTTTTTGGAACGGCTGCACGGGCGGGACGATGAGCGGGTAAGCCATCTGCGCCATCATCGCGTAAGGCTCGGCGTAACCGAGGAACTTCTCGAATAGCTCCTTGTCGAATTCCTGCCCGGTCTGTTGCGCGCGTATGGCTTTGAAGCCGGCAGGAATCATCTTCTCGAATTGTCCTAACTCGGCCGCGAAGTCCGCGCTACGTTCAGGCTTGAGGCTGTTCTTCAACCGCAGGTAAGTGGTGAGCCCAGTGTGGAGCGCCATGAGTGAACGCTGATACGGAGTGCGAAGCTCGGCTTTGATGGCGCCCACCGACTTTGACTCTTTCTCCATTAGCGCGAGGCTGGGTCTGATTTCGTTGAAGGTGTAGTAGCGGAGACCGGACTTCTCAACGCCCTTGGCTTGGAGCTTTAACTCGCCGAGCAGCTCGGGGTGGTGGATGAGGAAGATTGGCCGGGTGTCCGCGAGTTCCGCACGGCTAAAGACTTCGAGTAACCACTCGGCCGGTGCTAGCTTTTTCGGGTGTTGGCTGAACTGATACCACTTGCGTTCGGAGAGCGGTGCATCGAGTTCCTCCCACTTGCCCCATTTGCCGTTCGCGCCGTTACCCTCGAGCGGCACGTCCGTGTTGCCGCGGATGACGAGGAGGCAGTTCCGCGCGAGCGAGTCGAAGGGCTGCACGCGGCCGTTGGCGAGCGCAGGTAGCTTGCCCCACTCACGGATCTGAAAGTTGTCAGGTTTGTCGGCGCGCGGCTTGAGCGAGAATAACACTTCAAGGGCGAAAATTGCGAAGATAAGCCAAGGCCAGTTTTTTTTCATGGGCGGATGAGTTGCCGCGTTTAATTTTTTCGGGGCGAAGATTTCTTGCCCGATATGGCAACGGGCGCCGGGTTCATGCGCTTTTGCACGAAGCCAACGAGGTGAATCATGAACTGCACGGTCAGTCCGAGGCCCATTAGCAGGCACGCAAAGTAGGGCGTGAGCCAGCCGGGGTTTTTCACGACCTGCAACACGGTCACGGTGTCACCGGGTTCGAAGCTGGCCTGGTAAAACGCGAGCCCATCGTAGCGCAGCGGGTTGTTCATGAAGATTTCCACCTCGCGGTCCTCACTCTTGGACGGGTTCACCACTCGCACGCGGCTACGGAAATCCTTCGGTAAATCCGTGCCGGGATAACGCTCGTGCGTGAAATCCAACAAGGTGAAGCTGTAGGGCTTGTAGTGACGTTGGAAGCGCAGCGCCAGTTCCCAAATCTTGCCGTCGTGCTCCACGGTTTGCTTTGCGCTGGTCTGGCTGGAGACCAGCCAGGAGCCTTTGGTCGCGCCGCCCGCGCTGACTTCGATGACGGCGCTCGGGATGTTGCGGCTGTCCATCGCGGTGACAACAGGCATGGGCAACACCATGACTTTCGTTCCGATACCCTGGTCGGCGGTGTTGCGGACAAAACCCTCCTTCGCCAGCGCGTCGGCGATGAACGGGCCGAAGTTGGTCAGGTAGGAGTTGGGCCAATACTCCTTCACCTTCACGATGAACGGGAGTTGTGGGTTCGTGATGGGCTGCTTGGCGGCGAGGAACTTCTCGGGCACGGCGATGACTTCGTCATCGCTCGACAGCGACTTATTGATGAAGACGAGTTCGTTCGCGTGGAAGTCTTCGGAGTAGTTTTTGGTCTCGCCTTCTTCCAAGCGCATTGCGCTCTCGGTGGAAAGGATGTCCGTGCCGAGCTGACCGAGCAGCAGCAGGATAAGGCCGAGGTGCGTCATGAAAATGCCAGATTTACGCCAAGTCCACAGAAAGCGCGTGAAATGCGCGACGGACAAGTTGACGAGCAGCAGTGTGCCGAGCGCGTAACCGCCGGGCAGTACGAGCCAGGGCATCTTTGTGTTGAAAAGCGTGACTCCAACGATAAACCAGCTTTTGAAGTAGCGGACTTGTGCGTTGTAGAGGCCCTCGTGGACCTGCGCGAGTGTGCCAATGAAGATCAGCACCAGCCCGGCGGTTAGCAACACGACGGTGAGCTTCAGGGAGGAAAGGAATTTGATCAGGCGGGACATGCAATGTGGAACCGGAGAGGGCAAACCCTTGGACTGGCCAGGGCACACCTAACCGCAATTCCTAATTCGTAGTTCGTCATTTCCTTCACGGCTTGGCAGATTTAACTAACGCGATCAGCGCGTTTTTTTCCATCGCGACAACGTTTTTCTCGCCCATGAGCTTGTAAAACCACGTGCCGCGACCCTCGGGGACGAGCAGTACAATCATATCGGCGGCATCGCCGCCAGTGGTACCACTTAACTCCACGATGCGTACGCCGTCGCCGAGTGCAGGGAAGAGCGGGGCTTGCTTTTCCACTTCACTGTCGGCGGCCGCGGGGAGACCGAGCTGGTTGCGCCACCGGTCAAGATTCGCTTTCAGAGCGCCCCCCATCCCGCCGAGGAAAACGGCGGTCATCTCCGCTGACGCCTTGCCTTCGCCGATGCGAAATTTCGCCGCTTGCATCGCGCCGGGCGTTTGTGCCTTCCAATGGGCGGGGGGTTTTAAGTTCGGCGCGCCGGAGCTGCCACCTGCAGGAGCAGCGGAAGCGGTGGGGGGCGGAGCGGTTGAGGTGCCGTCAGCTTCCCTATGAAGGCTGAGGCCCTTGAGGAAGCCGATGAACGGAGCTTTCTGCTGCTCAACGAGCGCGGCATCGCCAGTGAGTTTGATAAACCATGAGATGCCCTCGGCTTTGTGAAGCGCGACGATGATGCGTTCGGCGGGCTGCGCAGAACCGGCTTTGGCCGCGCCCGTGAGATCGAAGAGCTTGCCATCCGCGCCCGCGATGGTGACAGATTGGGTAAGTTTTGGCAGTTGGTCGTCGGTGAGCGGCTCAAGGCCGAGTTGCTCGCGCCAAAGATTTACGAACTGAAGGTCTGATCCCCCCATGCCGGGGAAGCCAATGGCAGCAACCTCAGCTCGTTGCCCTGGCCCGCCGGTAATGGAAAACGTGGCGGCGCGATTGCCAGAGGAAGATTCCTCACGCCAGCCGGCGGGTAACTTGTCCCAATGCACGTGCGGGCGAGCCGCCCCTCGCGCTTGGGGCACGGAAGGACTCCCGCCGCGTTCGCCGGGCATCTCCTTAGGCACGCGATAGACCGTGATTTGCTCCTCCTTGCAGCCGGACAGGAGCAGCGGGATAAGCAGAAGCGCCAACCCCAGAGTGTATTGGGGACATGTAGGAGAGGATGGGGCGGTACGAATCACTTTGCTCAAAAAGTAGCGGGCGAAATGTTAAAAGCCAATCTTGGCGCGGCTAAAGTAAGACACAGGTATGGCATGGGATGTTCAGGAGGCTTCGGCATTGGCTAAAAGGGACAGGGAGAAGCTACAAGGCGCAAAAGCGCTCGCCCGCTGTTACGCCTTAGATCCAAATAACCGTCAACTTGCATTCATGCCCAGCAGGAACATGATGTTGTTGGGAGTCTTCTTGAGCTTGTTGAGCAGTAGTTCCATCGATTCGACGGGTGGCACACCGGTGAGCGCACGGCGAAGCATGACGATCTTGCTGTATTCGTCTGGGTGGTAGAGCAACTCCTCCTTGCGAGTGCCGGAGCGCTCGATGTTGATGCTCGGGAAAATGCGCCGATCCACCAGCCCGCGATCAAGGTGTACCTCCATGTTGCCGGTGCCCTTGAACTCTTCGAAGATGACCTCATCCATACGGCTACCGGTATCCACGAGCGCGGTGGCCATGATCGTAAGCGAACCACCTTCCTCAATGTTGCGCGCCGCGCCGAAGAAGCGCTTGGGCTTGTGCAGCGCGTTGGCGTCCACACCGCCGGAGAGAATCTTGCCAGAGTGCGGCTGTACGGTGTTGTAGGCGCGCGCGAGGCGCGTGATGGAGTCGAGCAGGATGACCACGTCTTTCTTGTGCTCAACCATGCGGCGGGCCATCTCGATGACCATCTCGGCTACTTGCACGTGGCGCTCGGGTGGTTCGTCGAAGGTCGAGGCGATGACCTCTGCCGGTTTGCAGGAGCGCTCCATGTCGGTGACTTCCTCCGGGCGTTCGTCAATCAGCAGGATGATGAGGTAGGCCTCGGGGTTGTTCTTGATCAGCGCATTGGCGAGCTTCTGCAGCAGCACGGTTTTACCCGTGCGCGGCGGGGCGACGATGACGCCACGAGTGCCCTTGCCAATGGGGCAGACAAGGTCGAGCACGCGCGTTGAAAGCTCGGTAGGATCGGTCTCCAAAATGAAGCGTTTGTTTGGGAAGAGCGGCGTGAGGTTGTCGAAGTGAGTCTTCTCTTTTGCCTTGTCCGGCTCCATGCGGTTAACGGACTCGACTTTGAGCAGGGCGAAAAACTTTTCTTTCTCCTTCGGCGGACGAATCTGGCCGGCCACAAGGTCACCGGTCTGAAGGTCGAAACGGCGGATCTGGGAGGGCGAAACGTAAACGTCCTCTGGGCAAGGCAAATAATTGAAGGCCTGAGAACGCAGGAAACCAAAGCCCTCGCTCAGCACTTCCAGCACGCCCTCGGCAAAGAGGCCACCGGCACTTTCGGCATTTTTCTTCAAGATAGCGAAGATGACCTCTTGCTTGCGCATCGTGCCGAAATTCTCGATGCCCATCTCTCTCGCCATCTTATTCAGCTCGACAATGGAGAGCGCCTGAAGGGCGGAGATGGCAATGAGCGGGCCTTTAATATCCGGCGCGGTGCGCTCGGGCGGGTGCGGTTTGCCCTGCCTCGTTGGCCTTTGTGGCGGCGGTTGGTTTTTCGCGTCATTTGCTTCGCCGGCGGGAATAGACTCTGGCGCGGCGTTACCCAGGCCGGTGCCGGGTGAAAACTCCTCAAGCGGTGCGGCGGGCGCGGCGTCGGCTGGCGCAGATTCCTCGGGAAACATGGTCTCGGCTTGGGACCCGGTCAGTTCTTCGGGTGCGTCGCCCTCGGCGGAACGCTTGGTCTTTACAGCTTTCGGTTTAGCAACGCGTGGCATAATGGGAGTTTAAACTAGATTGTGATTTGACGGGCATTATCGCCTGCCGGCGTGTCGCAAGGAGACTCGCACCGCAGAGAGGCGCTCAAACAAACGCCAAAATATACCGGGAAAATTCTGCTGGGGATTAACCCGCCCTAAGTTTGGCGGCGGGAATCTTGCGGCTAATTCGTAATTAAAGTGGCGGAGGTCGTTCCGGGTGTCAATGCTTTTACAGCGCTTCGCATTTTGAAGACCGTTTCATCGACACGCATTGGCGTAGGATGTGATTCAGAATATTAGGGTTACGAGAAACTTTGGTAATTTTGCCAGTGGCTGCCCAGCAAAAATAAGGCAATCAAAATTTCTTTAATCAAGACGTGTGATGCGGGCGCGCCCTAAGCCCACATAGCGTCTTTAATTACGAGAGGACGACACTTTTAAGATTGTAGTCGTCAGCTTTGGCGATGCGCTTCGGCGCGCCTGATTCGCCCGTCAATACGGCAGCGGGAATCTCGCTGTCAGCTCGCGCACGCGGGTGCGAATCCGGTGCGCGGTTCCGACGTTCTTCAAGTCGAGCAGCACCTCAGAGATCATGTCCGCGATGGCAGACATCTCGGCTTCCTTCATGCCGCGCATGGTGCAGGCGGGCGTGCCGAGGCGGATGCCGCTGGCTTGAAATGGCGAGCGCGTCTCGAACGGGATAGTGTTTTTGTTGCAGGTAATGCCAGCCTCATCCAGCGCGAGCTGACATTCCTTGCCGGTGATTCCACGCGAACCAACGTCCACGAGCATGAGATGGTTGTCCGTGCCGCCGCTAACGAGCCGAAAGCCGTTGCGGATCATCCCGGCAGCCAAAGCTTTTGCGTTCACGATGATCTGCTCCTGATACGTCTTAAAACTAGGCTGGAGTGCCTCATGGAAACACACAGCCTTTGCGGCGATGACGTGCATAAGTGGGCCCCCTTGGATGCCGGGGAAAGCCTGAGAATCAATCTCCTTGGCATATTTTGCTTTGCACATCACCAGGCCGCCACGCGGACCGCGTAAGGTTTTGTGGGTCGTCGTGGTGACAAAGTCGGCGTAAGGAATGGGGCTGGGATGCACGCCGGAGGCGACGAGGCCGGCGATGTGCGCAATGTCCGCGAGCAACATTGCCCCGACCTCGGTCGCAATCTCACTCATGCGCTTGAAGTCAATGATGCGTGGATAAGCGCTTGCACCAACGGTGATCATCTTCGGTTTATGCTCGCGGGCCAGCGTGGCGAGCTGGTCGTAGTCAATGCGCTCGTCGTTCTTACGCACGCCGTAGTGGACAATCTCAAAAAACTTTCCGGAAAAGTTTGCCTTGTTGCCGTGAGTGAGATGGCCACCGTGCGAGAGATCCATTGTGAGCATCTTGTCGCCAGGTTTCAGGAAAGCGAAGTAGCACGCCATGTTCGCGCCGGAGCCGGAGTGTGGTTGGACGTTGGCGTGTTCTGCGCCAAAGAGCTGCTTGGCGCGCTCAATGGCCAGCGTCTCGACCACGTCCACGTGCTCACAGCCGCCATACCAGCGCTTGCCGGGGTAGCCCTCTGCGTATTTGTTCGTGAGCACGCTGCCCTGCGCTTCCATGACGGCGGGGCTGGTGAAGTTCTCGCTGGCGATCAACTCGATGTTTTCCTGCTGGCGCTGACGCTCTTTGGCGATGGTTTCAGCGACGGCGGGATCCACCGCCGACAAACGCAATCCAGTGTGCTGTTCCATTTTGTTGACTCTCCGTTCGTGACGCCCGCCCTCAAACTCTGCAGCGAGAAACGCGTCCAATATTTTTTTCCCCTCTTCGAGCGAGGTTTGTTTCTGGCCGAGGCACAGAACGTTTGCATCGTTATGCTGCCGAGTAACAGTAGCCATATCCTCCGAGAATACCAGCGCGGCACGAACGCCCGGCACCTTATTGGCCGTGATACTCATGCCTATGCCTGACGAACAGCAGAGCAGCCCGAAGTCCCCGTTGCCCTCGGCGACCTGCTGTGCGACCAGCTTCGCATAGTCGGGATAATCCGTGGACTCGGCCGAGTTGGTGCCGAAGTCCACGACGCGCACGTGGCGCTGCTCCAGGTGGCGTTTCAGCGCCTCCTTTAGCTGAAAGCCGCCGTGATCTGCGCCTAAAGCGAACGTGATCGCGCGACCGCTGCCGGGCACGTCGCCTGCTCGCTCCACAAATCGCAGCATGGACTCAATCCCCTGCTCAATCTGGTCGCGGCAGTTGAGATATACGTCGAGGTTGCCGCCAATTGGATCGGCGATGTCCTTCTCCCAAAAGTCCAGCGTCTCGTCGAATTCACGTAGCACGAAAGTTTTTTCCTCCGCTTGCGGGTACAGCAGCGTGACTGCCTCGACATGCCCACGCGTCATGCCAAAGATATAATCGGCCTCCTGCACCAGCGCGCCGTTGAGCATGCGGCTGCGCTGGCCGGCGATATCAATACCCAGTTGTTTGAGAGCAGTGATGGCATGTGCGCTGGGTGTCTGGCCGTTGATCGCGCCAACGCCGGCAGAGAGTCCGCGGAAGTCGCCTTTGCCCTTCACGGCATGGCGGAACAGACCCTCCGCCATCGGACTACGACAGATGTTTCCGGTGCAAACAAACAGGATGGTTTTAGTGCGCGCCAAGCAGTAGAAAGATGGCGGGCTTGCCGCGCGAGCGTCAACGGGAATTCCGGCGCGTGCGTTGTTTTGCTTTCTCGCACTGTGTCTGACGCGATATCAGTTAAGCAATCTTTTCGGTTGCCTCGCTGTTTTTCTGCACCAGATTTAGAGGCATCATTCGCGAAGTTGATAGCTCGGTCATTTTCCTTTTCGACAACAACGTCTTCTAAATTTTTAAAGTTGTGAACGCAGATGAGCAAGAAAAAGACCTCTGTAAACACCCTCTGATTTTTCAGGTGTCTTAGCCTCGCGCACATAGTTCACAGAAGGGCTTCGCACACATAGGCGCGTCTTTCGTTGAAGGTCCACATGCTTGACTTGTCGAACAGCTTCATGACGGTGTTGAAAATTCGGGCTTCCCAAGAACGACACCTTCGGCTTTTTTCGGCTGCCGGTTTGGCAGGTCACCAAACCCCAGGCTGAGTTGTATGGCGTTTCGTTATCCAAAGCACTATGACGTGATCGTGGTTGGGGCTGGACATGCTGGCGTGGAAGCTGCGTTGGCCGCTGCGCGAATGGGCGCGCAGACCCTGCTGTTAACCATCAACCTTGATACCATCGGACAAATGTCCTGCAACCCAGCCATCGGTGGTTTGGCTAAAGGGCACTTGGCGCGGGAAATTGATGCCCTTGGAGGTGAAATGGGCCGGAACACGGACATGACCGGCTTGCAGTTTCGCATGTTGAACCGAAAGAAGGGGTCAAGCGTTTGGGCACCGCGGGCACAATGTGATAAGAAGGCTTACCAGTTCAGGCTCAAGTGGTTATGTGAAAGGCAACCAAATTTGGATTGTCATCAAGGACAGACCATGAAGCTTCTTCACAAGGACGGTCTCGTGCTTGGTGTAGAGACCTCACTTGAAGTGCAATATATTGGCAGTACGGTAGTTATAACAACAGGCACTTTTTTGCGGGGCCTCATGCACGTCGGTGCGAATCAACAAGCAGGTGGTCGCGCCGGTGAATCGGCTGCTACCGGATTATCTGTATCGTTACAGGAAATCGGAATAGCCTTGGGAAGGCTCAAAACTGGCACTCCTCCCCGCCTGGTTCGTAATTCCATCGACTTCACGAAACTCGAAGTTCAGCCGGGAGATGAACCGATTCCTTGGTTCAGTTTTTGGAAAGAAGAATTGTGGAGTGAGTCAGAGTTGTTCCATGTGGAACAGAAATCAGCCAGAGTGAGTAAGGATTTTGATTTGCAGCCATCCTGCCGTTATCCGCCTGGTTCAATTCTTGGTCGAGCTGGTGGTCAGTTACCTTGCCATATTACATGGACAACGGATCGAACGGCACAGATAGTTCGGGCCAATCTGCACAAGTCGCCAATGTACTCGGGTGTCATCGAAGGCGTTGGTCCGCGTTACTGTCCGAGCATCGAAGATAAAATCGTCAAGTTCCCCGACAAAGAGCGACAGCAAATTTACCTGGAACCGGAAGGCATCGCCACGGATGAGATTTATGTCAACGGATTCTCCACTTGCTTGCCGTTCGAAGTTCAATATGAATTGGTTCGAACCATTCTTGGCTGCGAGCGGGCAGAGATCATGCGTCCGGCCTATGCGGTCGAGTACGACTTCGCTTTTCCAACGCAACTGCTGCTGAGCTTGGAAAGCAAAGCTTGTCGCAATCTTTTCTTAGCCGGCCAGATTAACGGCACATCTGGGTACGAGGAAGCGGGTGCTCAAGGCTTGCTGGCTGGCATCAACGCAGCGCTCCAGGTGCAAGGCCGGCAGCCCATTGTCCTGAGGCGTGATCAGGCTTACATAGGAGTCTTGATAGACGACCTTGTGACGAAGGGGACCGTTGAACCTTACCGCATGT
>Ga0194132_10003179_pt1 | contig 29661 bp, 40 predicted proteins | sample TA2KigOf80mmetaG_FD_148612 | JGI IMG/M metagenome (GOLD analysis project Ga0194132, IMG submission 148612) | Freshwater microbial communities from Lake Tanganyika, Tanzania - TA2015054 Kigoma Offshore 80m | ecosystem: Environmental > Aquatic > Freshwater > Lake | place: Tanzania: Lake...
TGTAAGAACAGATATTGCACTCTTAATAGATGCTTGGGAGCATGCATGGAGTTTGGATTATCAAGCAGATAAAGATCAATATTTAGACAATATCTGGCGCATCATCAATTGGGAAATAGTTAATGAACGCATAGGAGTGATCTCATGACCATGCAAATGACAGAATCAGCCGTAAGCAGGCTTAAAAATATCCTGGCAGAAGAGAAGAATCCCAGTCTAAAACTGCGGGTATTTGTGCAAGGAGGCGGATGTTCAGGTATGAAATACGGATTTACGCTGGACGAAGAACAAAATCAAGATGACTTTGATTTTGATTACAGCGGTGTAAAAGTATTGGTGGATTCAATGAGCTGGAATTACCTACAGGGATCTGAAATCGATTTTAAAAACGATGACATGGGCGAAAGCTTTGTGATCAGCAATCCCAATGTTCAAACAACCTGTGGTTGCGGATCTAGTTTTAACCCCTATTAGCTGCTACCTTTCCGGTAAATACTGTGACCTTAAGGACACAGTGAAATGTCTTATACCGGAAATATCCAACAGGAGATTGGCTACGGAAGTGTCGCTAATGACGGAACGGGCGATCCTTTACGTACAGCATTTGTAAAAACAGATGATAATTTTGATGCAATCTGGTATACAGGACCAGTGGGATCCAACGTGCGTATCCAAAACAACGTGGTTTCCACGATGCAAACTAATCAAGATCTGGTGCTTACTGCCAACGGCACTGCTAATGTTAAAATCAATAACAATATTGTACCCGGAACCAATAACACATACTATTTAGGCAACAACGCTAACCGTTGGTATGGTGCCTACATTGGCCCGGCCGGTATTGTAGTAAGTGGCAATGTCACGGGCAACAATGTCAATTCTACCACCAGTGTTAGACTTCCTGTATTTGCCAACACCACGGTGAGAGATTCCTCTATAGCCAGCCCATTACCGGGCATGATTATTTTTGTCACAGGCACAGGACTACAGGTGCGTGGTGCTACTGCTTGGAACACAGTGTCAGGAACAGCAACCTAAGCCAAAGCAAAACTCGCTAAATACTCCAAAGCGAGGTAAATGATGGCTATTCAAGTTATAAACGTAGGTTTAAGCCCAAATGATGGCACGGGCGATTCCATACGTGCCGCATACCAGAAATGCAACACCAATTTCTCTCTGCTTAACAGTAGGTTTCGACCCAGCATACCAGATTCGCCACTAGGCAACCCTGGAGATACCGCTGGTATGTATGCAGCCACCGCTGAATATCTATACTACTGTTTCCAAGATTACGATGGATCTAGTGAAATTTGGCGCCGAATTGCAGGGAGCTCGTTCGAATAATGGCACAACCACAATGGATCACTCCTGCAGGCGATCTTGGCACTGTGGCCGAAGGATTGTTTTTCACCGTCCCAGTGGTGGCGGTTGATCCTGATGGTGGCCTAGTTAAATATAGACTGATTGCCGGCCGTCTGCCAGCAGGTGTGCAAGTAAAAGTGGATGGTTCAGTAGAAGGCGTACCATTGGCTTATGCCATTGTACGTGGCACACCCACGGAAGTATCAGAAAATATCACAAGTCGCTTTGCAGTGCGAGCATACATTGAAGGACTCAATGGACAAGTACGACTGGCCGATCGCACATTTCAAATCACAGTTACTGGTCAAGACCTACCAAAGTTTGTTACTCCAGCTGGCAACATTGGTTTTTTTTATGATGGTGATCCTGTAAATTTCCAAATAAAGTTTACAGATGAAGATCCCGGCGACATAGCGACCGCAAGTTTAGAGGATGGCGAGTTGCCACCTGGCCTATCAATAAATGCAGCAGGATTGATTTCAGGATACATTGATCCAATAGCATCATTGCCCGACACTGCCATTGCGGGTTTTGATCGTACAGGCACTGCATGGGACCAATTTCCTTTTGATTTTTCTTCGCGTTCAGCCAGTAAAAATTATGAATTTACTGTACAGTTATCTGACGGAAAAGATAGAGTGCAACGAACTTTTACAATGTTTGTGGTATCTCGTGACAGTCTCAGTGCGGATCTAATAGAATTTTTTGCAGATAATCCATTTCTTACGGCCGATGTTACGCCCACGCGCACACCGGTGTTACTAACACCGCCTGGAGATCTTGGTCGTGTGCGCGCCAATAATTTTTTTGCTTTTCGGTTTCGTGCCATAGACTTGGATGGTGACCCTATCGAATTTAGTATCACCACTGGTGCTGGCGTTGGCTATGATGAAACCCCATTTGACGAATTAGGTATAGGATTTGACCGCGGAGCATTTAGTCTGCCGCCAGGTTTAACTATAAATCCTAACACTGGTATTTTCTCTGGTTACATACCAGATCAAGGTGCTACAGAATACACATATAAATTTGGCATCCAGGTCAAAAAAGCCAATGCACCCACGTTTATATCACCATTAACTTTCTTTACCATTACCATTATAGGTCAAGTTGACACTGAAGTGACCTGGCTAACTAATCCTGATCTTGGAATTATACGCAATGGCGATCCATCAATCTTGTACGTGTCAGCTACCAACCGTGGTGGTCGTGTCTTGCAATATCGCTTGGCGTCTGGAACAGACAGCAAATTACCCCAAGGACTGACCTTGCAGTCATCAGGCAATATCACGGGTCGTGTGAGTTTCAATACCTTTGCCATAGACAAAGGTCGCACAACTTTTGATAAAAAAATACAGACCCGTTTGCAAAAGATTCCTACCACCTTTGATCTCAAGTTTAATTTTACAGTCAATGCCTTCAGCAGCGAGACTGAAGAAGTAGGGTATGGAGTTAGTACTATCTCGGTCATTAATGGTGGATCGGGATACAGCACACAACCCACCATAACAATTTCTGCACCGCCTAGCACTATCAATGCCATGCAGGCCACGGCCGGTGTGGCCACCATAGTAAGTGGTGTGATTACGTCTATTGCTATAGGTAATCCAGGTCGTGGATACACATCTGCACCCACTGTGACTATTACCGGTGGTGGTGGCACCGGAGCCACGGCAACGACTCGGATTATAGAAGTTGAACTGTCCAACGCTGTGAGCGTGTTTCGTAGATTTACTGTGACTGTGGATCGTTACTTTAACGAACCCTATGAAAGTCTCTACATTCAGGCCATGCCCAAAGAAGAAGATCGTGCCTTGTTTAATAGTCTCATGCTAAACCAAGACATCATGTCTGTAGATTTAATATATCGTGCTGATGATCCCAACTTTGGTCTAGCTCGTAACATCATATACCAGCATGCTCTTGGTTTGACCAGTTCCAGCCTAGAAAAGTATGTGGATGCTTTAGAACTTAATCATTTCCGCAAACAGCTGGTGTTAGGCGAAATAAAAGTGGCACAAGCACGTTTGACCACAACTGGTCCAGTGGTTTACGAAGTGGTCTACAGTGAGATACAAGACAGTGGCGTGAATGAAAAAGGTCAAAGCCCACCGCAATCAGTGTCGGTGGCCTTTCCTTTTATTGATCAATCTGACGGTTCTTCGATGGTATCAAAGGTTTTTCCCAACAGTTTGATTAACATGCGCAATCAAGTGATTGACACTGTGGGTCAATATGATCCAGCATTACCACTGTGGATGACCAGTAAACAAAATTCCGGTCAAATATTAGGTTTTACCAAGGCTTTTGTTTTGGCCTACTGTAAAGCTGGTAAAGGTGCACAGTTGGCCTATAATATTCACACCCGTTTCAACCAAAAATTAAATCTCATTAACTTTGAGGTTGATCGATTGATCTTGGATCGCCAACCCAGCAAGAACTGGAATCCAGTGACCAAATCATGGATTCCAAGTCCATCGCAGAGCACCAGTTTTGACCGTAATGCTCGACCCAGCAACATTGTGCTTAGAGGCAATGTGGATTATGCCACACAGCTGGCTTACAGCTCGATCAACAATCAAACATTGGATCGCATTGCTGCCTTGGGTGGCATTGATGGTGATATTGGTTTACAACTTGATAATCGCACAGTGATTTTTCAAAAACAGGAAGACTGGACTGAACCTGTATACCTAACTGAAGATGAAGCTTGGACCAGTTACACCAGCACCTATGATCAAGAGCCTTGGGACGATACTGCACTGGATCCCAGCACCTTAATCACTGGCGCGGCCAATAGACTGGCACGATACAGGATGAACATTGTAAATGACCGTATAACATTGACTTTGATAGAAACTTACACCACAAATGATTCATTGTTAGTTACCCGGGGCAATACATTTGCAAAGGCCGAACTGTATCTACCAGGAACACCTACTTTTGGTCTAACCAGGGTAACTTGGAGTACGATTCCGGAGCCAGCAGGAGCCGAAACATTCTTTGACGGTCGCAGCACAGTGTTTATTGTGCCTGCAGATGCCCCGGGATTTACCGATCAATACAACAAGTATCTACTGTTTCCCAAGATCAACATATTGGGTGGCGCACCACCTTCACCCGATCCTATACCACAACCAGCTAGCGGAGTGCCGTGGATTAATACAGCTGGTGCCATTGTTCCATGGACAAATCAAGCGGGTGCGAACGTAAATTGGGTCAATCAAGGTACCCCATAAATATAACAATCGAGAACAAACATGTCCGTACCCCATCAATTTGCCAATGCCACAGGAAATATTAATCTAGTTAAACTGGATCAAAACTTCGATGCCTTGGGCAATTTCAGTCAAACCGCACAGACAGTGATTGCCAATGCCCAACCCAATGTTGCCAGTGTGGGCACTTTGGTCAAACTCGATGTCACGGGAAATATACGCAGTCTGAGCGGTTATATCCTAGGTGATGGACGTTATCTTACCAACTTACCCACGGCCAACATTAACTATGGCGATGCCAATGTTCTAGCCCTCTTGCCCGCTTACGTAGGCAATCTAAATCCCAGCATAATCACGGCCGGCAATGTGAATGGTGGCAATCTCACAATCCAGAACACAACAACTCTTGTTGGCCCAGTAACAGCACAGCAAATGCTAACGGTATATGCCAATGTCAACAGCTACGGTATTGTAGTTGGAAAAGATTTTATAACCGCGACCGGTAATGCAAATGTTGTCAACGTCAATGCCACTAATGTTTCAACAACGAGTTTGTCTGCTACAGGTTTGGTTACCGTGGGTACATTGGTTCCCAATGTGATCACAGGCAATGGCAACATATTTGCCCATTCAATCACCGCCAATGCCAATCTTGCTGTGGGCGGCCGTATCACTTGTAACAATGTTGTTATAGCCAATCAAGGGTTCAGCACCAATGCTAACCTCATTGCTGGCAATGCAGCCGTAGCTGGAAACACTACTTCGGCCAACGTAACTGCCAGTGGCAATGTTAGTGGTATAGGAGCAGTGTTTTCGGGAAATGTTTCGGCCAACTATTTTATAGGCGATGGCAGCAAACTTATTAACATTGGAGAAGCCAGCTATGGTAATTCCAATGTGCGAGCTTTGGGCAATGCCGGCTGGGGAGGCAACATTATTCCTGCTGCCGATTCTGTGTACAGTTTGGGCAATGTTGACATGACCTGGAGCAGTCTCTCTGTGCAAAGCATCACATGCAACGGGTCGATGTCAACAGACACTATTAATCTAGGTACGCAGGGCACTATTAGCCTATTTAACATAGGCGGCGATTTGGCATATGACGCATTTCCCAGTAATTTTCGCCCCATGAACCATGAAATGAATGATTTGGGAACCATTTTTTCGCGTTGGCGAAACATATGGGGCAAAACGTTCAGGGGAGATCATGCATTATTTACGAGCGACTTAACTACTGGTACCATGATTGCAACTCAAATCAGTGCCACAGGCAATATCGCAGCGCAGTATTTACAAGTAACTACTAAAACTATTGCCGATGCCAGAGGTATAGCGGGTCAAGCCGGACAAATGATTTCACTGAGTGACAGCGTTCCAAACGGTAAGTTTGCATATTGGGATACTACAAACAATCGCTGGAGTTATTTTAAAGATGATTCTGCAGTGTAACCCTAAGCTAAATACACCTATTAAATAGGACGGAAAGATGGCATCCAATATAAACCCAAACAACATTGATACAACGTACCCGGTAGCTGGTCAAGACAACGATTCGCAGGGTTTCCGCGACAACTTTACCAATATTAAAAACAACTTTCAGTTTGCAGAAACGGAAATTGATGATCTGCAGGCCAAAGCCATTTTTAAAGCGGCGCTCACGGGCACTACACTGAACAACGACATGAGTGGTGCATTGTTGGTCAATGCCAAACTGCAAGGCACACGTCACACACGCGATGTGCCTGCAACCACAACAGGTAATATCACAGTGGATTTTCCAACCGCAAATTACCACAAGATCAGCCAGCTCACTGGCAATATCAACCTGGGTTTCTCCAACATTCCATCGGCTGGCAACTTTGCAGAGTGGACAGTGCAAATAGTGCAACCATCCTCACCTTACACTGTAACGCTTCCTTCGGCCGTGAGTATAGGTAATACCACGCTGCAAGGTTGCGATGCCAATAATGTGGTCAGCTACAGCACTGGCGGTACCTTTGGATTGAAATTTTCAACTTCAGATGGTGGCAGCACCATAGCAGTGGAAGATCTCAGCCGCAACACCACTGGCCTAACATTTCAAACAACCATTGACACACTGACCAGCAACGCCAACCTGAGCTTGGCCACAGCCACTTCGGTAATTAACAAAAGCGGTTCTTGGGTTGGTAATGTGGGCAATGCCACCGTAGGTCAAATCAAGACAGTGATATGTGCCAATTCTGCACCGGGTACACAAGTGCTGACAGTACCAGCCGCGGGATGGAAAAATGGTGCTGCTGGCAATGTGACCTTTAACGGACAAGGTCAATCAATCGTACTCAATTATGTGGCAAATGCTTGGTGGTGTACCGGCTTAGGAGCAGATGTCAGCGACAATCATCCTACATTGGCTTAACCAAATGTGTTGACAAGTGCGCTGCTCCGTGCTAACATAGTATGGGGCATAGGGATTTTATGTCAATCGATCTTAATCGATATCAAGATTTTGTAGCAAGAATTACCAGCAATGCCAGTAATGAACTAACCACGTTCACGGATACCTGCGATAGGTTGGATTCCATGCGACATGGCCCCAAAATCAACGTACCATTGTTGTTGACGGGGGCCTTGGGTCTAGCTGCCGAATGCGGAGAATTCTGCGAGATACCAAAAAAGATTTTTTTTCAAGGCAAACCGCTAGATGAAGAATCTGTATTGCATATGAAACGTGAACTGGGTGATATTATTTGGTATTGGATCAACGCCTGTCGTGCCTTGAACCTTGATCCCAACGATGTAATCGCAGAAAATGTGCGCAAACTACAGAGCCGTTATCCCGGGGGCAGTTTTGATTTGCACCATTCAGAAAATAGACGACCTGGAGACCTCTAATGGAACATCCATTGATAGGTAAAATTGATAATCTCACGGCCGAACAGCTCACTGATAACATTAACAAACTGTATAAAAAACTTGCCATAGCCATTAGAACCAACAACAATGGTTACCTGTGCCATCAAATACGCATGGCCATTGAAAGCTACGCCAACAAGCTAAAGGAGTTACAGACCAAGGCATGGGAAGAATCCACACAAAATTTCAAAGATAAAATCAATATTTCATGAATGTAAAATTAGAATATCCAGGAGATTTTTTGGCCGCAAGCTATCACAATGACAAAGTGCTGATGAATTCTTATACAGTGCGATGTGAGATGATGACCAATACTCGGAGCAGTCGTGAACAAAACATTGCACTGGAAAGACTAAAATATATTTTGTATATGCAAATGCAAAATTCTGTGTTTGTGGATCACAAGGAAAAAGTTGCTACAAAACGTCTAGAAGTTGCAGGTTTTCGTCCCATCATTGTTCCCGCACCACCGGTTGACCAAATCATTGGTATGATGCTGTACTCCAAATTAGATGCTGTGATGGAGGACAGGATCAACGTGACACAACTGAGACTAAATTCTCTGTTGGGTGAAAACATGATTTACTTCCAAAAAGAAAGCGAAACCTTGGGCCCGTTTCAACAAAAAGGTTGGTGGAACAGTCCTGATCCTGTGTGCAGTGACAATAAAAGTGGTGGCAAAGTAGTCAGTATCCGAGGCACAACAACTTGGCAACTGCTGGAACTAGATTGGGATGATCCCAAACCCGATCCACAAAAAGGCAATACAGTGGTAGCATTTCGCAAAGATGAAGACAAATAAGTTTGGTGAACAGATATACAGTCAAGATGATGTGTGCGATCTCTTGATGCAAGGACACAATCATGCAGTGTTTGAAGGCATGTTGGTGGACAAAATCAATGTTGAAAACATGGCACAAATCTTGGAACAGGTTCCGGCTTTTGTTGAATATGATACTGCGGCTCGCGAGGATCTCACACAAGAAACCTTTGATCATCGTTGTCAAGCAGTTTGGCACATGCCAGTCGAATACCAACAGTTGGACATAGCAGCACATGTGTTATCGTTATGTCATACCGATGATGAACTGCAAAGAGTGGGCCAAGAGCTTTTGCAGTATCAAGAACGCAATTTGTTCAATTTGCTGCGATACTTGAAATACTTGGTGGATGTCATGCGAAAAAACCATGTGATTTGGGGGGTGGGTCGTGGATCCTCAGTGGCCAGTTATGTGCTGTATCTATTGGGAGTGCATCGCATAGATTCTATCTACTATGATTTAGACCTTAGAGAGTTTTTGCGTTAAATAAACAAAATAGGAGTGTCGATATGACCAAAAAAATTTATAGAACAGCTATGGGTAAAATGGTTGATCTTGGAGCCATTCAATTGCAAAACGAAAATGTGCGGGCAGTTGGTAACATGAAAGTCAATGCTCGTGGAGATTTAGTGGATCACACAAACAATCCTGTAGTTCGAAGAAATACGCAGGTAGCCAAACAATACAGTCGTCAAATTACCAATGTCAGTGATGAACCAGTTGGTACCGGCCGCCACCATGTACAAGCTAAGACCGGTAAGGTGCAGCCTGTAACTGAACCTGTGGTAGAAACAGCATCAGTTGAGCCCGCGGCTCCAGCAACTGTGGCCAGCGAACATAGCAATGAGGGTGGTTTGGCTGCTGCTATTGCCAAAGCTCGACAAGTCAAACAAGAGCTGGCAAAAACACCTAGACAGCAGATCCAAGACACACCGGGAGTGGTCAAAATCTAAATGGAAACTAAAACTGCATTTACACCCAAACGAATCCACAGTATCAAGGCCCTGCGAGATTCGGTTATCGTTTGTGACATGAAGTTTACAGGTCGCCAACTCAGCAGTGGCATTGCTTTGCTGGATGATAACGGCAAAGCAGATGGTATTAGACCTCGTTGGGGTCAGGTGTATGAAGTCGGTCCCAAACAACAGGATGTCAAACCTGGTCAGTGGGTGTGCGTGGCCCATGGTCGTTGGACCCGAGGGCTAGAAATTGAAGATGATGAGGGTACCAAAACCATACGCAAGATTGATCCCAAAGATATCCTGCTGGTCAGTGACCAATATCCGGGATTAGATGATACAATTTCAGATGCCATCAGCGGCAGCTAATTGTAATGTCACGCAAAATAACCACTGAAAGCATAGAAAAAACACAACGCTGGTCAGAGATTATCGCTCCCACACTGCCTGAAACTCTACGCAGATTGCGAGAGCTGCAACGACGGGAAGAAGAATTGCAGGTTCAAGCCTGTCTCAAAAACGAATATTACGATCTTGATGATGAGCAAGAGTGGGATTTGAGTTGATCAACACAAGATAAAAATTGACACTCCGTTTTAAATCTGTTATACTGCAAATATATGAAAAAATTATGGGCTGAGGCATATCGTCCAACCCAACTTGCAGACTATGTGTTCTGCGATTCGGCGCAACAACAACAAGTACAGGCCTGGATTGACAGTGGCGCCATACCACATCTATTGTTTTCTGGGGCACCGGGGGTGGGTAAGACCACTCTAGCTCGAATTCTTATTTCGGCTCTGAAGATTGACAATTATGATGTGCTGGAAATCAACGCCAGCAGAGAAAACTCTGTAGATAACATCCGTGATCGTATTACTGGATTTGCGCAAACCATACCATTTGGTGAGTTCAAGGTGATTCTACTGGATGAGGCAGATTATATTTCGCACCAAGGACAAGCAGCTTTACGTGGTGTAATGGAGACTTATCATACCACAGCGAGATTTATCTTGACCTGCAACTATCCCAATCGTGTGATCCCAGCATTGCACAGTAGATGCCAAGGTTTTCATATCGACAAAGTAGATGTGACAGAATTTACTGCCCGAATGGCCACGGTACTAGTTGCTGAAGATGTTAAATTTGATCTTGACACCCTTGATACCTATGTAAAAGCCACCTATCCTGACCTGCGCAAGTGTTTGAACATGTGTCAAATGAATTCAGTGTCTGGCACACTGATTACCCCCAAGGGCGATGAAGGTGGGGTCAGAGAATGGAAATTAAACGTGGTACAGTTGTTCAAGGCCGGGCAGGTGGAGGACGCGCGGCGACTGCTGTGTGCCAATGTTCGACCCGACGAGATGGAAGCAGTGTTTCGCTGGATGTATGACAATTTAGATCTTTGGCACACAGACGTCAACAAACAAGATCAAGCCATCGTGATAATTCGAGACGGCATAGCCAGAATTCCACTGGTAGCTGATCAAGAAATCAATCTCTCTGCTACACTCATTGAACTGGCTAATTTAAATTGTGACTGATTTTAACAGTTCTAAATCGCACAAAAAATCGCATAACCGTAAAAATAAATTATGAGATATTTCATTGTGTATTATTTTCAAAAAGCCAATGGCAAGTTAGATGAAAATGCCACTATAGCCAAACAGGTAAAAACTAGAGATATACAATCAGCGGCCGTGATCTTAGATTTCAAAGAATGCAAAGTGGTCAAGGCCAGCCTAAGAGATACAGTGGTACCTCGAGATTTCCAGCGCATTGCAAAGTTTTATCATAAACACTATCCTCACATTATTGAAAGTTTGTTCAAAGAAAACGGTTATGAAGTCACGGTGGAAAAACCTAAATCGCCTGATCCTAGTTGATTGTGATGGGGTGCTCCTGGACTGGGAGTGGGCATTCAATGTGTGGATACAACAACATGGATTTGAACCACGGTCTGATGCCAAGCTGCATTATGACATGGGCATACGGTATGGTGTATCCAAAGAGCAAATACGCAAGCTCATAAAAATATTCAATGAATCAGCGTCAATTGGATTCCTTCCAGCTTTAAGAGATTCGGTATATTATGCCAAACGCTTGCACGAAGAACATGGGTACAGGTTTCATTGCATTACCAGTCTCAGCCGAGATGAGAATGCTCAAAAACTACGCGAGATGAATCTGCACAAGATCTATGGCGCCACGGCATTTGAACGCATAGTGTGTTTGGACACCGGCGCCAACAAAGATGAAGCCTTAGAAGAATATGAAGGCACCGGATGCTGGTGGATCGAGGATAAACCTGAAAATGTTCTAGCGGGATGGCGCTTGGGATTACGTCCCATGTTGCTGGAACATGGACACAACATGAACTATGTTCATCCCGATGTATACCTAGCTAAAAATTGGAAAGATATTTTTTATAAAATTACCGGAGATTCTTAACGGATCCACTCAGCGTAGAGCCGTACCACTTTATTATTGGTCTCAGTTTGTGGATTGATTTGTCTAAAATCGTAACGCTCTGCATAGTTTTCCAATATCCTATGGCTCCAAGGAAAAAATGGTATTCCTTGGCATTTCTCTGATGCATGATCTCTACGGCCCGGGTTGAGACGCCAATAAACTCTGCTATGGGGTTTCAAACAAGATACTATTTTGTCTATTTGCCGGGTTATGACCTCTTCTGTACCAAAATTGATGCTGCCTAGACAAGTGGCCACATCAAACAATTTTGTTGGTTGGAATTCTTCTATGGTACATACTATGTCGGCTTCATCCATGGCTGGATCTACTCCGATCACATTCTTTACAAGTCCTTTGAAGGGATTGTGACCACAACCGACGTCTAACAACCACTCATGCGGTTGTATTTTTGCTGCTATTATTTTGTATCCGCTATGTGTATACGCATCAAGGCTGGGTTTCCAGTAATTTCTAAAATAATCATTGAGGTATTGTTGATCATGAAACATGATATCGTAGTTTATGTGAAATGGTTTAGTGCAGTAATAATACTTATAGCCATGATACTCCATGTGCTAGGAATCACACCATGGAATTCTCTATTACAGCTGATAGGTGCAGCTGGCTGGGTTTATGTAGGATGGAAATGGAACGAAAAAGCCATCATCTTGAATTTTCTTCCACAGTTCGCTATAATAATACCGGGTTTGATATATCTTTATTTGAAATAGGACTAAAAATGCTACCAGACAAAATATTCATGATTGGTGCCCCAGGATCTCGGTGGTCAGGGATCGCACAAAATATCGAAGACAATATCGCAGGATTCAATGTCAGCGACCGATCTCCTGATAGAACTTATGTACATCATAACTTTAGTGGACATGTGGGTACCTATTTTGGCACAGGTTGGGAATACAGCACAGACCTCAATGAATCAAATATCAATGCTCCTTATCCAGATTTATCTGGTACTCGAATACTGAAAAGTCACGAATGGGCATATTGTCTCGATGACATCAAAGAAAAGTATCCGACTTCTTGGATTTTTTTAGTTTTTCGCCCTGATATGAGCTGTTACAGTTGGTGGCACGAAGCAGGAGGGTTTACCATCAAATATCCCGATTATATTCCTTATTATCGAGACAGTGCCAATATGTTATGTGAAATAGTAAAACAGAATCAAGCCATCATGAAATTTGCACAAAAATATGATCTTTCTTGGCGACACATTTCCGGGACTTGGATACAAGAAAATTTTGGTCAATATGTAGAGCCTAGCCGTCGTGATCCTGACACACTTGTAACTATATTCAAACCATGATAGAATACGCAGTCTGGTGCCTGCTGGGCACGTTCTATGGAGTACTGATAGGCATCGTGCCCATGGCCGGCGCTACCACTGGTCTCCTCACGGTTTTCGGGCTGGCAGATCAGTTCCTGGGTAATCCCTATCTCGGTATTGTCTTCATGACCAGCCTCGTGGCAGCTACCAGCACGGCAGATTCTTTTACTTCCATACTCACGGGCATACCGGGATCTAACACCACTGCCGCATCGGTGATTGACGGATATCCTATGGCCAAGCAAGGTGAGGCTGGACGTGCCATCGGTATCGCTCTCATGGACAGTACCATCAACGGCTTGTTCTGGGGTGCAGTGGCTTTTGGATTGATGCCTTTCTACAGCAAACTAGTCATGGTCTTTGGCATACCTGAGTTCATGGCATTCATGATCTTGAGCCTAGCCTGCGTGGGTTTCGTGGCTTCCAAGAACCCCACACTGTCAGTGATCAGCATAGGCATAGGTATATTCATTGGTCTCATAGGACAGGATCCAGCCACAGGTGCGCATAGATTGACATTTGGCTGGGATTATCTGGCCGCGGGTGTCAACATGATTCCGCTCATAGCTGGACTGTTCGCCGTGCCAGAACTGGTCAATGGGTTGACCAAACCCGTGGGTCGCCCTATGCCCATAGATGACTACTGGAACCAGCTGCGCCAGGGTTTCCGCGATTGCTGGCGCTATCGCCGAGACATGTTCCGTGGAGGCGCCATTGGATTTTTCACTGGACTTTTGCCCGGCATCGGTGGCACCATCGGGGACATAATGGCCTATGGCGCCACAGTGGCCAGATATCCCCAAGAGCGTTTTGGCAATGGTAACATCAAGGGACTGCTAGGCTGCGAAGGAGCTAACAATGCACAGAAACCGGCCAGCCTCATACCCACGGTGCTGTTTGGCATACCTGGTGCACCATTTGCCGCTATCATGATGGCAGTGTGCATGTATTTTGGCATGGAACTGGGTTCGCCACAACTGCTCAACGATTCTGCCTTTGCCTGGAGTTTAGGAGCATCGTTCCTGGTAGCCACCGTGATCTGTTTCGTGGTATGCATGTTTACCACACGCTGGATCGTCAGGATCCTGGAACTTCCATATTGGATCTATGCGATGCTTATCTTCTCAGTGATCGTCTGGAGCTGCCTGCAGTATTCAGGAACCTGGAATGATATCTACATCTTGGTCATTTGCAGTGCTCTGGGCCTGATCTGTACGCACTGGAAGTTTTCTCGACCGGCTATCTTGATCGCATATATATTGGCAGAGAAGTTGGAAAACTATTCTCAGCAAGCCTTGACACTCTATTCTTGGAGTGATCTACTGGGGAGACCCGTCTTTGTAGTGCTCATCACTGCGAGCGTCCTTGTCATATCTTGGAGCCTGCTACGCAAAAATCGTGGTATAGAATACACATAATTTATAGGAGAAACAAATGAAAAAGTTTATCGCACTCGTTGCGACTTGTCTGACCATGGCCACGGCACAGGCCGAGTATCGCATGATAGTGCCACAGGAAGCCGGTAACGGCACAGCAGTTTGGGCTGCCATCATAGCCCGGCATCTGGAAAAACAGCTAGGCGAACCCATCGTGATCCAGCATATCCCAGGAGCCAAGGACATACCAGGCTTCAATGAGTTCCATAACAAACTGCGCAATGATCCTAAGACCATCATGGTCAGCCACGGAGGTAATGGCATCGGTTATCTGGTAGACCGCGTGGACTACGATTACAAGTTTTATGATAGCATCGGAATGATGAATCTCAACATCGTGGTGGGCAAACACATAGGTAATCCCGCTGATGGAAAAGAACGCAAGGTACGGATCGCGGGTGCTTCAGGACAAGAAACCGATGGCATGGCCATCGCTATGTTGTTGTGCGGTAACCTCCCTACCATGCAGGCATATCTCGATTGTTGGAATCAAAAAGCAGTCTGGGTCAATGGCGTCAAAGGATCCGAGCGTCGGTTGGGATTCATGCGTAAAGAATTTGACGTGGCTAGAGAATCTGTGGTATCGTGGTTCAAATACTACACTGATCCCAAGGCCGGTGCAGAGATCTGGTTCCATCACGGTGTGTACGATCTCAAAACACGCCAACAGAAAGAAGATCCTAATTTTCCTGCTGGGTTGAGATTCGAACAACAATTCCGCAAGATACACGGCACAGAACCTGTCGGACCTTTGTATGAGGCCTACACATTGAGTCGCAACTTCCGCGATGTATTACAAAAAGCTCTGTGGGTCAACAAGGGCAATCCCAACACTGAAAAACTGCGTGCAGCTCTGGCCAAGATGATCACCGATCCAGAAGCGGCCAAGGCTCTAGAAGCTGATACTGGACGTTACGAGTGGATCATCGGTGATGCAGGCAACCAAGTGGTAGATCGCCTACGCGGTAATATCACAGAAAAGAAACTGCAAAACATGGTATGGTGGCACGAAAATGCCTACAAGTTTCCCAGTGTATACAAACCACACCTAGTGATCAAATAATGTCACTGAGTTCTTGGGAAAATTCTAAGGAAAAAAGTCAGTATCATTTTGATACTGACTTTATAGATCCTCGTTGGGATACGGCCATAGTGCTTGGCAGATTTGTGGGCGATTGGCATCAAGAATTACTACAGACTATGATTCAGAGCAAGCCTGTCAACTGGGAAACACGTGGGCATCGTAAAGATATGCCGGTCTGGGTCCAGCCCGATTTGATACAAGAAGAATATGATATCGAACACGCGGGTGCTAATCCAAAAATGACATTGGGACATTTGAACTATGATTTGCCTCCAGTATTCCAACGCATGGTGGATCTCTTTGCTTTAGATCATGTCATGAGTAGATTGCATGTACAGACGCTGGGCCAGGTATGGAACCTGCACATTGACAAATTAGAGAAATGGTGCCCGGAACATCCTGAGAAAGTTTTACGGGTTTTTATCCAACTCCAAGATTGGAAACCGGGACAGTTTTGGGAGTTTGGAAATTTTCATTGGAACCAATGGAAAGCAGGGGACATTGTCACCTTTGATTGGCAAAATGTTCCCCATTGTACTGCCAATGCTGGGTATGATCCAAGATGCACTTTGCAAGTCACTGGAGTCAGGACACCAGACACTGAGCATTTTTTACAGATGCTCAGTGTCTCTCGGGAGTATAAAGTTTAGTTATTCTTTATATAATTCTAGCACCGTATCAATGATTGGGTGACGTTGTATGTCCCGATTTCCCAATGCGCATACAGCTAGGCCATTTGCTGGTTTGACTTTCAGTCTCTCATAGAGATCCAGTAGGCCATTGTCACGCTTGTTTCGATCGGTCTGTTCAACGTCACCCGTTACCACTATTTTTGAACCCATGCCTATGCGGCTCAAAAGCATCTTCATCTGTCCTGGAGTGGCATTTTGCATCTCATCTCCAATGATCCAACTAGATTTGAAAGTACGTCCCCGCATGAAAGCCAAGGGGGAGATTTCTATGATCTGGTCTTCAATCATTTTGGCGATGTCTCGAGGTCCATAATATTCACGTAACACATCCAACAATGGCCTGGTCCAAGGCTCCATTTTTGAGATTAAATCTCCGGGCAGGAATCCATGGCGTTCATCCTCCACACCCACCGCAGGACGGGTTAAAATTATCCGTTCGCATTGACCTTGTTTGAGAGCCTTGATTGCGGCCAGCATGGCCAAATAGGTCTTGCCCGTTCCAGCAGGACCTACAACCACCACTATGTGTTGGCTGGGATCTAACAAGTTCACTACTAGGGTTTCTTGGTTGCGGCTTCTTGGCACCAGTTCTATGTGCCTACTTTGTTTGAGTGCTTGATTGAAGTTGATGGTATTTTCTTGGATATGATAACGTTTTTGTGCTTTCATTCCTCGTGCTCTGCTCAATGTAATTTCTCCTTTGTAAATGATGTGAAGTATCTCACGCAAATATTTAGGTGTCTGTACAAACACATATCACAACATACATTGAGCATTTTTCCGGTATAAGTATTAAGTTCCAGTGGTGTGCAGCGTTCTTGCCAATGAGCCTTCTCAACCATAAATAAATCAACATGGATGAAAAACTGTTTAAAAACAATCAAGATTACTGGATGGTAGCAGACAACATCCGTGATATCTATATGTCCGAAAACAGTCTGGCAAATCTCATGGATTTTGAGCGTGTGCTGGACGAACTAGATATCTACGCTTTTAAGAACTGGGATCTTGGCGAATTAGTGGACGGCCCTGACATAGGCAAATACACAGTGGCCTGCACATTCCTATGGCCTGAAAAACTCATGCCCGATCCCCGTGGCGGGGCAAGGCTGTTGCCTTTTGATTGCGATGTCAAATACAAAAAGACCAAAATGACAATTCCTGTCAAAATTAGCCAACCCGCTGATTTTAGGCCAGGTACACACAAGGCCAAGCTTGTTGAGAAAAACATATGGTTGGTAGAAATAGTTATACCCAAGCACTTGATGAATGACATCAAGACCGGTCATGTGGAATTGCTAGATCAAACAATTGATTTAGAAGAATTGGATCGAGCCTACGATCAAGATCTTGATAAACAACAGTATCAAAGTTTGGCCACCGCACAACAGTCTCAAGAACAAATGCAAGCACCCACACCAGGAGGTCCGCCCAGTGCCCCAGCTGTCTGAAGGTCTACAATATAAAGATCTCATGGGCATGATGAAGCCCACCATACACATCGATGAGTTTTCCAGCAAAATGGGCGATGATGATGAAATCTTGGTGGCATCTTTTTTTGTGCGTGATAAACAAGCTGCCACAGATATCATGAATTGGTTTGAAAAAGGCTATGATTGGGTGATAGATGCAGACGTTAGCCCGGGAGAGATCAAGCCCAATCGATACCTGGTGTATGTGGAAATGAAGCGTCGATCCAACGTCGGGCACAAAATCGATAAAATGCTCAATGACTTTTCTACACTTACCGAGTACGAAGATTCAGGTAGATGGATCATGCGATATCGTGACCAAGACACACCGTGGTCGGTAGAAGCATTTGACAGTCAAGTCCCCCGCTCACCAGCAGAATACCGTAAGAGCCTGGATCAAGATCTCAATGAAATGCGAACTGCTTCGGGACTGCCAACCAAACAGATCTATGAGCGCGAACCCGACATCAAAACAATACAAAGTGCAGCCGGCCTAATTTAATCTGCTACATACTCACATGTATACGAATATAGTGAGTTGTGGCGACAGTTTTTTTTACGGCAGCGATTTAAAAGATCCTGCGCACACCTGGCCCGCACTGATAGCTTGTGATTTGCAGAAATCCTATCAGTGCTATGCACAAGGTGGCGTAGGCAATCTTCACATACTCTGGCAGATTATAATGGCTCGGGCTAGGTATGAGAAAAATGCTGTGTATCTCATAAACTGGACATGGATAGATCGTTTTGATTATGAATACCGCATAATTGATAACTCTTGGCACACTGTACGCCCCAGTTTGGACAATACAGAGCATGATCATTTATACTATAAGCATTTCCACAACCAAGTAGTAGATCAGTTTCGTAATCTAATCTATGTATCTCAAGCCATTGAGTTGCTGGCCGGACATCGTTACATCATGACTTACATGGATCCTTTGTTGCTGGATACCGGGTATAATATACCTTTTTTTATTCGTGTGATACGGGATCGAGTAAAAGATAAATTAGCAACATTTCAAGGACAGACATTTCTTGAATGGAGCAAATCAAATCATCACGCTGTGAGTGAACATTGGCATCCATTGGAATCAGCGCATGCTGCAGCCAAAGATTATTGGCTAGAAAAGGTCAAACAATTGTGATCCACGGTCTCGATCTTTGGCTCATTCAATACAACCCTATATAAAGATCTGCAGCGCAAACAAACCAGCTGTTGGGCCTGCACGTATTTTGTGCTAAATATTGCACAAGGAACATTGTATGACTACGATTACCAAAGAACAATTGGCCCAACTAATCCCGGGCAATTCTTATCTTGATCAATGGTGTGATGCACTGAACAAAATCTTGCCTGACTATGGTATTGATACACCTCGGCGCGTGGCAGCATTTATTGCCCAGTGTGCCCATGAATCAGGCAATTTTCGATTTCTTAAAGAAAATCTCAACTATCGTGCAGCAAGTTTGCGTAAAACTTTTCCCAAATATTTTCTTGATGATGCGGTGGCAGCTACCTATGCCAACAAGCCTGAGATGATAGCCAATCGTGTGTATGCCAACAGGATGGGCAATGGTGACGAGGCATCCGGAGATGGTTGGCGCTACTGTGGACGCGGACTGATACAGCTCACAGGTCACGACAACTATGCTTTTTTTGCCGGCAGTCTAGACATGCCCATTGAAGAAGCTTCGCAGTATTTAGAAACCTTTGAAGGAGCCGTGCAAGGTGCATGCTTTTTCTGGGAATCCAACAATCTTAACCAGTGGGCCGATTGTGATGACATCGTCACCTTGACCAAACGTATCAATGGTGGAACCATTGGTTTAGAAGATCGTAAAAAACACTATGAACATGCCAAGCATGTGTTAAATGGCTGATTATGTGGCAAACTATGTGGCTGTTTAATCTCATACCAGACGCTGCCATGGTCTGGTTTATCAACATCTTGCTGATCAGCGGTGTGCTGGGCACAGTGGCAGGATTTTTTATCAAAATAATTCCTTTTGTCAATCGTTATCGTTTGCCGGTACAGATCATCAGTATCTGCGTGTTGGTGTTGGGAGTGTGGCTCAAGGGTGGACAAAGCGAACGTTTGATATGGCAGGCACGAGTGGCCGAAATGCAAGAAAAAATTGCAGCCGCAGAAGCCGAAGCCAAAAAAGTCACTGTCAAAGTAGAAACTAAAATCGTTGAGCGTATCCGCACAATAAAAGGAGAGACACAGACCATCGTGAAAGAAGTTCCCACAATTATCACCCGAGAAGTTGACGCCAAATGTGAAATTCCCCCTGGTGCCATTGAGTTGTTTAATCGTGCTGCCCGCGGCGCCAAGGAGCCAAACAAATGAAAACCATGGTGCTAGTTTTTACAATGGTATTCTTGGCAGGCTGTTCGCTGACTGTGCCGGTCAAACGGAATTTTCCCGAAGCACCGCCGACCTTGATGCAACCTGCAGACCCATTGAAAACTTTAGATCCCAATGATCCAAAACTCAGCAACGTCATTGAAACTTCTGTGGAAAACATGGGCACCTATCATGAGTTAGTTGAAAAATACAATGCTTGGCAAGAATGGTACCGGGCACAAAAAAAGATTTTTCAATAAAAGGAATGTAAACTTGCAAAAAACAACGGCAAAAATAAAAACAGAAGATTGGATGAATTCAAAGTGGCGACCCATGATGGGTTGGATGTACATGTTGGTGTGCATCTCCGACTTTGTGATATTTCCTGTGCTATGGAGTATCGTGCAAGTAATAGCCGGTGGGGAGGTCAAAAGTCAATGGAATCCTATAACCTTGCAAGGTGCCGGTCTGTTTCACATGGCCATGGGTGCTGTGTTGGGTTTGACTGCTTGGGGACGCACACAAGAAAAGATGACCGGCGCCAACAATGGTGGACTGGCGTTGTCAAATCCAACAGTTGGTGCATCGATTCACAGTTTTGGGTCAGTATCATCGGGAAGTACTACAATGAACCCTGTATCAAATTTGGACACAACCACAGTGGCTGTATCAAGACCCATGCCCAGCTTGGGGGGTTCAACACCGGTTGCCAGCGCCACAGGTAAACCAATGCCTGTACAGCCCACACAGCCGGAACTTTAAAAAAGGAGAAAACCATGTTAGAAACTTTATTTTGGTTATTGCTTGGAGCATTTATCGGTTGGAATTTCCCTCAACCAGACTTTGCCAAAACTCTCCAGGCCAAAATCATGTCTGTATTCAAAAGGTAAAAATTATGAATGTCGTTATATTTGTGGCAGGCTTGGCATTGTCGGCAGCATATCCAACCTATGCAGCTGAAGAAAAAAAGGTTCAGACCAAAAAAGTTTGTGTAAATGTCAAAGACAAACAAGGCAAGGTTGTGAAAGATTCCAAAACCGGTAAAGCCAAGCAGAATTGTCGTGTAGTCAAACAACACAACAAGCACAAAGGGACCAAAGTTCCTGAAAAGAAATAGCTTGCAACGAATGTAAAAAGGCAGTATAATTAAGTTATATTGCCTTTTTCTTTGTCATGACGGACTATTATCAAACACTGGGCATACCACGCAACGCCAGCGATGATGACATAAAACGTGCATATCGCAAAAAAGCCATGAAACATCACCCTGATCGCGGTGGTGACCAAGCACAATTTCAAGAATTGCAACAGGCCTATGCCATATTGGGGGATCCTGATAAGCGAAAGCAGTATGACAATCCCCAACCGCATGTGCGTATCAATATTAATGGCGATTCGTTCCATGCACAAGGTGCGCCATTTGATTTTAACAGCATCTTTGAAATGTTTGGCCAGCGCATGGGTCCAAAACAACAGAGAAATCAGCGCATCAGCATTTGGATTTCTCTAGACGCAGCAGTGTTGGGCGGTGCTAGAACCATAGCAGTGGGCACACCAAATGGAAACTCTACCATACAGATTAACATTCCAAAGGGCATACATGACAACGAAAATGTGCGTTATCAAGGGTTAGCACCTGGGGGCACGGATCTTGTAATAAACTTCCGTGTGCATTTGCATCCAGTCTGGCACAGAGAAGGACTGGATTTATGGTGCGAACAACAAGTGAATTTTTGGCAACTAATCACAGGTGATAGCATCACAGTCATTGACATCCTAGGCAATTCCCTGCAATTAAATGTACCTCCACGTTGTCGTCCGGGCACTGTGCTTAGAGCACGTGGGCGTGGCATAGCCAGGGATGGGCATAACACAGGTGATTTGCTGATAAGGCTGCAGGCCACCATGCCCGATGAAATACCACAGGAAATACTCGAAATTTTAGAGCAAAAACGTCAAAATAAATAATACAATGAAACTCACAAACAAAGTGCTCTATAGACCAGCAAAGGTTTTTGAGGATTTTGACCAAACAACCAAGAATTCTTTCATGGTTGATCAAATGATTGTTTTCATGAAAAAGAATCATGGTATTGGACTAGCTGCACCACAGATTGGTCTAAGTCGTAGACTATTTGTTATGGAAATAGACGGTGTGAAACGAGTATGTTTCAATCCCGAAATTTTGGAATCAAGCGCAGATTTGGCCTTGTTGACTGAAAGATGCTTGAGTTTTCCCGGAGATGAGTGTATAATTAATAGACCCATTAGTGTAATGGCGCGTTATCAAACAATCACAGGCAATTGGGTGGAGGAAGCTTTGCAAGGTTTGACCGCAAGATGTTATCAACACGAATTAGACCATCTCAATGGTATTACCATGCACGATAGAACCAAGGAACAATATGCAACAGAATCCTGAAATTGACCAAATTTTATTGGCAGCGCAAAAGTTGGCCCGTGCCAAACAACACGAATATATCACGCTTGAGCATCTTGCACTGGCCTTGATTAAGCATGCGCCTTTCAATGCTGTGTTGATAAAGTTTGGCGTGATGACATCAGTTTTGGAAATTGATCTTGAAGCTTATATTGATTCCATGGTCCATCTCAAACTGGACAAAGACGCTGACCCCAAAAAGACCCAGGCACTGGAACGTGTGTTCAACCGTGCATTGACCCAGGTCATGTTCACCGGTCGCCGGCAGATTACCACAATAGATCTTTGGTTGGCCATAATGAATGAAACCAACAGTCATGCACAGTACTACTTCCTCAAATATGGTATAGAAAAGAAAACATTCATTGAATTTTGGCAAAACAACTATACCACCAAAGGCGGTTTGCTCAATGATGAACAGGCCAATGAAATACTGGAAACACACTGTATCAATCTGTCAGCAAAGGCCAGAGAAAACAAGCTGGAGCCATTGATTGGTCGTGACACCGAACTCAAAGAAATCATCACTGTGCTGGCCAAAAAGTTCAAAAGCAATGTGCTCATGGTAGGCGATCCCGGAGTAGGCAAAACTGCCATTGCTGAAGGCTTGGCCACAATGATACAGCAAGGTCATACTCCCGAATTCCTCAAGGATCATGAGGTATGGAGTTTGGAAATTGGTTCTTTGCTGGCAGGATCCAAATACCGCGGTGAGTTTGAAGAAAAGCTCAAAGAAGTAATCACTGCCCTAGAACAAAAGAAAAAAGTGGTACTGTTCATTGACGAAGCGCACACCATGCGTGGTGCAGGTGCCAGCACATCCAGTTCGCTGGATTTTGCCAACATGATCAAACCAGCTATTACCAGAGGCATACTCAAAGTGGTTGCTTCTACTACTTGGGAAGAATATTATGAAAGTTTCGAAAAAGACCGCGCACTGATGCGACGTTTTTATCGTGTGAACATCGACGAACCCGATGCTGTTACCACTGTGCGCATCCTGCAAGGATTGCAACCAAGATTGGAACAGTTCCATGGTACCAAGATAGAATCTACAGCCATAGATCGTGCCGTGGAATTGAGTACGCGCTATCTGCATGACAAAAAGAATCCTGACAAATCAATCGATTTAGTTGATGCCAGTTGTGCTCGCGAACGAATCAAAGACATTGATGGCGTGGTAGTCACAGCAGAAATGATACAGGCGGAAGTTGGAAGAGTGGCCAACATACCTGTGGATCGTGTGAAGAACGATGTCAGTGTCAAGGTTATGGAATTGGAATCCAACATCAAACAACGACTGTATGGTCAAGATCAAGTGGTAGACGCAGTGTTGGAACGGATTTATGTGAATTATGCGGGCATCGCTAACCAACGTCGCCCTGTGGGTTGTTTCTTGTTCTTGGGACCCACGGGCACAGGCAAAACTGAAATGGCCAAACTTTTGGCAGAGAATTTGGACATGCATCTGCTGCGCTACGACATGAGCGAATATCAGGATCGCCACACTGTGAGCTCGCTGTTGGGTGCGCCACCTGGATTCGTGGGCTACGATGACAGCCAGTTGGGTGGTGGCAAATTGATCAATGATCTCAGCAAACATCCATTCTCGGTATTGTTGTTTGATGAGGTGGAAAAGGCACATCCCGATGTGGCCAACATTTTTCTGCAGATGATGGATGAAGGAACCATCACTGGTTCAAACGGCAAAAATGTAAATGTCAAAAACTGCATCATCATCATGACTTCTAATTTGGGTTCTCGAGACAACGAAAACAATAATATTGGTTTTGGACAAAGTTTGATGAAGTCGGGTGAAGAAGACCGGGCTGTGAAAGATTACTTCCGCCCTGAACTGCGCAACCGCTTGGACATGATTTGCAAGTTCAATTCATTGGACATGCTGAGCATCAAGAAAGTGGTGGTCAAATTCATCGACGAGCTCAAACACAATTTGGTAGAAAAGAACATCCGTGTGAGTTGTACCGAAGCCTTGATCGATCATTTGGCCACTGTGGGTTATGATCCCAAAATGGGTGCGCGACCCCTGGCTCGCAAGATCGATGAATTGGTCAAAGTACCTCTGAGCAAAAAGATTTTGTTCGAGCGACTGCGTGATTGTGACGTCACTGTGAATTGGACAGAGCAAACAGTGACTTTTGAGCATGTCACTGCCACTCCCGGTAATGCTGCTGTGAACTCCAATGGGATAATCGTACTTGATCAAACCACTGAACAATAGATCTGAATCTAGAGATCGATTATATTACAATCTCTATCAGTACTGTTTTATTTTTAAAATGCTGGAAATCAGTGCATTGCGGCAATTAGATCATGCATTAATCAATAAGGTGTTGGATAAACGTGATTTTTACAGACGTTCTTCCAACTACAGTGGCCGTTGGCGTGGTCATGACCAGGCAATCACTGGTGAGATTCGAGAAAATTGCCACAGCATGTGTGATTTCCTGCAAGCTCAAAAAGACTACAAAATAATGTTGATCCAAGATTGGGGTTACTTATACACCAACAATCTTGAACTGGTACGAAGCATGGAACGACTGGCTTACATAACTCCCAGGGAATTAAAACAAGTTTCAGTGGATCTTGCTAGAGATACCATGTTAATCCGCAACAGCACACACCAATACCGTTCATACTTTCGTACAGCCAAAATCAACAGTGATCAAAAAAACAAACTGTGTAATTTTTTGCTCAATCAAGACAACATACGCATGAGTCCCATGTTGAACAAATGGCCAAAAAATACCAAACATTACTACATAGAATATATCTTTTTTATAGACCATGACAACATAAGCTTACCTACCATGTTATCCTTGATACAGCCCGATTGTATTAGAAAAACCGTTAGACTTGTACGCTATAAATAGTGTATTATGGCAAAAATACACGAAGAGATTATTGTTACCAAATTTAGCAAATTGGTCAAAGACACAGAGAACGCGGGTTCAGTGCAAATTTGCAATACCGACATCATTGAAGCCATGACCACAGTGGCACAGGAACTGGTAGGAACTGGGGTCATTGTGGAAGTTGAAATTGCGAAATGAAAACCCAAAATCTTGAATTGTTGCCGAGCACTGTGTACGGAACTCCATCGGGCAATTACGATGGTTCATCAACAGAGTTTTCGGGTAATCGTCAAAAAGCCGTGGGTTACTATCGCCAATTGAGTGGAGTACAGAGTGTGCTGTTCAACATCGACGATTTCATTGGTGATATTGTGATACAGGCCACGCTTGATGCTGATCCTGATCAAGATAGTAATTGGTTTGATGTATACACTTTTCCTGATGATTCATCGCGCACTTCCGCAAATACCAGCGTGGCTCTCACAGGTAATTTTACCTGGATTCGGGCTCATGTCACAGGGTTTACCGGGGGAACCATTAACTCAATTTCAGTGACGTACTGATGGACACTACGCAAATCAGTTTGGACCTGTCTAATAAATCTCAACACACCGATCTAGGTATAGAACTATGGCTAGATCAATACAAGTTTTTTGACCATGTGATCGGTACAGGATCACACCATGTTGTGCATGAATTTGAGGAACAAGATGGCCCGCATGCGTTGCACATAGTATTGAAAAACAAACTGGCTACACACACTCAAATTGATGATCAAGGCCATATAATTTCGGATGCTGTGATTAATGTTAACAATATCAAAATAGATGGAATTGATATCACACAAATAGTGTACCAACTCAGTCAATATATTCATGATACCAATGGTAAAAACACCATGGCTGTGCATCAATTCTATGGTGACATGGGCTGTAATGGCAAGGTAGAATTGAATTTCACTGCTCCAGTTTACCTCTGGATACTGGAAAACATGTAGTGCGGTAAATATTGGTATGAAAAAATTGGTGATCGTACCGGGTGGATATCACCCTTATCATGCTGGACATCGTGCTCTTTTTAATGCCGCTCGTGAAAGATTTCCTTCGGCAGAAATCTACGTGGCTGCCACTGATGATGTATCAGATCGTCCATTTCCTTTCAGAATAAAGAAATTTCTAGCACAACAAGCTGGCATACCGGGCAACAGATTTATGCAAGTTAAATCACCTTTCAGTGCAGAAGAAATAACCCAACATTTTGATCCAAATGACACACAGTTAATTTTTGTTCGTAGCGACAAAGATCGCAATCAAAATCCACAACCTGGCAGTGCTGATCAGATTGTCACTCGAGGCACCCGCAAAGGTCAGGCGCCCTATCTGCAGCTCTACAGACGCAACGGTCTGCAGCCCATGAAAGATCATGCCTACATCATTTATCTGCGCACGGAGCTGTTTGGTCCAGGCATGTCATCGGCCACCGAAGTTCGGGCCAAATGGCCTGGTATGAGCGAAGAAGAAAAGACCAGCCTAGTAACTGAAATGTATCCCTTGGCCGATACTGATGCCAAAGTAGCTAAGATAGTTGAGATATTCGATACTATTCTAGGTAAAAAACCAATCACGGAAGAATTGTTTAATAAACAATCAGATTATATTCGCATGTCCACAGGACAATTTATCTATGTTGATTACAGGACTACAGCGCAGAACCTAAATCCCATGGATCCTCATATTACACATGTCGAGATGCGTTGGGTGCCCGATCACGAAGCCAAAGCATTGGGCTTGGAAAAAAAGGTGCAGGACACCAGTCGACGCATGAATGGAACAAATGTGTTCAATTTAGATTCGGACCTTGTTCCAAAAGGAGTCAAGAAAAAAATCGAGCAGTGGATTAAGACCAATCCCGCCCCCACCAACAGTGCCACTCCTGCCACCACAGAAGCCAGGTTGGTCAATGATCCTGATGCTGGACATCAAATTATACCTGATGGTGGCATGGGCACGTGGAATGAAGCCAGTATAGTATCAAGGCTTGCTGAAAAATTCAAAGGCATGGTTGATCTGGTCAAAGACAAAAATTACGTTAACCTGCAATATGTGTTATACAGAAATCCTGTGGTCAAGAGTCTGGTGGATGCCTTGGCCGAATACGAACGGTTTATGGAAAAACAAGGACGTAGACCCATTGCCAAAGGCCGTGAAATAAACATGGGCATCCCACCTGTCAATGAAAATCCCGATTACGTTAATGAAGGCAAAATGAAATAATCTGATTTATAATGGCGTACTAAATATTCGCATATTATTTCAGAGGGAGTCATGTCAGAACAACCTACCACGCAACAGTCAGAGCAACCAACGCAGTCAGTGCAACTAGAACAACCAGTGCAACCAGCACAACCAGCACAACCAGCACAACCAGAACAGCCACTTCAACCCGGCCAGATACAGATCCAAGTCAATGTTGATTTCCTTCGTAAACAACGTGTGCATATCTGCATGCCTTGTTATGGTGGGCAGCTTACAGAAAGCACTTTCATGAGTTTCATCAAATGGTCCAACACTTGCCGACAGTTGGGATTGGATTGGACCATTGAAACTATGACCAATGAATCCTTGATTTCACGAGCCCGCAATACTTTGGTTTCTAAGTTTCTTAACACACCCACGTCAACACATCTCATGTTCATTGATGCAGACATTGGTTGGGAGCCTTGGCATCTATTGGTACTGATCAATGCCGACAAAGATGTCATAGGCGGTCTGTATCCCATGAAGGCCATGCCCGTTAAGTGGGTGGTCAATGGATTTGTTGGCGCCAAAGAAGAAGGACCGTTGCAGGAAGTGTCTAAGACTGGCACCGGTTTCATGTTAATCAAACGTCATGTGTTTGAAAAACTGTCTCGACATCCATCTGTTAAATCATTTGCCAATGACATTGGATTGCCCAAAGAATTAGATACGCACATGAAGACTTACTTTGATACAGCAGTGCGTGAAAATCGCTATTACAGTGAAGACTGGACTTTCTGTGAAAATTGGAGAGACTTTGGTGGAGAAGTCTGGATTGACAAACGTGTGTTGCTCAAGCACGTAGGTACCCATGTATTTGACTTTGCTTCACAACCAGCACTGTACGAAGCATTAAAACGCGAACATGACGCGGGACAGATGGTATTGGCCACACAACAGTCCCAGTCTCAACCTCAGCCTCAGGGCAACAGCATGGGCAGCGATTATTCACAATATGAAAAAATACCTACCCCCACTGCCCCCACTGCCCCCACTGCCCCCACTACCGCCATTGCTACAGTAGTGGCTCGTACTAACATCAAAGCAAAAAAGTCTAAAAATAAATCCTAATAAATAGATGTGCAATGAACATCTATGAATTAGACAATTACCGCTTGTCCGATGCGGTAAAGTTTCATACAGATCTAAATCCTGCTATTTGGTTAGATAATACCATGCGTCCAGAAGTGCGTAAAGCCTTGCTGGATATAGCTAGAAATTTCTGTGAGTTCATGGGTATTGCAGATCTTGCTGTGGAAGACATCACTGTGTCGGGCTCCAATGCTGCTTTTTCTTACACTCCGCAATCAGATATTGATTTACACTTACTGGTTGACTACAACAAACTCAATCCTGACGAGGTTTACCAAGAACTGTTCAATGCCAAAAAATATCAATACAATGATCAGCATGACATCAAAATTAGAGGTTACGATGTTGAACTTTATGTGCAAGATGCCAACAAGCAAATGCGTAGCCTTGGTGAATATTCCTTGGTTAAAAACGACTGGATCCGTATACCTGTGCAGAGGCGCAGCAATTTAGATGAAAAATCCACGCATGCAAAATATGAAAAGTTAAAAGCATTGATTGAGCTTGCAATAAACAGCAAAAAACTAGAATCAGTAACTGCTGTCACAGACACCATAAAGAAATATCGCCAGGCTGGTCTCGATGAGCATGGTGAGTTTGGACCCGAAAACTTGGCCTATAAAATCTTGCGCAATCAAGGTTATATCACAAAGCTGTACAAACATCGAGATGATTTGCAAGATGCCCGACTCAGTTTGGATGAACGAGGAAAAAAGAAAAAGTTATTTCGTTATGGTAACTTTGGTGGCATGTATTTTCCTGGATACAATTACTATGGACAGACCGACGCTGCAGCAGATGGAGGCAACGGTGGAGAAAGCATACAAGAACAAGCCGAATCACAGG
>Ga0194132_10003181_pt1 | contig 29656 bp, 27 predicted proteins | sample TA2KigOf80mmetaG_FD_148612 | JGI IMG/M metagenome (GOLD analysis project Ga0194132, IMG submission 148612) | Freshwater microbial communities from Lake Tanganyika, Tanzania - TA2015054 Kigoma Offshore 80m | ecosystem: Environmental > Aquatic > Freshwater > Lake | place: Tanzania: Lake...
GCGCGCTCGCACCCGCGGCGACGAGCGCGGTTCCGAGCATCGTGTGGAGGAGCTCGATCAGGTGCGCGCCGTGCGCCGCGCCGAGCAGGTAGCCCGCCGCGGTCGTCACCACGACCATGAAGGTGATCCGCGGCTTCGTGAGCTCGACGACGTCGAGGACGCGCGCGACGGGGCTCGCCATCGCGACGCTCCTCTCGGTCGGACTCACCGATCGGAGCATAGCCTTCGGGCCGGAAGACCGCCCGCCGCGGGCAGCGGAGGAAGCTCGCGCGGCATGCAGCGCGGGATCCTCGCTCGCTCGTGTATCGCGGGCGGGGATACTCATCGCGCGTCGCTCGCAGGTGCCGTGGCCTCGGTCGCGGGGATCAGGCGCACCTCGAGAGGCTCGTCACCGCGCTCCGGCTTCGTCCAGGAGGTGCTGGTGAGACCTCCGAGCATCAGGGCCAGCGCTGCGATCAGCGAGGCGGGCACCATGGTCCAGACGATCTCGACCGTCCGCGTGTCGGCGTTCGCCTCATTGCGCCGCAGGAGCACGCCGAGCGTCCGTACCTGGACGGCGAAGAAGAGGAGGCCCGAAAGCCAGAAGATCCCGTTTTGCACTTCGTCCGCTCCGGATCGGGAAGCCGCGGCGCGGCGCCGTCGGGGCGCCGCGCCGTGCGCTACGCGAGAGCCGGGAGCCTCGGATCGAGGCCTCAGGAGCCCTTGAACGAGAAGTCGGACGTCGCCGAGCCGTCGGCGCCGACCGTGACCTTGGCGGTCTGGGGGCCGAGCTTCTCCTGCCAGGCTTCGAGCGTGTACTCGCCCGGCGGCAGGCCGGCGATCTCGAACGTCCCGTCTTCCTTCGTCACCGCGAAGAAGGGATGCGGCAGCACGCCGACGTAGCTCTGCATCCAGGGATGCACGTCGCACTTCACGGCGACCATCGTCTCGGGCGTCTCGAACTTGTGGTCCTTCTTCTTGACGAACTTCGGCATCGCGAAGTTGAACTGCGCGTTCTGCTTCGGCATGCCGTGCACGTTGTGCAGCGTCTGGTCGTTGTTCAGGATCTGCAGGTCCTGTCCGACCTGAACGCCGAGGACGTGCGGATGGTACTGGCAGCCCTTCTGGTCGATGACCGCGGGAGTCGACGGAGGTGGGTAGTCCTTCTGCGGGACGCCTTCCTTCACGTACACGAAGACGTTCTGGAGCCCGCCGCCCTCGCCGACGACGATCTCTTCACCGAGCACTGGCGTGGTGTGCGCCGCCGCGCAGACGGGGTCCGCGTCCATGCGAAGCTTGTTCCGCTCCGGCGGGGTTCCCTCGAACGTCACCTTGCCGGTCACCTTCCCCTGCGCGGCCGCCGTCGTCGGGACGGCGAGCGTGCTGGCGAGGACCGCAAGAGCGCCCGCGCCGACTGACCAAAGGACCGTCTTCCCGTTCATGCTCGATCTAGCTCCTTCCGGCCCGTGGGGCCTCTGCAGGACAGTGCTCTCTTCTGCGTACCGGCGGCGTGAGCCGGCTTCAAATTGGCAGGGGGTCCGGTTCGTTAGCGCGCATCTGCACCTAGGCTCGACGACCCTGGGTGCGGATGCGCGCCAACGAACCGGACCCCCGGGCTTCGCTAGCAGGAATCGGGTTGCGGCTCAAAAACCGAGGCCCTGGTTGACTCCCGTCGGCCTGGACCGTATCCGAGAAGGGTGCTGACGGTGAGAAGCCAGAGGAACCGGCCACGCGGAGGGCGATCCCGCCTCCTGCTTACCGGCGCGCCCCTGGCGCCGGCCGGCTAGGACTTCCAAGCCGCTCTGCCGGATCTCGCCACGGGCGCTCGCACGGCCCCGTGGCGTTTTTGTATCCGGCGCCATGTCCGACGGGGAGCCGCGCGAGCCCGGGCGAGAGCGGCTCGGACGGCCGAAAGGATCGGATCATGGAGGAAAGAGAAGAAAGCGTCGTCCACGTCTTCGACACCACGTTGCGCGACGGCGAGCAGTCGCCGGGCGCGACGATGAACGTCGAGGAGAAGCTCGCGGTCGCCCGGCAGCTCGAGGAGCTCGGCGTCGACGTGATCGAGGCCGGCTTCGCCGTTTCGAGCGAGGGCGACTTCGCGTCCGTGCAGGCGGTCGCGGCCGCCGTCGGCCGTCCCGTCGTCCTGAGCCTCGCGCGGACGAAGGAGGCCGACATCCTGCGCGCCGTCCGCGCGGTCGAGAAGGCGAAGCGCCCGGGCATCCACGTCTTCATCGCGACGTCCGACATCCACCTGCGGCACAAGCTGATGATGAGCCGCGAGCAGGTGAAGGAGGCCGCGGCCTTCGCCGTCGAGCTCGCGCGGAAGCACCTCGAGCACGTCGAGTTCTCGGCCGAGGACGCCTCGCGGAGCGACCGCGACTACCTCGTCTCCGTGTTCGACGAAGCGGTCCGTGCCGGCGCGAGCGTGCTCAACGTTCCCGATACGACGGGCTACGCGATCCCCGAGCAGACGCAGGCGCTCTTCGAGTACCTGCGCACGCACGTCGCGGGCGGCGACCGCGTCCGCTGGAGCACGCACTGCCACAACGACCTCGGCATGGCCGTCGCGAACTCGCTCGCCGCGGTGCGCGGCGGCGCGCGACAGATCGAGTGCACGCTGAACGGCATCGGCGAGCGCGCCGGCAACACGTCGCTCGAGGAGGTCGTGATGGCCCTCGAGACGCGCGCCGACTACTTCGCGCTCCGCACGAACGTCAAGACGGAGCAGCTCTACCGCGCGAGCCGGCTCCTGACGCAGGTGACGGGCATCGAGGTGCCGATCAACAAGCCGATCGTCGGCGAGAACGCGTTCGCGCACGAAGCCGGCGTGCACCAGGACGGCGTCCTGAAGAACACGCTGACCTACGAGATCATGCGCCCCGAGCGGATCGGCCGTCCGTCGAACAGCCTCGTCCTCGGCAAGCACTCGGGCCGGCACGCGTTCCTGGACCGGCTGAAGACGCTCGGCCTCTGGTACCCGGAGCTCGACATGAACAAGGCGTTCGCCGCCTTCAAGGCGCTCGCCGACAAGAAGAAAAACGTCTACGACGAGGACCTGGTCGCGATCGTCGCCGAGGAATCGGTCCGCGTGCCGAAGCAGTACGAGCTGATCGACCTCGAGACGTCGAGCTCGACGAGCGCGTCGCCGCGCGCGCGTCTGCGCGTCCGCGTCGGGGAGGCGACCGTCGAGACGGAGGCCTCCGGCGACGGCGTCGTCGATGCGACGTACAACGCGCTCGCAAGCGCCATCGAGCGCTTCGGCGGCTCCCGCCCGACCCTCGAGCGCTACGTCGTGAAGGCGATCACCGGCGGGACGGACGCACAGGGGGAGGTCTCGTGCCTCCTCCGCGACGGCGAGACGAGCGCGATCGGCCAGAGCAGCGCCACGGACATCATCGTCGCGAGCGCGCACGCCTACGTGGCGGCCCTGAACAAGCTCCAGTACCTGAAGGCGCACCGGCCCCTCGAGGCCAACCACGGACCCTGAGCGAGAAGGAGAACCCCAAAGTGGCAGCGAAGATCGCCGTTCTCGGCGGTGACGGAATCGGTCCGGAGGTCACGGCCGAGGCGGTGGCGTGCCTGCGCGCGCTCGATCGCCGGGCGGGGCTCGGCCTCGAGTTCGAGGAAGGACAGATCGGCGGCTGCGCGATCGACGCGCACGGAACCGCGCTTCCGGATTCGACGCTGCGCCTCGTGCGCGAATCGGACGCGGTGCTCCTCGGCGCGGTCGGCGGACCGAAGTGGGACGACCCGAAGGCGGTGGTCCGTCCCGAGCAGGGCCTCCTCACGCTCCGGCGCGAGCTCGAGCTCTTCGCGAACCTCCGGCCGGTGAAGCCGGTGGACGCTCTCGTCGGCGCTTCGACGCTGAAGGAGGAGGTCGTCCGCGGCGTCGACATCCTCGTGATCCGCGAGCTGACGGGCGGGATCTACTTCGGCAAGCCGAGCGAGCGGCGCGACGGCCCGCACGGCCGCGAGGCCGTCGACACGCTCCTCTACACCGAGGGAGAGATCCAACGCGTCGTCGAGATGGCATTCGATCTCGCGCGCGGGCGAAAGAACAAGGTCACGTCCGTCGACAAGGCGAACGTGCTCTCGAGCTCGCGCCTCTGGCGCGAGGTCGCGGGCGAGGTGGCAGCGAAGAACGAGGACGTCGCGTTCGAGAACCTCCTCGTCGACGCGATGGCGATGCACCTCATTTCGCGGCCGCGCGACTTCGACGTGATCGTCACCGAGAACATGTTCGGCGACATCCTGACGGACGAGGCGGCGATGTTGCCCGGTTCGATGGGCCTCCTCCCGTCCGCTTCGCTCGGAACGCGGCGGAGCGAGCGGACCGTGAACGGCGAGAAGCGGGCCGCGATCTTCGGGCTCTACGAGCCGATCCACGGAAGCGCGCCCGACATCGCGGGGAAGGGCGTGGCGAATCCCCTCGCGGCGATCCTCTCGGCGGCCTTCCTGCTGCGCTACTCGCTCGCCGCCGAGGAGGCGGCGCAGCGGATCGAGGCCGCGGTCGCGGGCGTTCTCGCGGACGGCCTTCGCACGGGCGATCTCGCGCGACCGGGCGAGCCGCGCGTCTCGACGACGGAGATGGGCGCCGCCGTGCGCGAGCGGCTCGCGCGAGGCGCGGCGTGAGCGCGATCGCTCTCGTCGGCGACGAGCCGGAGCTCGCCGAGCACATTCTCGCGGTCCTCCTCGAGCGCGGCATCGCGGCCGCGGACCTCCGCGTCTTCTCGAAGGAGGAGCTCCACGGCACGACGCTCTCCGCCGGCGAGGAGGACTTCCGCGTCGAGCTCGCGGAGGCACCGGAGCTCGCCGGCTCGGACGCGGTCGTCTTCTTCGGCGGACCCGAGCTCGCGCGCGAGCTCTCCGGGTCGACGCCGCCCGGAGCGATCGTCGTCGACGCGACCTCGTGGTCGCGCGGACAGGCGGGGGCCGTGCTCGTCGTTCCGGAGGTGAACGCGGGCCGGGTCGCGGAAGCCGGAGAGGGAGTGGTCCTCGCCGTTCCGACGCCCGCCGTCGTCGGGCTCGCGATCGCGCTCGCACCTCTGCACGAGGCGGCGCGCGTCCGGCGCGTCGTCGCGACCGTGCTGCATCCGGCTTCTGCTGCGGGCGCGGGGGGCGTCCAGCGGCTCTCGCGTCAATCCGTGACGCTCTTGCAGGGACGCTCGCTCGATCCCGAGGAGGATCCCGAGCTCCTCGCGCACAACGTTCGCCCGGTGCCGGGGTCGGCGGAATCGGCGTTCGCGCCCAGCGAGCAGGAGATCGCGCGCGAGACGGCGGCGCTCTTCGGCGAGCCGCGGATCGAGGTCCTCGCGACGGTGCTCCGCGTGCCGGTCTTCTACGGCATCGGGCAGTCGCTCTACGTCGAGATGGAAGAGTCGCTCGACGCCGATGAAGCCGAGAGGATCCTGCGCGACGCGCCCAGCGTCGTCGTTGCGAGCGACGATGTCGAAGGCGAAGCGGCGAGGGAGGCAGCGGAGGACGTCGAGCTCGACGACGACGAGCCGCAGATGCTCCGCGATCCATGTCCGGGGCCGGTCGACGTCAACGGATCGGACGCGGTGCACGTCGCCCGCGTCCGCGTCGACCCGCGGCGGCCGGGCTCGCTCGCGCTCTGGATCTCGTTCGACGACCAGCGAAAGGGAGTCGCGCTGAGCGTCGCGTCGATCCTCGAGATCGCGATGCGGGAGCGCCGCTGAGGCGCATGCCGTGCGCTACCGCGCGGTGGTCGCGTACGACGGGACGGAGTTCCAGGGCTGGCAGTCGCAGAGCGGACGCGGCCCGACGGTGCAGGAAGCGCTCTCGAAGGCGTTCTCGACGATCGTGCGCGAGCCGGTGCACGTCGTCGGGGCCGGGCGGACCGACGCGGGCGTGCACGCGCGCGGGCAGGTGATCGCCTTCGACGTCGAGGCGGAGCTCGAGGAGGTGCGGCGCATCGAGCGCTCCGTCAATGCCGTCCTTCCCGAGGCCGTCGCCGTGCGCGATCTCGAGCGCGCCTCAGCGGACTTCGACCCGCGGCGGCACGCGGTGCGGCGCGCGTACCAGTACCGGATCTGGAACGATCCCGTGCGTTGTCCGTTCGAGAGGCGCGTCGCCTGGCACGTCGAGACGCCGCTCGACCATGAGGCGATGCACGAAGCGGCGCAGCTCTTCCTCGGCCAGCACGACTTCGCGAGCTACCAGGGCGCCGACAAGATCGATCGCCCGAGCGTGCGCCGAGTCGAGCGGAGCGAGGTCGCGCGCCACGGCTCGCTCGTGACGTACTGGATCGAGGCGAACGCGTTCGCGCGGCACATGGTGCGGAACATCGTTGGCCACCTCGCCGAGGTCGGGCGGGGCCGCTCGTCGTGCGCGCAGGTCGCGGAGATCCTCGCCGCGCTCGACCGGCGGATCGCGCCGCCGCCGGCGCCGCCCGAAGGCCTCTTCCTCGAATGGGTGCGCTACCGATGAAGGTCGACGTCTCGTGCAAGAAGTGCGGCCAGCGAAAGCGCCTCGACATCGGCGCGCCGAAGGCCGGCCAGCCGCTCGAGGAGCACCTGCGCTTCCTGAACGATCGCCTGATGCACCGCCCGAGCTTCGACTGCTTCGGCGGACACTTCGAGCTGCGGCCGCCGGTGCCGGAGTTCTGGGAGGTGCACTGGGAGACGGTCGGGGACTGACCCGGGGAGGGTGCCCGATCCGATTGCATGCGGTCATTTTACGCGGTATTTCGACCGTATGATTTCAAGGCGGATCGCGTCCGTCCTGCAAGGCTCGCGGACGAGCGTTCTCCTCCTCGGTCCGAGGCAGGCCGGTAAGTCGACCCTCATCGCCTCGCTGCGACCCGACGTCACGATCAACCTCGCGCACGAGCCGACCTACCTGGACTTCGCGCGCAACCCGCGCGAGCTCGAGCAGCGACTCGGCGCCCTCCCGAGCGCGCCCCAACGGTGCACCGTCTTCGTCGACGAGGTGCAACGCCTTCCGGGAATCCTCAACACGATACAGGCGACTCTCGATGAGAATCGGCGGCGCTACAAGTTCTACTTGACTGGGTCGAGCGCGCGCAAGCTGCGTCGCGGGAACGCGAATCTACTGCCTGGACGAATCCACGCGTATACCTTGGGGCCCGTCGTCGTGTCGGAGCTCGACGGCCGCATGAAGACCAGCGAGGCTCTGCGCACAGGGACGCTTCCCGGCATCCTGACCGATCCCGATTCGCGGTCCCGGGAGAAGACGCTGCGCACCTACGCTGCGACCTATCTCCGCGAGGAGGTTCAGGCAGAGAGCCTGAGCCGGAATATGGAAGGCTTCGCCCGCTTTCTCACGATTGCGGCCGAGTGGGCGGGTCATCACCTCGATCTCGCGAAGCTGGCCGGCGCGGCGCAGATCGCAAGACAGTCTGCGGTTCGCTACTTCGAGATTCTCGAGGACACGCTGATCGTTCGGCGTGCCTCGGCCTTTGCGAGAAGCCCGCGACGCCGTCTCGTGCAGCATCCGAAGTTCTACTTCTTCGACGTCGGAGTGCTGAACGGTCTGCTGGGAAACTTCGAGGCTTCCGGGGATCGCATCGGGGCGCTGTTCGAGCACCTGATCCACTCCCAGGTCGTCTACGGCGCGGCGGCCGCCGACCGTGAGGTGCAGATCTCGAGCTACCGCACCGAGCACGGCGCCGAGGTCGATCTGATCGTGGAGATGGGGCGCGAGGTCTGGGCGGTCGAGCTCAAGGCGTCGCGCAACGTGGGCACCACCGATCTCCGCGGACTCCGTTCCTTCGCCGAGTACCATGGCCGGCGCCACCGGCCGATCGTTCTCTACCTCGGCGAGACTCGCCGCCGCATCGAATCCGTCGACGTCCTGCCCTGGCAGGAGGGGCTTCGGGAGATGGGTCTGTAGCTCAGCCGAGCGCGCGCCCGAGGTCGTCGATCAAATCGTCCGCGTCCTCGAGCCCGACCGAGAGCCGGATCAGGTTGTCCTTGATCCCGACCGCGAGCCGCTCCTCCGTCGTCAGCTCGAAGAAGCTCATCAGCGCCGGTTGCTCGATCAAGGACTCGACGCCGCCGAGCGACGGCGCCATCTGGAAGATCTCGACGCCGTCGACGACACGCGAAGCGTCGTCGAGCGCACCCTTCACCTCGAAGCTGACGACCGCGCCGAAGCCCTTCATCTGGCGGCGCGCGATGTCGTGGCCCGGGTGCGAAGGCAGTCCCGCATAGTGGACCCGCTCGACGCGCGGATGCGCCGCGAGCCACTCGGCGACGGCGAGGGCGCTCGCATTCTGCCGCTCGACGCGAAGGTGCAGCGTCTTCAGACCGCGGATCAGCAGGTAGGCCGCGTGCGGATCGATCACGCCGCCGAGCACGCCCTGGCACTCGCGGACGGCGTCGATCACGCCCTGCTTGCCGAGGATCACGCCGCCGAGCATGTCGTTGTGCCCGGCGAGGAACTTCGTCGCGGAGTGCAGGACGAGGTCGATTCCGTGATCGAGCGGACGCTGGTTCACCGGCGTCGCGAACGTCGAGTCGATGATCGTCAAGAGGCGGTGTCGGCGCCCGACGTCGGCGATCTGATCGAGATCGACGACGCGGTTGTACGGGTTCGTCGGCGACTCGCTGATGAGAACGCGCGTGCTCGGCCGCACCGCCGCCTCGAGAGCGCGCGCATTGCCGGTCTCGACGATCGTCGCCTCGACACCGAACTTGCCGAGCACCGTCCGGCAGAACTGGCGCGTCCGCCGGTAGCAGTCGTCCGTCAGGATGACGTGCTGGCCCTGCTGCAGGACCGCGAAGAGCGCCGTCGTGATCGCGGCCATGCCCGAGGCGAATGCGAGCCCCGCTTCGGCGCCCTCGAGCGCGGCGCACTTCGCTTCCGCGACCTCGGTCGTGGGATTGCCGTAGCGGCCGTACTCCTCGCGCGGCTTCTCGTGCGAGTGATGCGCGACGAGCTCCGCCGTGTCCTGGAAGACGAACGTCGCCGTCTGGAAGATCGGCGTCGTGATCGCGTTGCCGGCGCGGGGGCGGCTCTCGCCGCCGTGGACCGCTTCGGTACCGACGCCGCGGCGGCGCCTTCGAGAATCGTCCGAGCTCATCGATTCTCCGCCGCGACCGGCGCGGCGTCCTTCTTGTTGCCGATGATGCGGCGGAGCGTCTCGCGCACCTGGCGCGGGTCGTTCGGCAGCTCGATCGGCGCGTTCGCGTAGCTGCCGCGGATGCCGGGCAGCTTCTTCTGGTGATAGAGCGCCTTCTGATCGGCGAACTTGAGTCCGTGCGCCGTCGAGATGACGACCACGCGCTCGTCGCGGCGGATCTCGCCCCGCGAGAGGAGCTTCAGCAGGACGGCGAGGGCGACGCCCGTGTGCGGGCAGTTGAACATCCCGGTCAGGTCCGCCTTGGCCGAGGCGTCGGCGAGCTCCTCCTCGGTCGCCTGTTCGACGACGCCGTTGAACTCCTGCAGCGTCCGCACCGCTTTCTTGTAGCTGACAGGATTCCCGATCTGGATCGCGCTTGCGAGCGTCGGCTGCGCCGCGACCGGGGTGAACTCGCGAAAGCCGTTCTTGTAGGCGCGGTAGAGCGGGTTCGCGTGCTCGGCCTGCGCCACGACGATGCGCGGGCGCCGGTCGATCATCCCGAGGTTCTCGAGGAGGAGGAATCCCTTCCCGAGCGCGCTCACGTTGCCGAGATTGCCGCCGGGGATGATCACCGTGTCGGGGACCTTCCAGTCGAACTGCTGGACGATCTCCATCGCGACGGTCTTCTGTCCCTCGATGCGCAACGAGTTCATCGAGTTCGCGAGGTAGATGTTCTCACGCTGCGTCAGGTCCTGGACGGTCGCCATGCAGCCGTCGAAGTCCGTGTCGAGCGAAAGCACGATCGCGCCGTTCGAGATCGGCTGCACGAGCTGCGCGAGGGAGACCTTGTTGCGCGGCAGGAGGACCACCGCGGGGATCGCCGCGGCGGCGCAGTAGGCGGCGAGGGCGGCCGAGGTGTCGCCGGTCGAAGCGCAGGCGACGGCCGGGATGTCCTGCCCCTGGCTCCGCATCTGCTTCACGACGCTGACGAGGACCGTCATGCCGAGGTCCTTGAAGGACCCGGTGTGCGAGTTTCCGCACTGCTTGACCCAGAGATCCTCGACGCCGATCTCGCGCCCGAACCGCTCCGCCCAGAGGAGATTCGACCCGCCCTCGTACATGCTGACGACGTTCTCGTCGGAGAGGAGGGGGAGGACCATCTCCTTCCGACACCAGACGCCCGAACCGTACGGCCAATGCGTCGAGCCGAGACGCTCGTCGAAGAGGCCCTTCCAGGTCTCCGGGCTCGTCTTCGCGAGCTGCTCCTCGTCGTGGACGACCTCGAGGAGCTCGTTGCAGCGCCGGCAGCGGTAGATGACCTCGAAGATGTCGTACTTCTCGCCGCACGCGGGATCGATGCACTGAAACCAGCACCTGTACGTCATGGGCGGGGACTCTAGCATCGCCAAAGGCGGCCACGAACACGGCCCGCGCGACCGGCGTTTCCTTGCTCGTGGCCGGTGCGTCCGTCCGTTCGCGGCGTCCCGCAACCGCCGGTACAATCGTAGGAAGTGGCGCTTTGGGGGAATCGTCGGCCGCGGGGCTTCGGAGGGCGCCTCGTCCGGCTCGGGCTCTGGTGCCTGGTCGGGCTGGCCGCGTGGGTCCTCTACCTCGACCGCAGCGTGCGCCAGGGCTTTCGCGAAGGCCACTGGCGCGATCCGGTGCGCTTCTATGCCGCACCGCGGCGCATCTCGGTCGGACTCGAGCTCGACAAGGCGGGCGTGAAGGAGGACCTCGACGCGCTCGGCTACCGGGCCGTGTCGCGAGCCCCGGACGAGCCCGGGACGTATCGTCGTGCGAAGGACGCACTCGACATCCACCTGCGCGCGGCGCCGTCGGCGACCTCCTTCGGCGACGGCGAGGCGCGCCAAGTCCACCTCGCGCTCGAGGGCGGGCGCGTCCGGAAGATCGTCGACGCGGAGGAGGGGCCGGTCGGCGCGTTCGAGCTCGAGCCGCGGCCTCTCGAGGGGCTCTACGACGGGCACTGGACGCGACGTCGCGAGCTCCGCCTCGCGGACGTCCCGCCACACGTCGTCGACGCCGTGCTCGCCGCCGAGGACGCGCGTTTTCTCGACCACTTCGGCGTCGATCCGGCCTCTCTGATGCGCGCCGTCCAGGTGAACTGGCGCGCGGGAACGGTGCGGCAGGGCGGCAGTACGATCACGCAGCAGCTCGTCAAGAATCATTTCCTGAGCCCGGAGCGGACGATCTGGCGGAAGCTGCGCGAGATCCCGATGTCGCTGATCCTCGAGGCGCGCTACTCGAAGCAGGAGATCCTCGAGGCCTACCTCGCGACCGTCTACCTCGGCCACGACCGGCTCGTCGGCATCCACGGGCTCGCGGAAGGGGCGTGGGTCTACTTCGGGAAGTCCGTGAAGGACCTGACGCTCGGCGAAGGCGCGACGCTCGCCGGGATGATCCGCGCGCCGAACGTGTACACGCCGCTCCGCCATCGCGAGCGTGCCCTGAAGCGGCGGAACGACGTCCTCTCCGAGATGCAGGACCTCGGCTGGATCTCCGCGGCCGAGGAGAAGAAGGCCCGCGCCGAGCCGGCGGGCCGGCCGCGCGCGCGCCAGGCCGCGAGCGACGCCTACTTCGTCCAGCACGCGACGCGCGAGCTCGCCAAAGGCGGCGTCGCCGTCGATCGGCTCGCGACGGGAAGCGAGATCTTCACGACACTCGACGCGCGGCTGCAGGAGATCGTGAGCACGGCCGTCGCGGAGTCGAAGTCGCTCCTGGGGAAGGCGCAGGTCGCGGTCGTCGCGATCGATCCGATCGACGGCTCGATCCGCGCTCTCGTCGGCGGCCGCGACTACCTCGAGAGCCAGTTCGACCGCGCGACGCGCGCTCGTCGACCCGTCGGCTCGCTCTGGAAGCCGTTCGTCGTGCTCGCCGCGATCGCCGATCCGTCGAGCGGGATCACCGCTGCCACGAAGATCGAGGACGGACCGCTCAAGGTCTCGAGCGGAGCGAAGGAGTGGGTCCCGCAGAACTCCGACGACCGCTACCACGGCGAGGTGAGCGTCCGGCAAGCGCTCGCACGCTCGCTCAACGTCCCGACCGTCCGCCTCGCGCAGCATGTCGGCATCGAGCGTCTCGCCGAATTCGGCGATCGGCTCGGCATCCGCGAGGAGCCCTTGCCGCGGCTTCCCGCGATGGCGCTCGGCGCGTTCGAGGCGTCCCTCCTCGACATGACGGCCGCGTACTCGATCTTCCCCGGCGGCGGCCTGCGCGTCGAGCCGTTCGCGATCGCCGCGGTGAAGGCGCCCTCGGGCGTCGCGCTCCATCAGACGGAGCCGCGCGAGCACGTCGCAACCTCGCCCGCGGCCGCCTTCGTCGTGCACAGCATGCTCGAGGACGTCGTCCGGACCGGCACGGCGCGCGGCGTCGCCCGTGCGGGTCTGCGCGGGGCGATCGCCGGCAAGACGGGCACCTCGAACGACCAGCGCGACGCGTGGTTCGTCGGCTACACGCCGTCGCTCCTTCTCGGCGTCTGGGTCGGCTACGACGACGACCGGCCGCTCCGCGGCGGAGGCGCCGAGATCGCCGTGCCGCTCTGGACGCGGATCGCGCGCCAGGCGCTCGCCGGCGCTCCGCCCGAGACGTTCCAGAGCCCGGGCGGCGTCGAGGAGGTCGCTCTCGACGCGGGAACCGGTCTGCGCGCCGGGCCGGGATGCGGTCCGGCGGTGCGCGAGGTGTTCGTCGCGGGAACCGCTCCCGAGGAATCGTGCGGCAAGGACACTCCGCCGGCGACGCAAGCCGCGGCCGCTTCCCGACGCGACGTCCCCGCGCGCTTGCGCGCGCTCTTCGGCGAAATCGTCGCCGACGTCTCTCGGTTGATGCGCCACCTTCTCGAGCGCGACGCGTCCGCGCCGGCGGGAGGGTGACGCGGCGCACGTGTGCGCGGCGCTCTCCACGGCTACTCTTTCGATTGCGATGACTTGGACCGCGTTCGTCGGTGCTCTGGGGCGCCGCCTCCTGGAGCTCGCCGCGTTCGCGGGCGCGCTCGTCGGCTTCGTCGGCTCGAGCTTGCGGGTCTCGGTGCGCCACGGGCTGCCGGTCCGGGTCGTGATCCAGCAGGTGTACGACATCGGCTACAAGTCGTTCCCCCTGATCGCGATCTCCTCCTTTGCGATCGGCGTCGTGATGGCGCTGCAGACGATGACGCTCCTGAAGAAGTTCGGAGTCACCCAGTACGTCGCGATGGGCGTCGGGCTCGGCATGACGCGCGAGCTCGGGCCCGTGATCACCGCGCTGATGGTCGCGGGACGCGTCGGCTCCGGGATCAGCGCCGAGCTCGGATCGATGCGGGTGACGCGCCAGATCGACGCGCTCCGTGTCCTCGCCGTCGATCCGGAGCGCTACCTCGTCGGCACGCGGATCGCGGCGTGCGTGATCTCGCTCCCGCTTCTCACCGCGATCGCGGATCTCCTCGGCATCCTCGGCGGCGCGCTCGTCGCGACGACGCTCGGTGGCGTCACGCCGCAGGGCTACCTCGAGACGACGCTCTACTACGTGACGCTGAAGGACCTCCTCGGCGGGCTCGGCAAGACGGTCTTCTTCGCGCTGATCATCTCGGGAACCGGCGCGTACTACGGCTTCCACACGGAGGGCGGGACGAGCGGCGTCGGCCGCTCGACGACGGCGACGGTCGTCGTGTCCTCGCTCCTCATCTTCGTCGCGGACGTCTTCATGACGCAGCTCCTGGTGGTCCTTGGCTACTGAGACGAACGGAAGTCGGGACGCGGTCATCGAGTTCCGCGGCGTGCACAAGTCGTTCGACGACAACCTGGTGCTACGCGGGCTCGACCTGGCGGTCGACCGCGGCAGCACGATGGTGATCCTCGGCAGCAGCGGCTCCGGGAAGTCGGTCCTCGTCAGCATGCTCGTCGGTCTCCTCACGCCGGATCGCGGCGAGGTCCTGGTCGACGGCGCCGACGTCGCGCGCTTCGAGACCCAGGAGGAGTGGCGTCCGATCTGGCTCCGGACCGGCTTCCTCTTCCAGGGCTCGGCGCTCTTCGACTCGATGACGGTCGGCGACAACATCGCCTTTCCGCTGCGCCAGCACACCGACCTCGACGAGGCGGCGGTGCGCGAGCGCGTCGCGCGCGTCCTCTCGTGGATCGACCTCGAGGGCATCGAGGAGAAGATGCCGAGCGAGCTCTCGGGCGGCATGCAGAAGCGCGTCGGCCTTGCGCGCACGATCGCGCTCGAGCCGGAGATCGTGATCTACGACGAGCCGACGACGGGGCTCGATCCGCTGACGTCCGACACGATCGGCGAGCTGATCCTCCGCCTCCAGAAGGAGCGCGGCGTCACCTCGATCGTCGTCACGCACGACGTGCGCTGCGCGTTTCTCGTCGCGAACCGCGTCGCGATGCTCGACGAGGGCAAGGTTCTCGTCGAGGGGTCGCTCGACGAGATCAAGGACTCGCCGGTGCCGAAGCTGCGCGCCTTTCTGTATGGGTAGCGAGCGCCCGCGAAGGGAGTGAGGGGATGGCCAGGGAGAGCGAACGCAAGCGAGAGGTGGTGGTCGGGCTCTTCGTGCTCGCCGCGCTCGGCGTCGCGGCGTTCATGGTGGTCCTTCTCGGCAGCGAGCAGCGCATCTTCCAGAAGCGCTTCTCGATCCGGGCCGTGTTCGGCGACGTCAGCGGGCTTCGCGCAGGTGCGCCGGTGTTCGTCGGCGGTCTCACCGTCGGGGCCGTCGAGCGGCTGCGCTTCGTCCCGACCGGCTCGACGCGTCCGATCCAGATCGAGGGGGCGGAGAAGCCGGACGTGCCGGACACCCGCGTCGGCGAGATCGAGGTCGTGATGCGCGTCGAGGAGAGCTATCGCCCTCAGATCCGCAAGGACTCGATCGCGACGATCGGCTCCGTCGGCCTCCTCGGCGACAAGTCGATCGAGATCTCCGTCGGTACGTTCGACCAGCCGATCGTCGAGCCCGGCGACGTGCTGAGCTCGGTCGAGCCGCTCTCGCTCTCCGAGGTGATGGACGAGCTGCAGCCGATGGCGAAGAAGCTCGACCAGATCCTGGGCGACATCTCCGTCCTGACCGGCGAGATCACGACGGACGACTCCTCGCTGATGAGCTCGATGCACAGCCTCTCCGAGATCCTGCAGAAGGTCGATCGCGGCGAGGGGACGATCGGCCGCCTCGTCAACTCGCCGACGACCGCGAACGAGCTCGATCGGCTCCTGACGTCCGCGCGCCAGGCGGTCGGCGAGATCCGTCTCGCGACGGTCGACCTGCCGCCGACGATGGCGTCCGTACGCCAGGTCGCGGCCGAGGTGGAGCAGCTCTCCGTCTCGCTGCGGAAGAGCGCGGAGCGCTTCCCGGCGATCACGGCGGACCTCGAGAAGATCGCCGCGAACCTGAGCCTCGCTTCCGACAACCTTCCTTCGCTGAGCGTCGAGGCGGAGCAGGGCGTGCGTCGCGCGAGCGACGTGTTCGAGGCGGCGGGGAACAGCATCCTCCTGCGCGGCGGCATGCCCGGACCGCCCGAGAGGATGCCGGTCGGGATGAGCCGGAGCGCGCCGGCGGCTGCGTCGTCGACCGCGCCGGCCAAGGGAGGTGCGAGTGCGCGTTGAGCGGGGCGTCCTCCTCTTCACCCTGATCGCGCTCGCCGCGTGCAGCTCGTCCGCGCGTCGCGACGCGAATCCCGGGATCGGCGCACGCGCGCGCACCCTCGAAGCGGCGAGCATGGAGAACGCGCTCCGTGGCGATCTCACGCGCGCCGCGAGCCTGCAGGAGCGCGCCGTCGCCGCGTATCGCAGTATCGACGACGTCGCGGGCGTCGCCGCGGGCCTGAACCGGCTCGGCAACCTGCAGCAGAGCGCGGAGGATCGCGCGGCCGCCGAGCGATCCTACGGCGAAGCGCGCGACCTGGCGCGGCTCGGCGGCGCTTCCGGCGAGGAAGCCGCCGCGGAGAACAACCTCGGGACGCTCGTCGAGGAGGGTGGCGACACGCAGAAGGCGCGCGAGCACTACGAGGCGGCGCTCCGGCTCGCGCACGCCGGAAGCGCGCGCTCGGTCGAGGCCGCGGCGGAGAACAATCTCGGGCTGCTCGCACTCGCTGCGGGAGACCTCGCGGACGCGCAGCGGCGCTTCGACGCGGCTCTCGCGATCGACCGGGAGATCGGCGACCGTGCGGGGGAGGCGACGCGCCTGCGCAACCTCGGCGCGCTGCACCGCCGGAAGGGATCGTCCACCGAGGCGATCCGACACCTCGAGCAGGCCCACGAGATCGATCGGAAGCGCGAGGACGTGGCTGCGATCGCGCTCGATCTCGTGTCGCTGAGCGAGGTCCGTGCGGAGTCGCGCGGCGATCTCGCGCGCGCCGTGGACGAGCGTCGCCGCGCCCGCGACATCCACCGACTCCTCGGCGACCGTGAGGCCGCCGAGCACGACGAAGCGGTGATCGAGGCCTGGTGCGGCCAGCTCGGATCCTCGGCCCCGCTCGCCTGCGTCGAGGTGCGCCGTACCGGCTTGTGAAGCCGGCGCCGGCACCAGTAGAGTTTCCGCTCGATGGAGAATCCGTCCGGTTGGAAGGTCGCCGTGATGGCCTTCCTGCAGCGCTTCGGCGAGGTGATGGGAGGCATCGTTCTCGGGCTCCTGTACTTCGTCCTGCTCGGGCCGGTCGCGCTCCTGTCGCGGCTCCTGAGCGATCCGCTGCGCACCCGGCCGCCCGCCGACACCGCGTTCCAGCCCTGGGCGAAGGAGAACGAGACGGTCTCGGCGGCGCAGCGGCAGGGCTGACCGGCCGAGTGGAGTCCCGTCGCCGTCCCGCATGAAGCTCGTCCACCAGATCCTGGCCTGCCTGGTGACGGCCGCGATGATCCTTCTCGTGCTCGAGGGCGGTCTCCGGCTGATCGGGCTCGGGCCCAAGCCGACGATGAACCGCTTCGATTCCGCCCTCGGCTGGACGAAGGAGCCGGGAGCTTCGATCCGCCGGCACACGGGCGAGTTCGACGTCACTCTCCGCACGAACAGCCGCGGCCTTCGCGAGCACGAGTCCGTCACCTACGAGAACCCGAGCGGACGAAGGCGCGTCCTCGTCGTCGGCGACTCGTTCACGCTCGGCTACACCGTCGAGGAGCCCGACACGATCCCCTCGCTGCTCGAGTCGCAGCTCCGCGACGAGGGCCGCGACGTCGAGGTGCTGAACGGCGGCACCGAGGGATGGTCGACCGACCAGGAAGCGCTCTGGCTCGCGCGCGAGGGGAAGCGCTACGACCCCGACGTCGTCGTCCTGCAGATGTACGAGAACGACATCTTCTGGAACGGCCAGGACGGCTACCTGCGCTATCCGAAGCCGCGTCTTCCCGCGGGAGGCGCGATCGATCCGGCGCGGCTCCCGCCGCTCGCGGATCCGGGACTGCAGCGGTGGTGGGTGCGGCGAACGGCTCTCGGGAGCCTCGTCCACAAGCTCCTCTGGCCGGAAGCCGTGCCGCTCCTGCCGGGTCCGCGGCCGCTGCCCGCGGAGTGGGGGCCGCGGCTGGAAGACGGCGGCCCGGGTTGGAGCGAGACAGCCGCCGCGCTCTCGACGTTCGCCGCGACGGCGCGCGAGATCGGTGCTGCGCCGCTCGTGCTCGTCATCCCGGACAAGGCGCAGATCGACCCGGAGGCGCGCGAGCGCGTCGCCGAGATGCTCGCGGATCCGCGGTACGATCCGGAGCGTCCGTTCGCGGGCATGGTCGAGCGCGCGCGAGGAGCGGGGCTCACGGTGATCGATCCGCGCGAGGCGCTGCGCGCGCGCAACGGCGAGCCGCTCTACTTCGAGCGCGACTGGCACACGAACGCGACCGGGAATCGGATCCTCGCGGCCGCGCTCGCGGAGGCGCTCGCGGCGCCCGGCCTCCTCGGCCCCGCGCCGCACGCTGCACCCCCGCTTCCTCCGGCGGTGCACGCGGCCGAGCCGTCCGGTCCCGGACGCGTCCTGCTCATCGCCGGGGCGATCTGGCTCGTCCTCGGTACGCTCTACCTACGGCGCTTCCCGGAGCAAGGCTGGCTCGGCAGCTATCTGCCGGTCGCGGCGCTCGTCGGCACCGTGCTGCTCGTGATCTACGGAATCGGCTGGATCTCGGGCTTCCTGCCGCGCTCGATCCAGGCGTGGGTGCCCTCGCTCGCGGTCGCGGGGATTCTCGGCGCGGTGCTCTGGTATCTACGGAAGCGTCTCGCCGTGATGGCGGAGCTGTTCGGCACCTTCGTGCGGCGCGGGCAGTGGTACGTCCTCCCCGTGCTGGCCGGCCTGCTCTCGGTCGGAGCGCTTCTCGTGGTCGCCGCGTCCTCTCCCTGGTTGGCTCCCTTCATCTATACGCTATTCTAGACGCGGGTCGATGCTCGCGTCGCGCAGCGGCGCCGCATCGGGACGCGGTCGAGCGAGAGATGAGGAGTCGCGGCGAGTGAGCGGTCCGCACCGCACACGCGAACCGAGCGTATCGCGGCGCTGCGTGCGGATCCCGATGGAGCGGCTCGTCACCGCGATGCTCGCTTGCCTCTCCGTGCTCGTGTCGCTCCCGCCCGGCGTGCTCGCGATCGAGCGCCTCGAGGTCGAGGAGGAGATCGCGAGCTTGATGCCCGAGCAGAAGAAGGAGCTCGACGAGGTCGCCGGGCGCCAGTGGGCGGTCCTGCCGCAGATCGGCTTCGGTCCGGAGACCGGCGCGATCGCGGGCGTCAAGTTCGTCAACCGGAACCTTTTCGGGAACGGCACGACGCTCGATGTCGAGGGGCTCTATTCGATCCAGGCGAACCGCGTGGCGCGGATGACGCTCGCCGCGCCGCCTTTCTTGAGCGATCGGCTTCTCGTCCTTTTTCGTGGGGCCTACGTCGTCGATCCCCAGCGGCGCTTCTTCGGCCTCGGCAACAACGACCAGGGGCCGACGGCTGCCTCGACGAATCAGATCGAGGACATCCGGGCGGGATTGACGCTCGGCTGGCGGGCCCTCGAGGATCTCTCGTTCAACCTCGAGATGGGCTGGCGCCGCGCGAACATCTCGAACGGTCGGATGCTCGACGACCTGCCGTTCACGCCCGACGAGTTTCCGAACGTGACCGGCGTCGACGGCGGTACCGTCGCGCCGATCGCGCTCTCTCTCGTGTGGAACTCGCGCGACGACGTCTTTCATCCGACCGAGGGCTGGCGCGTGATCCTGAAGGCGCTGCACGCGAACAAGGCGATCGGCGGCGACTTCGAGTTCAGCCAGTTCATCGGCGACCTCGGCTACCTGCGTTCGTTCTTCGACAATCGCTTGACGCTCGCGGCGCGGGCGAACGGCGAGCAGATCCTCGGGCCGGATCAGGCGGTCCCCTTCTGGGAGATGGCGGAGCTCGGCGGCGACGACACGCTGCGCGGATTCTTCCCGTTCCGCTTCTACGGGACCGGCCGGGTCCTCGTGAACGCCGAGGCGCGCTTCAAGATCCTCGAGTTCGACTTCTTCGACCTCTGGCACGTGCGGCTCGGCGGGGCCGTCTTCGGCGACGCGGGGCGCGTCTTCATCAGCGAGGAAGCGATCCGGGAGGAGGAGGGCGAGTCCGCGCGCGGCGAAGTGAAGCGCTACCGCTTCGACTACGGATTCGGCGTGCGGATCTCGCTCTCGGAGGCGCTCGTCGCCCGCATCGACGTCGGCTTCAGTGAGGAGGAGACGGCGCTCCTCTACCTCGCCTTCGGCCAGACGTTCTGATCGGCGTCAGAGGAGGCGGTTCAGCGCGGACATCACGCCGAGGGCCGCGACGACGATCGTGCCGAAGCGAATCGTCAAGCGCGTCTCGAGGGCGTGGAGCCCGACGTCGATGCGGCGCTCGAGATCGCCCATGCGGCGGCCGAGGTCCTCGATCTTGCCGGTGAGCCGCGCGTCGAGGTCGTCGATCTTGCCGGTGAGCTGCGCGTCGAGCGCGTCGGTCTTGCCGGTGAGCCGCTCGTCGAGCGCATCGATCCTGCCGGTCAACCGCTCGTCGAGGGCGCGTAGATCGTCTTTCGTCGCGAGCGGCTCGAGTGCGCGGCGTAGGTCCTCCCGCGTCACCAGCTGCTCGCTCACCGCCGCGGCCAGGGCCTCGGCGTGCGCTTCGGCTTGCGCCTGCGGCACGCCGGATTCCGCGAGTCGGCGGGCGAACGCGAGCGTATCGAAAGCGACCGGTGACATCTCCCTGGCGACCGTGTGCGAGCTTGGACCAGCCTAGCCCTGGCCCGCGGCGCGCGGAAGTGCACGCTCGTCAAATCGACCGGGTCAGTAGACGCGCTCGAGGACGTCGCGGACACGGCGTTTCAGGAGCGCCGTCGGCGAGCGCGGGTGCGCCATGTAGCCGAAGCTGAATCGCTCCGCGTCGGCGTAGATCGCGTGCCAGAGGGGGCGTTTCGGGTCGACGAGGAAGAACCGCAGCATCCAGCGCGCGCGGGTGCGCCATGTAGCCGAAGCTGAATCGCTCCGCGTCGTCGTAGATCGCGTGCCAGAGGGGGCGCTTCGGGTCGACGAGGAAGAACCGCAGCATCCAGCGCGCGTCGAGCGACGTCCGCACCTCTCCCGAAAGCGGATCGCGATAGCGGAAGAAGGAGCGGCCGGGCTCGGAAGCGTGCGTGACGTAGATGCGCCATCCCGGGAACCGGTTGTTCGTGTGCCAGCCCATGTAGGCGCCCGCGGGATACCAGTAGTCGGCGGCCCAGAAGAGCAAGGGGGCTCGCGCCGGTGCGAAGGCGCGCGCGACCTCGCGTCGCAGGACGTCGTCGAAGGAGCGCCGGACGCGCCGCATCTCGCCGTCCCGGATGCTCGCCGCGACGTGGCGCGAGTTGAAGCCGATCGCGTTCGAGAGCTCGGCGTCGCTCGCGAGACCGAAGACGTCGACGTTGCCGGCGAGATGTCGCTCGAGGATCGCGACCTCGACCGTCGAGTCGTCCACCGGCTGGAACGTCTCCTTGCGCGGACGACCGGCCCGTCGCGCGACCTCGAAGCAGGCCTCCGCTGCTTCGCGCAGCTCCGCGCTCGCGTCCCCGAGATCGAGCTCCTGATAGGGGCGCTTCGGATCGAGAGCGAGGAAGCTCATGGAATCGTCCTACGGCTCGGTCGCTGGAAGTGCCACCGCCGGTCGCCGAGCCCGATCCATCCGATGACGCCGCTCACGCGAAATCCCGTGCGTGCGCGTGCGCGCAAGCTCGCGCGATTCTCCGGAAGAACGAGTGCGGTGATGCGCTCCTTCCCGGCGCCACGGAAATGCTCGATCTGCGCGGCGGCGACCGCGGGTGCCAGCCGAGCTCCTCTCTGATCCGCGCGCGTGAACGTGTCGAACAGGTACACGTCTCCCGGCGACAGCACCAGATTTCGATCGAGGTACGAGATCCGACCGCCCCCCGCGCGGGCCCACGTCACCGAAGTGAGCCGCCCGCTCACGTGCGCGCCGAAGCAGAGCGCCCCTGTCGCGACGCGTGCGCGGAACGCGTCCTCGGACGTGTCGGGCCGAAGCGTCCGGTAGAGAGGCGCGTCCTCGACGAGGCCGACCTCGGTCGCGATCGATCTCTCGAGACGCGGCGGAGGCTCGTCGAGCGCGCGCTCGAGCACGAGGAGGCGGCGGTAGCACGTCTCCGCGAGGCTCCCGAACCAGAGCGCGCGCAGTCCACTGGAGCGCAGGACTTCTCCCGCGCGCTTCGACGCCGCGGGGAAGGTCCAGCGATCCCGAGGAGCCGCCTCGCGGGCGGCGGGAAAGACTACAGACGCGACCGGAGAAGCTCCCGCTGCAGGATCAGCGCACGCGGCATCGTCGCCTGGAGCTTCTCGAAGAGCTCCTCCTGGAGATCGAACTCCTTCTTCCAGGCTTCGCGATCGATCTCGGTCAGATGATCCATCGTCTCCTCGGAGACGTCGATCCCGTCGAGGTTGATCTGGCCGCGCTCCGGCACCCAGCCGAGGGGCGTCTCGCGCGCACCGGCCTTGCCCGCGGCGCGGTTCACGATCCACTCGAGGACGCGCATGTTCTCGCCGAAGCCCGGCCACAGGAACTCGCCGCCCGAGCCCTGGCGGAACCAGTTCACCTGGAAGATGCGCGGCGGATTCGCGATCCGGCTCTGCATCGCGAGCCAGTGCGTGAAGTAATCGCCCATGTCGTAGCCACAGAACGGGAGCATGGCCATCGGATCGCGCCGCACCACGCCGACCTGACCCGTCGCCGCGGCCGTCGTCTCGCTGCCCATCGTCGCGCCGAGGTAGACGCCGTGCGCCCAGTTGAAGCTCTCGAGGACGAGCGGCACCGTCGTGCTGCGCCGTCCGCCGAAGATGATCGCGGAGATCGGCACGCCCTCGGGTTCGTTCGCCTTCGGCGAGAGCACCGGGTTGTTCCGCATCGGTGCGGTGAAGCGACTGTTCGGGTGCGCCGCTTTCTCCTTCGAGCCGGCCTTCCAGGGACGTCCCTGCCAGTCGGTGAGCTCGGCGGGAGGCGCGCCGTCCATGCCTTCCCACCAGACGTCGCCGTCCGGCGTCATGCCGACGTTCGTGAAGAGAGTGTTCTTCTCGACGCAGGCGAGAGCGTTCGGGTTCGACTTCTTGCTCGTGCCCGGAGCGACGCCGAAGTAGCCGGACTCGGGGTTGATCGCCCAGAGGCGGCCGTCCGGACCGACGCGCATCCACGAGATGTCGTCGCCGACCGTCCAGATCTTCCATCCCGCGAACTGCTTCGGCGGGATCATCATCGCGAAGTTGGTCTTGCCGCACGCGCTCGGGAACGCGGCCGCGACGTAGGTCGTCTCGCCCTTCGGGTTCTCGACGCCGAGGATCAGCATGTGCTCGGCGAACCAGCCCTCGCTCTTGCCGAGGTACGAGCCGATGCGGAGCGCCAGGCACTTCTTCCCGAGCAGCACGTTGCCGCCGTAGCCGCTGCCGCAGGACCAGATCGTGTTGTCCTCGGGGAAGTGGCAGATGAAGCGCTTGTTCGGATCGAGATCGAGCGTCGAGTGGAGCCCGCGGTTGAAGTCGTTCGAGTCGCCGAGCATGTCGAGCGCCGTCTGGCCCATGCGCGTCATGATGCGCATGTTGAGGACGACGTAGACGCTGTCCGTGATCTCGACGCCGATCTTCGCGTACGGCGAGCCGATCGGGCCCATCGCGTACGGGATCACGTACATCGTGCGGCCTTTCATCGAGCCGGCGAACAGCGCGCCGAGCTTCGCGTAGGCCTCCTTCGGATCCATCCAGTTGTTCGTCGGCCCCGCGTCTTCCTTCTTGCGGGAGCAGATGAACGTGAGGTGCTCGACGCGCGCGACGTCGTTCGGATCCGAGCGGTGCAGGTAGCAGCCCGGCCGCTTCTCCTGGTCGAGGGGGATCAGGATGCCCTGATCGACGGCGAGCTTGGTCAGGCGTTCGCGCTCCTCTTCGGAGCCGTCGCACCAATGGATCTCGGCGGGCTGGGTGTGCGAGGCGACTTCGTCGACCCACTGCTGCACGTGGGGGTTGCGCGAACCCTGCTCCGAGACCTGCGCGGCCGTCTTGCTCATCGGATCAATCCTTTTCCGTTGGATCGGGTGGGGGCCGGACGGGGCCCCGACGAGGGGTAGCACCATAACCCTGTGTCGAGTCCAAGGCCACCCACTATTAGAAGGATAGAGCGGTCGGGACCGCCTCGCCGGGCCCTACTGCAGCCGCGCGGCTCCCAGGATCCGAGGCAGGATCGGCCCGATCGGCCCGAGGAGGACGGCGTCGGCGAGGTGGTCCATCTCGGTCGGCGAGGCGTTCAGGATGACGACGCGCGCTCCGGCGTGCTTCGCGATCGGGACGACGCCCGCGACCGGAAAGACCGCGAGGGTCGTGCCGACGGCGAGCATCAGGTCGCAAGCGTGCGCGGCTCGCTCGGCGCGCTCGAGGTCCGCGGCGACGAGACCTTGTCCGAAGGAGATCGTCGCGGACTTCAGGATCCCGCCGCAGGTCCGGCAGGCCGGATCGTCCTCGCCAGCGCTCACGCGCGCGAGTGCCCGCTCCATCGGAGCGCGCTCGTCGCAGTCGAGGCACGCGACCTCGCGCGTGTTGCCGTGGATCTCGACGACGAGCTCCGGTGAGCTGCCGGCGCGGTGGTGCAGGCTGTCGACGTTCTGCGTGATCAGCGTGTGCAGCTTGCCGCGGCGCTCGAGCTCGACGATCGCGCGGTGGCCGTCGTTCGGCTCGGCGCTCCACATCGGCGATTCCAGACGGTTCCGCCAGGCGCGCCGGCGGACGTCCGGATCGGCGACGTAGTGCTGCAGCGTCGCCATCTTCTCGGCGCCCGGGTTCTTCGTCCACACGCCCTGCGGACCGCGGAAGTCGGGGATGCCCGAGTCCGTCGAGATCCCCGCGCCGGTCAGGACGACGACGCGCTCGGCTTCGTCGACCCAGCCGCGCACCCTTTCGAGCAGCTCTTCCGCGGGCTCGGTCAAGAGCCGAGCGTACTGTGGAAGACTCCGCCGGGGCAACCGGCGGAGCCGCCGGGTTGACAGGCCGCGGCGCCGCGACCGATGCTCCGCGCCATGTCCGGATCCGCGACGACGACGCTGCCCGAGACGATGCGCGCTTCCGTCTATCATTCTCCCGGCAAGCTCTCCGTGGAGGAGCGTCCGGTTCCGACGCTCGAGCCGGGCGACGCGCTCGTCGCGATCGCTGGCTGTGGAATCTGCGGAACCGACATCCATCTGTTCCGCGACGGCATGGCGCCGCGCGGAACGATCGGCGGCCACGAATGGGCGGGAACGATCGTCGCGGTCGGCGACGCCGTGCGTGAATGGAGAGTCGGCGACCTCGTCGTCGGCGGGCCGCCTTCGGGTTGCGGGACGTGCGAGTACTGTCGCGCGGCACGTCCGTTCCTCTGCGTCTCGCGTCCGGGCATGGACGGCGGCTTCGGCGGCGCATTCGCGGAGTTCCTGCGCATCCGTGCGAAGCAGCTCTTCGCCGTTCCAGACGGGCTGCCGCTCCGCGCGGCCGCCTTGACGGAGCCTCTGGCCGTCGCACTGCATGCGATCACGCGATCCGGCGTGCGGGCCGGCGAGAGCGCGCTCGTGACGGGAGCGGGACCGCTCGGTCTCCTCTTGATCGCGGCGCTTCGCGCGATGGGCGTCGACGACGTGCTCGTCAGCGAGCCTTCGCCGACGCGCCGCGAGCGTGCACGCGCTGCGGGTGCCACCGCCGTGTGCGAGCCCGAGGCGCTCGTCGTGCCGCGGATGCCGTTCGACGTCGCCGAGAAGGCCGTGCACGCTGCTTTCGAATGCTCGGGGGCGCCGGCTGCGATGGAGGCGGCGCTGGCCCTGCTTCGTCGCGCCGGGACGCTCGTGCTCGTCGGAACGGGAGGGCGTCCGCCGGCCTTCGATCCGCATCGCATCCTCCTGAACGAGCTCGTCGTGACGGGCGCGTTCAACTACGACGCCGACGGTTTCCCGCGCGCGCTCGAGCTCCTCGCGAGCGGGCGGTTGCCGCTCGAGGCGCTCCTCGAGCCGGCGGATGCACCCCTCGAAGACCTCGCGCAGGCGATCGCGCGGCTCGGCACTGCGGAGATCGCGAGCAAGGTCGTGATCGACCCTCGCCTGCGCGGTCCGTGACTCTCGCGCGCTCCCGCTTCGCTCGCTAGCGTCGACGCCATGAACGATCTGAAGGACCGGGCCGCGATCGTGGGGATCGGCGCGACGGAGTTCTCGAAGGAGTCGGGACGGAGCGAGATGCAGCTCGCGGTCGAGGCGATCCGCGCCGCCCTCGACGACGCAGGTCTCGCGCCGAGCGACGTCGACGGGATGTCCGTCTTCACGATGGAGAACAATCCCGAGATCCAGGTGATGCGGAATCTCGGCTTCGGCGATCTCCGCTTCTTCAGCCGCGTGCACTACGGCGGCGGCGCCGCTTGCGCGACGACGCTGCAGGCGGCGATGGCCGTCGCGACCGGCGTCGCCGACGTCGTCGTCTGCTACCGCGCGATGAACGAGCGCTCCGGCCGCCGCTTCGGCGCCGGCGTGCAGGACCGGGCCTTCGCCGCGACTGCGGAGGGCTCCTCGTACTCGTGGTACTCGCCGTTCGGGCTCACGACGCCGGCTTCTTGGGTCGCGATGTTCGCGCAGCGCTACCTGCACGACTACGGCGCGACGACGGAGGACTTCGGCCGCGTCGCCGTCGCGGACCGGAAGCACGCCGCCAACAACCCGAAGGCGTGGTTCTACGAGCAGCCGATCACGCTCGAGGACCACCAGAAGTCACGCTGGATCGTCGAGCCGCTTCGCCTGCTCGACTGCTGCCAGGAGAGCGACGGCGGCCAGGCGATCATCGTCACGCGCCCGGACCGCGCCCGTGATCTGAAGCAGAAGCCCGTCCTGATCCGCGCCGCCGCGCAGGGCGCGGGCGCGCAGCAGCACATGATGACGAGCTACTATCGAGACGACTTCACCGGTCTCCCGGAGATGGGTGTCGTCGCGCGCGAGCTCTGGAGCTCGTCCGGGATCGGGCCGCAGGACGTGCAGACCGCCGTCCTCTACGACCACTTCACGCCCTTCGTCCTCGTGCAGCTCGAGGAGTTCGGATTCTGCAAGCGCGGCGAAGCGAAGGACTTCGTCCGCGACGGCCATCTCGAGATGGGCGGACGTCTCCCGACGAACACGCACGGCGGACAGCTCGGCGAGGCCTACATCCACGGGATGAACGGCGTCGCCGAGGGTGTCCGTCAAGTACGCGGCACGTCGGTGAATCAGGTCACGGGCGCGGAGCACGTGCTCGTGACCGCGGGGACCGGCGTGCCGACGAGCGGCCTGCTGCTCGGCTCTTAGTCGCGCTCGGCTCGCTCGGTACGTCTGGACGCGCGTCACGCGGCGCAGGGGCCGTGCCAAGGCGACGTGTAGAAACGGCGAGGGCTCGCGCGCGCCGGAAGTCCGCGCGTCCCTCGCCTTACGGAACGTTCTACGAAGAACCCGCCGAAACGCCGGGCGCCGCACCCGAAGCGGGAAGGAGCGGTGCGACGAAGATCACGTCCGGCCCGAGGTCGGCGAGGCGCGCGACGGGCGAGGTGAGCTCTCCGGGCGGCTGGTCGAAGCAGAGGAGGGCCGCTTCGATGACGTCGTCGCTCGAGAAGCCCGAAGGCAGATCCGCGAAGAACGAGATCGCCGCTTCGGCGCCCGTGAGGGCGACCGGCGGTGAGACGATCCACTCCGCGTCGCCGCCTTCCATCCGCGTCGCGAGCGCGCAAGCGGCGCCCTCCGCGAACCCGCTCGGGCGGAACATGTAGTCGACCTCGTCGCCGCTGCAGTCGCGGTCGCCGTCCGCCGGAACGAGCTGGCACGGCTCGGCAGGGGAGGGCGTCGGTGCCCCGACGTGCTGTCCGCGCGGCCCTTCGGAATCGGTCGCGCAGTAGGTCGTTCCGTTCGCTTCGACGCAGGTCCGGGTCTCGCGCACGTCGGCGAGGAGAGCACCCTCGGGGAGGATCAGACCCGTCGAGCCCCTTCCGCCGCAGCCCGCGACGAAAGCCAGCGTCGCGAGCGCCGCCCACGTCGAGGCGCCCCGAGCGCGGCGCGATGTCTTCAGCCTGTGACTCATCTCGACTTCCGCCTTCCCCTCACCGTGGCGTGGCGGTGGCGAGGACGTTCATGAACTCCGTATCGCGCGAGGGCGTCGCGGCAAATCTCTCCGTCAGCTCTCGCAGGGCCGTCTCGAGCGCAGCGTGGAACTCGGGGATGCGCGACCTCTCGACGTTCAGGTAGTGGTTGCGCAGATACGTCCCCGTATCGACGTCGGGTAGCGCGATGCGATCGAGAAGCCCCTTCGCGAAGAGCTGCGCGAACTGGTGCGCGACCGCGCGGCGCTCGTCGCGGCTCACCGCCTGATAGTGGCGACCCTTGCGCCGTATCTTCCCGGCGCGGACCTCGATCAGCCCATGCTCGCGTAGAGTCGCTTCGACGCGCTCGTCGAGGTGCGTTTCGCCCGTGGCATTCGCGCTTCTCTTGCGCTGCTTCCGGTCGCGACGGAAGGCGCGGCGCCAGCTCGAGTGCGACATCCATGCGCCGTCATCCGGAAGCGCGGCGACGGCGCGGCTCAACCGCACCGCGAGCTCGCCGTCGTCGATGCCCGCGACCGGCGACTCGGACTGGAACGCGCGGTCGAGCTCGCGCGCGACCGCGTAGAGGATCCGATCGCGCCACAGGATCGCGAGAAGCGGCTGCGGATCCTCGCGTCGTGCGGCGGCGAGATGGCGCACGAGATCCTCGTTCGGGAACCGCTCGCCCTTCTCGATGTAGCTCAGCATCACGGGCTCGATCCGCCCGCCGAGGACTTCCTCCGCGAAGCGGCGGAGCGAGTACCGGCGGCCCTTCAGGACGCGCGTCTCGTAGAAGACGTCGCCGATGGTCCGCAGGCGGCCCCCCGAGGTGCCTTCGTCAGCGAGCATCCGCCCGCTCTCCGGCCCCGGTGCGCACCTGCCATGCGATTTTCCTGCGGCCGGGTATTGTGTTCACAAACATTGTGAAATATATGCTCTGAAGTTGTGAGACCGTCAACTCGGTGTAGCGCGAGAGATCGCTTACAGCTAGGGGGAAGGCCGTGAATCAGGCGCAGAACGACGAGGGACTCGCTTTACGGTGGTGGCAGGTGATCGCGGTGGCGGCTCTCGTCGCGATCGCGGCCGCGTGCTCCGGCGGGGGAGGCGGGGCGCCCGCGCCGTCGGGGCCGCCGCCCGCCGGTCCGCAGGCGAAGCTCGACCGCGCCGCGCAGTGCGACGATCTCCTCGGTCGTCTCCAGGCGGACGCGCTCGCGAAGATCGACGTGCAGGCAGAGAGCCTCCGCGCATCGGGTTGGCAGATCAACGTCGATCCGGGCGGCTTCGAGCCCCCGGTGCCCGCTCCCGCGGAGGGGCCGCGCGATGATCAAGGAAGCGGCGCTGAAGGAGGCCCGGACGACTTCACGGAAACGAACGCGCAGGAGGCCGGCGTCGACGAGGCCGACTTCGTCGAGAGCGACGGCACGCACGTCTACGCGCTCCACGGAAACGCGCTCGTCGTCGTCGACTCGTGGCCGCCCGAGTCGACCGCCCTGCGCGACACCGTCGAGATCGAGGGCTACCCGCACGCGATGTTCGTCGCGAACGGGCGCGCCGTCGTCTTCTCCGAGGTCTACGACGACACGGGCGAGCTCGGCGCGGACGAGAGCTGTCGCGGCATCGGCCTCCCGCTGCCGATGCCGGTCCGCGAGCCCGGCAACCCGTTCGCGGGCGACCTCGCTCCGTGCCTCCCGAGCTTCACGAAGGTAACGGTGCTCGACGTCGCTGCGGAGCCGACCGTCGTCCGCGAGGTCTACCTCGAAGGCTACTACTCGGCGGCGCGCCGCCACGACGCGATCGTGCGCGTCGTGATGCAGGGCGGCCTCGGCGTTCCGGAGGCCTTCCCCGACTTCTGGTCCGGGTTCTACGCGGGGCCGCCGCCGGCGAACGAAGAGGAGTTCCTCGCCCAGGTCGACGCGTGGGTCACGGAAGCGAAGAGCGCGATCGAGGCGAGCGACCTCGACGACTGGCTCCCGACGCAGTGGGAGCGCCGCGACGGCACGCTGACCGAGCTCCCGCCGCCGTGCTCGGAAGCGCACATCCCGGCGCCCGGGCTCAGCGATCATGGAATGACACGCATCGTCTCTTTCGACATGAGCGCCAACGAATCCCCCCTTCGTGACGCG